>Ga0208410_1001780_pt1 | contig 10774 bp, 7 predicted proteins | sample ETN02SmetaG_3_FD_185787 | JGI IMG/M metagenome (GOLD analysis project Ga0208410, IMG submission 185787) | Marine microbial and viral communities from oxygen minimum zone, Eastern Pacific Ocean - ETNP2014F10-02SV257 (SPAdes) (version 2) | ecosystem: Environmental > Aquatic > Marine > Oceanic ... | reverse complement strand
GGACTTATTCTTACCAACATTATGTGTAAGGCTATGAACAGGTCCTTAGCTAATGTTTTGTTTAGTGGATTTGGGGCTGTGTCTGATTCAGATACTGAAGGAACCGAAGAACAAGGTGAAGTCAGGCCTATAAGTGCTCAAGACGCTTATCTAATTTTAGAAGCAGCTTCATCAGTTTTAATTGTTCCAGGATATGGAATGGCAGTAGCTCAAGCTCAACATGCCGTACGAGAGTTAGGAGAGTTGCTTGAAGCAAATGGAGCTGAAGTTAAGTATGCCATTCACCCTGTAGCTGGAAGGATGCCTGGTCACATGAATGTTTTGTTGGCCGAAGCAAATGTCTCTTATGATGTTCTTGTTGAGCCTGAAGACGTTAATCCAATTATGGAAACAGTTGATGTATGTATGGTAATAGGAGCGAATGACGTTGTTAATCCAGACGCAAAAGAGAATGAAGGTAGTCCTATTTACGGTATGCCTATTATAGAAGTTGATAATTCTAAAACTGTTTTTGTTCTAAAACGTTCCATGGCTTCGGGATTTGCTGGCATTCAAAACCCACTTTTTTTCAAATCAAATACGAGGATGTTGTTTGGCGATGCTAAGGAAACTGTATCAACTTTAGTATCGGAATTTAAAGGCTAAATCACCTTATTTTTATCGATTTTTTACGCAGTTTTTTGAGCCAAAATATGGTAAAATTTTACCAACTTGATACTTAGAAAATTACAAAAAAATTACTCTAATTTCATAAGAGAATTGGCAGAGTCTTCTGCCTCTAAAATCAGCATACGGAAATAAAATATGGGCGAAATAACTGCAAAAGAGATTGTTCCAATAGATATAGAGAAGGAACTGAAGCAATCCTATTTAGATTACGCGATGAGCGTAATAGTGGGCAGGGCCTTACCTGATGCTAGAGACGGTCTTAAACCAGTTCATAGACGTGCCTTATACGCTATGCATGTGTTAAATAATGATTTTGGTAGACCACACAAAAAGTCAGCGAGAATTGTTGGTGACATTATTGGTAAATACCATCCTCACGGAGACAGTGCTGCATATGAAACCATTGTAAGGATGGCACAGTGGTGGTCCTTAAGATATCCATTGGTAGACGGACAAGGAAATTTTGGTTCGATGGATGGAGATGGCCCAGCTGCTCAAAGATATACAGAAGTCCGAATGGCAAAGATTTCTCAAGAACTTTTAGCAGACCTTGATAGAGAGACTGTAAATTTTGTTGAGAATTATGACGGCACGGAAACAATGCCAGAAGTCCTTCCAACTAAAGTACCTAATATGCTTGTTAATGGTTCTGCTGGAATAGCAGTTGGAATGGCAACCAATATGGCTCCGCATAACTTAAATGAAACTCTTTTAGCCTGCCTAGCTTTTATAGAAAATCCAGAAATATCTACGTCAGAATTAATGGAATTCATCCCTGGACCAGACTTTCCTACTGGCGGAATAATAAACGGAAGAGCTGGGATTGTAAGTGCATATGAAACTGGGAAGGGGCGAGTAAAGATTAGAGCTAAGACCCATTTTGAAGATGAAGAGCAGGATAAAGCCAAGATAGTAATTACGGAAATGCCTTATCAAGTAAACAAATCTAAGCTAATTGAGAAGATAGCCGAGCTATCTAGAGATAAAAAAATCGAAGGAGTCAGAGATATCAGGGATGAGTCTGATAAAGATGGAGTTAGGGTCGTAATTGATCTTAAATCAGGGCATATTCCAGATGTCTTACTAAACAATTTATTTTCTCAAACACAAATGCAAACAGTCTTTGGAATTAACAACGTAGCTTTAGTTGATGGAGAGCCTAAGCTCTTAAATCTAAAGTCTATGCTTTCTGTATTTTTTAACCATAGGAAAGAGGTGGTTTCTAGAAGAACTTTCTATGATTTAAGAAGGGCTAAAGAAAGAGGCCATGTGCTAGAAGGACTTACCATAGCTTTAGCTAATATCGATGCGATGATAGATTTAATTAAAAAATCAAAAGAAGGGTCAGAAGCAAAACAGAAGCTACTTTCTAAAAAATGGAAACCAGGGAAAGTTATCTCTATGTTAAAGAAGGCTGGTCCGGACGCCTGTAAAGTAGATGGTTCTGATGAATCTCTAGGGCTTGTGGGCAAGACTTATCAATTATCTGAAGTTCAAGCTCAAGCAATTTTGGACATGAGGCTCCAGAGATTAACAGGACTAGAGCAAGACAGGCTTATAGCTGAATACGAAGAAATAATAGACCAAATTACTTATTTGCTTGGAATACTGAATGATTCAGAAAAATTAGTTGAAGTAGTAACGGATGAATTAAAGGAAATTCAAGAAAAATACAAAGATGATAGGAGAACTGAAATACAAGAGTCTTCTGCCGACCTAAGTGCTGAAGATTTAATCACTCCAGAAGATAGGGTGGTAACAATTTCACATGAAGGCTATGCAAAAACACAACCTTTAGAAGAGTATAGAGCTCAGAGAAGAGGAGGCACTGGTAAAACAGCAGCTTCGGTTAAAGATGAAGATTTTGTAGAACAATTGCTTGTAGCAAACACCCACACAACTTTACTCTGCTTCTCAAACCTTGGGCAAGTGTATTGGTTGAAGGTTTATGAGATCCCTTCTGCTGGCCGTGCTGCGAAAGGAAGACCTTTAGTTAATCTTATACAACTTAGCGAAGGGGAAAGAATAACTAGCATGGTCCCTGTAGAAGAATATGACGATAAGCATTTTGTTTTAATGGCTACCAAAGCAGGAACAGTTAAGAAAACAGTATTGACAGAATTCTCAAATCAAAGAAAAGGTGGAAAAAGGGCAATAACTTTACTTGAAGGAGATGAATTGGTAGGCACAACAGTTACTGATGGAAGTAAATTTGTAATGTTGGTTTCTAATGCAGGCAAAGCTGCGCATTTCTCAGAGACAGAAGTTAGATCTATGGGCAGAACTGCTAAAGGAGTCAGGGGTATAAAACTTGATAAGGATCAATTCGTTATCTCTTTGATTATTCCAGAAGAAGAAGCATCTATCTTTACGGTCAGTGAAAATGGCTTCGGCAAAAGATCAAAGTCTGTAGATTTTAGAAAGACAAGAAGAGGAGCTAAAGGCGTTATAGCTATGCAGATTTCTGATAGAAATGGACAACTCATAGGCGCAGCACAAGTTACAGATGACGATGAATTGATGCTTATATCTGATAAAGGAATGCTTGTTAGAACAAGAGTTTCTGAAGTTAATGTCATAGGCAGAAACACTCAAGGAGTAACAGTTATTAGACTTAAAGATTCTGAAAAATTAATAAGCATCGCACCTATAAGCGAAGAGTTCATAGGGGACGATGACTAGTGACAAGAAGATTTAATTTTGGCGCCGGTCCGGCTGCCATGCCAGAGGTCGTATTAGAGGAAGTCCAACAAGAATTACTTGATTGGAAAGGCATGGGCTTGTCGGTAATGGAGATCAGTCACAGAAGTCCAGAATTTATAGAGATTGCTAAACAGGCAGAATCAGATTTTAGGGATTTATTGGATATAACTGATAGCTATGCTGTGTTATTTCTTCATGGAGGTGCTACATTACAAAATGCCATGATACCGCTTAACTTATCCCCTGAAGGAGGAAAGGCAGACTACGTTAATACTGGTCATTGGGCAAATAGGTCGATTAGTGAAGCTAAAAAATACACTGATGTAAATATAGCCGCTTCTTCGGAAGATAAAAATTTTACTTATTTTCCTAAACAGTCTTCATGGAGTTTAAGTACAAATACTGCGTACGTTCATATAACTCCTAATGAAACAATTGGAGGTTTAAGATTTAAGGACTTAGAAGATTCAGAAGTTCCTATCGTGGCAGATTATTCATCAGGAATATTATCTGAAGTTATTGATGTCAGTAAATTCTCACTAATTTATGGGGGAGCGCAAAAGAATATAGGACCAGCCGGTCTAGGCTTTGCAATTATAAAGAAAGATCTTTTAGGAAGGGCTCAATCAATTACACCCACAATGCTAAATTATTCAGAAATGCATGAAGGGGGATCCATGTACAACACTCCACCTACCTTTGCTTGGTATGTAGCTGGTAAGGTATTTAAATGGCTGAAATCTATGGGTGGGGTTTCTGAAATGGAAAAACTAAATAATAGAAAAGCAAAGAAGTTATATTCTTTCATAGACCAATCAGACTTTTATGAGAATAAGATTAATAAAGAAGATAGATCAATAATGAATATTCCGTTTCAACTAAACGACGAAAGTTTAAACTCTAAATTCTTAGAAGAATCTAGAGATGCTGGATTATTGGCGCTTAAAGGTCATAGGTCAGTTGGTGGTATGAGAGCTAGTATCTATAATGCAATGCCTGAAGAAGGCGTAGAAGCCTTAGTAGACTTCATGGAAACATTTGAGAAAGAACGATCCTGATCCAGTATGAGCAAAGAAAAAGACCTTAATTCTGTTAGAGATAAAATAGATTCTTTAGACGAAAGAATACTATCACTGTTGAACGAAAGAGCCGATCTTGCAATTGAAGCTGGTGAAGCTAAAGAAGAATCAATAAAATATAAGCCAGCTAGAGAGGCAACTATCTTTAACAAACTTAAAGATGCTAATAAAGGGCCTTTAAGTAACGATCAAATAATTTCTATATACAATGAAATTATTTCAGCGTGCAGATCAACAGAATCTAATCTAAAAGTAGCTTATTTAGGACCTGAAGGGACTTACTCTCAGTCAGCACTTCAAAATAAGTTTGGCTCGTCAGTCGAGACTAAACCAGAACCTTCTATTAGGTCAGTATTTGAAGAAGTTAATAAAGGATTGTGTGATTTTGGAATTATACCAATAGAGAATTCATCAGAAGGGTCAGTGAATATAACTTTAGATTGCCTAATGGATTTCGATTTAACTATATGCGGCGAAATAGAGATGAGGATTGAACATAATTTGATTGGTTACAACAAGCCAATGCCAAAAGAAGGCATAGAAATACATGCCCATGAGCAGGCATTAGCCCAATGCAAAGATTGGTTGTCTTCATATTGTCCTCAGGCAAAGCTAGTACCGGTAAGCAGTAATTCACAGGCTGCCATGAATGCTTCTGCAAATGAAGGTGTTTTAGCGATAGGTGGCAAAGAAGCAGCTCAAAAATACAATTTAGATATTCTAGATAGCAATATAGAAGACAGCTCTTCCAATACGACTAGATTTATTGTTATAGGAAAGAGTCAGTCTAGCCAAACAGGAAATGATAAAACTTCGATAGTTGTTACAACTAAAAATGAAGAAGGTGCCTTGTACGCAGTTTTACTTCCTTTCAATGAACTTTCTTTAAATCTAACCCACATAACATACAGACCTTCAAAGAAAGATAAGTGGCACTATTCTTTCTTTCTAGATTTTGAAGGCCATGAAGATGAAGAACACATTCGAAAGCTGTTTAAGCAGTTAAATAATCTTAATGCAGAAGTAAAGATTTTGGGATCTTTCCCTAAAGCTATAACTTAAAATTATGAACCTTGAAGATTTAGTCAATAAAGGCATTCTAGATTTGAGTCCTTATAAACCTGGTAAGCCCATTGAAGACTTAGAAAGAGAATTGGGTATAAAGAATGCTATTAAATTAGCTAGTAATGAAAACCCTTTGGGACCTAGTCCATTAGCGATAGATGCTGTCACCAAAGTATTAAATGGCACTCACAGATACCCTGATGGAAATGCTTTAAGACTTAAAGAGTGCCTTAGTAATAAATTTAAGGTTGATATTAATTGCTTAACCATAGGGAATGGATCTAATGACATTATTGAATTTATTGCTCGAAGTTTTCTGTCGGACAAAGACAGTGCAATCTATTCAGAGCATGCTTTTGCGGTTTATCCTTTAGTAGTTCAAGCAGTAGGAGCGGAAGGCATAGAAGTCCCAGCAATAGAATACGGTCACGACCTTGAAGAGATGCTGAAGGCAGTGAAAGAGAATACGAAATTAGTATTTATAGCCAACCCCAATAACCCTACTGGAACTTTCTTATCTCCGAAAGAAATAGAATCATTCTTAGACCATTTAGATAGAAATATTATAGTTTTGCTAGACCAAGCCTACTTTGATTACTCTTCATACAACAATGAGGATATCAGTTTTGATTTAATTAAGAATTATCCTAATGTAATTATTAGCAGAAGTTTTTCTAAGGCTTATGGCTTAGCAGGTTTTAGAATTGGTTATTCTGTTTCTTCCTCTGAAGTTGCAGATTATTTAAATAGGGTTAGGCAGCCATTTAATGCCAATTCCTTGGCCTTAGTTGCTGCAGAGGTTGCTTTATCGGATGAAAGTCATCTAAAAAAATCTCTAGAAATTAACTTAGATCAAAAAGCTATTCTTATGAAAGGTTTAGGAAATTTAGGTTACGAATGTATTCCGAGTGAAGGTAATTTTATTAGCTTTAATAGCAATGGGAACGGGCAGAAGTTATTTGAAGATTTATTGAATGAAGGTGTTATCGTCAGGACTTTAGGGGTGTACAAAATGCCTAACTACTTAAGAACTACAATTGGTCTTCCTGAAGAAAATTTAATTTTTTTAGATAAGTTATCTGCCCTGTCTTAGATCTATGAGCTCTTCTATAAATTTTAAGAATATCTTAGTAGTAGGAGTAGGTCTTATTGGCGGCTCAATAATAAGAGCTCTAAAAGAGAGTTCCTTTTCTGGTGGAGTTTATGGAATAGATAGTGATGAAAAAGCAGTAACTTCTGCCCATGATCTTGGGTTTATAAAAAATAAAGATACAAATATTCCTAAAGATTTAGATGATCTTTTGGTTATTTTTTCTGTTCCTGTTCTATCTATTCAAGAAGCTATGTCTCAAATAAATATTATGATAAATACTGAAAATGTTATTTATACAGATACCTTAAGTGTTAAATCTTCAATCCTTAATACTTTGAAAACTTTAGATAGAAGCGTTCTAGAAAGATTTGTTTTATCTCATCCTATAGCAGGATCTGAACAAAGTGGTTTTGAGGCTTCTTCCGCAACACTATTTAAACAAAAGTTAAGCATCATCTGTCCTCATGAAAATAATTCAGAACTAGACGTTTCTAAAGTTGAAGAGTTTTGGCAAGCATTAGGATCTTATACAAAAAAATTATCAGCTAATGATCATGACGAATTATTTGGGAAGACTAGTCATGTGCCTCATGTTATTGCTTATGCCTTAATGGATTCTTTATACCAAGACCTTGGAGAAAAGACTTTCTTTTATTCTGGAGGCAGTCTTGAAGATTACACAAGGATAGCTTCTAGCGATCCAATTATGTGGAAGGATATAATGGTTTCAAATGATAAATCTATTTTAAGTTCTATAGAGTCTTTTAAGAGCAGCTTAGATAAGTTATCTGAATTAATTGAAACGAATAATGCAACTGGATTAATCGAATTCTTTCATGCTGTAAAAGATGCTAGGGATAAATCTATCTCAGGGAAAAAAGATTAATGCATTTTAAAATACAGAAAGGAAATGGTCTTAAAGGGGAAATCACTGTTCCTGGCGACAAGTCTATGTCTCATAGAGCAATAATGCTTGCTTCTTTAGCAGACGGAAAATCAGAGATTTCTGGTTTCTTAGATGGAGAGGACTGTCTTGCAACTATTGAAGTCTTTAAAAAAATGGGAGTAAATATTTCCAGACGGGAAGGGGTATTTATAGTAGAGGGTAAAGGTCTTAAGGGACTTAAAGACCCTTCTGGCCCTTTAGATTTTGGGAATTCAGGCACTTCAGTAAGGTTATGCTCTGGAGTTTTGGCAGCTCAAGAATTTTCTTCGACTCTAATAGGTGATAGTTCTTTATCTTCAAGGCCCATGACAAGAATAACTGAACCTTTAGGACTTATGGGTGCTAATGCATCAAGCACAGAGGAAGGGACTCTGCCAATAAAGATAGAACCAGTGGACTCCCTTAAATCAATTAAATATTCTTTACCCGTTCCAAGCGCGCAGGTTAAGTCATGTTTATTGTTTGCAGGTTTATATTCTGAAGGAATTACTGAGATTGAAGAAAAGGTCACTACCCGAGATCACACAGAGAGAATGTTTAAACAATTTGGTATCCCCATTGACGTATCCCAATCAAAAGAATCAAAGTTAATTAGATTAAATAAAGTAGAAGGCATAAAGCCTACAAATATAAATATTTGTGGAGATTTTTCATCTGCATCCTTTTTTATCTTAGCTGCACTAATTACTCCTAATTCTGAATTGTTACTTAAAAACGTAGGAGTAAATCCAACTAGGATTGGTTTTTTACATGCTCTAAGGCACATGGGGGCAAATATTGAGTTACAAAAAGAAATAGATTCCTTCGAGCCAACAGCAGATATACTTGTTAGAACTTCTAGCCTTAAAGGCATAACCTTAAATAAGAATTTAGTTGCTAACATGATTGATGAAATGCCAGCATTCTTTGTCGCAGCTTCTCTTGCCGAAGGCGCTACAAAGGTTAAAGACGCTAAGGAACTTAGGACTAAGGAAAGTGATAGACTCCAAGTTATGTCGGAAGCTTTAGATTCTTTCGGAGTTAAATTCCGGCTAGAAGATGATGGAATTACAATAAATGGACTTGGGAAAACCGGCACCTTTAAAGCTGCGCAAATAAATTCTCATGGAGATCACAGAATAGCTATGGCCAGCTCCATAGGCTCTCTTAGATCTGACGGAGAAACCTCAGTTTTAGATTGCCTTAATGTTAATACTTCTTTTCCCAACTTTATTGATGCTTGTAAAGAAGTAGGTATAAATATAGAAAAGACATGAGCGAAATGAATGTTCCTGTAATAACAATAGATGGTCCCAGTGGAGCAGGCAAGGGAACGATAGCCCAGATGCTTGCTTTAGATCTGCAATGGAATATCTTGGATAGTGGAGCTCTTTACAGAACTTTGGCCTACTTTATGTTGGAACAAAATATAGAATTACATAATTTTGAAAAGAATAAGGAACTTATTAAAGAAAACTTTAGAGTTAAATTCGACCCTGGGATTGCTGGAGAGCCTGTAAAAGTTATATTTAATGATATGGATATTACTAAAGAAGTTAGAACTGAAGAAATAGCTAAAAAAACCTCTGATTTGGCTACAGATCCTATTATTAGAGATTTTATTAAGCCTTGCCAGAGAGATTTTAAGAGACATCCAGGCTTAATTGCAGATGGAAGAGATATGGGAACTGTCATATTTCAAGATGCTAAACATAAGATTTTTTTAACGGCGTCATTAGAAGAGCGCGCAAAAAGAAGGCAAGTACAGTTGAAAAGACAAGGAAGCGAGGTTAACATGCGCCTCCTTTTACAAGAGTTACAAGATAGAGATAAGAAGGATATTGAAAGAAAGCACTCTCCTTTAAAGCCTGCAATTAACTCTGTAATTATAGATACTAGCAATTTAAGACCAGAAGGAGTGGTAGAAGAAATAAAGAAAAATCTTTAATTCTTAAATTTAAAAAAAATGTCAGCAAGTTTTGAACAATTATTAGATGAGAATTTAAGTACATTAGTAATGAAGCCTGGTAGCTTGGTTACAGGCATAGTTCTCGATATATTAGACAACCATGTTGTTGTTCATGTAGGACTTAAATCAGAAGCAGCAGTTCCAATCAATGAGTTTAATAATGAATCAGGCGAAATAGATATTAAGGTGGGTGATGAAGTCCAGCTTACTCTTGAAGCTATTGAAGACGGTCATGGGAATACGCGAGTTTCTAGAGAGAAAGCTATTAAGCAGGAAGTCTGGAAAAGAATAGAAGATTGCTTAGATCAAGATACTCCTTTAAAGGGATTAATAACAGGCTCTGTAAAAGGAGGGATGACAGTAGATGTACAGGGTATTAAATCTTTTTTACCTGGATCTTTAGCAGAAGTTATTCCCACAAAAGACTTAGAACACTTGGTTGGGAATTATGAAGAATTTAAAGTAATAAAATTAGATAAAGACAAAAACAATGTAGTTCTTTCTCGTAAAGCAGTTCTTCAGGATGTAAATTCAGAAGAAAGAAAGCAATTACTATCAACCCTCTCTGAGGGACAGACAATTAAAGGCGTGGTAAAGAATCTTACCGATTACGGAGCTTTTGTTGATTTGGGAGGAATAGATGGCCTATTGCATATTACTGATATTTCATGGAGTAGGATTAATCATCCTTCAGAAGCTATAAAGATAGGTGAAGAATTAGACGTAAAAGTCATTAAGTATGATAGAGAAGAGCAAAAGGTATCTCTAGGTATTAAGCAGCTAGTTGAAGACCCTTGGGTTGGAATCGAATCTAAGTTCCCTCTTAATACTTCAGTAATGGGCACAGTTACTAATTTAACTGACTATGGTTTTTTTGCTGAGATAGAAGAAGGAGTTGAAGGTTTAGTTCATGTGTCTGAAATGGACTGGACAAATAAAAATATCCACCCTTCTAAAGTAGTCCAATTAAAAGATAAAGTTGAAGTTATGATTCTTGAAGTGGATGAAGATAAGAGGAGAATTTCACTTGGACTCAAGCAGTTATCTGAAAATCCATGGCAAGTATTTGCTCATACTCATAAGGAAGGAGATACGGTTAGTGGCGCAATTAAATCGATAACTGATTTTGGAGTATTCATAGAATTAAAGGGCGGAATAGACGGGTTAGTACATTTATCTGACATTTCTTGGGAAGAAAGTGAAGACAATCTAAGAACTCTCAATAAAGGTGATCTAGTTGACGCTCTTGTGCTTTCCATAGAACCTGAAAG
>Ga0208410_1001774_pt1 | contig 10787 bp, 14 predicted proteins | sample ETN02SmetaG_3_FD_185787 | JGI IMG/M metagenome (GOLD analysis project Ga0208410, IMG submission 185787) | Marine microbial and viral communities from oxygen minimum zone, Eastern Pacific Ocean - ETNP2014F10-02SV257 (SPAdes) (version 2) | ecosystem: Environmental > Aquatic > Marine > Oceanic ... | reverse complement strand
ATGGGTGGAGGGCAATGACATGATCTATGAGCAAGTCACTGGGAAGAGTCCTAAGTTTGATTAAAGGTCTTCATTTAGATCAATCGTAATGCCCAGTTCTTGTTCTATTAGTTGCGCGATTTCCATTTCAGAGGTCATGATGATTCCATCAGCTTCTATTAGATTGGCTAGTTTGGTGGATAGTTTTTTGATCTGATCACTGCTAAGCAGTTTTTGAATACGTTTCAAAACATCTTTGATATGCCCAATCCGCTCTGTACCTGTTTTTTGGTTTAGTATGGTCTGTGCATCCATTAAAAATTTATCGGCTCTTTCCTCACTGAATTCAGGGAATAGTTCTTCAATGGCTACTAGCCAGACCTGACGTTCCTCATGGTCAGCATGTCCATCCGCCAATTGTATCGAGGCACATAAATGAGTTACTGCCTCAAGTGGAGACATGTCCCGTGGCGCATTTGTAACTGAATCATTATTTTTATTTGAAAACCATCCCATGATTTATTTCTCCCATTCTTTAGGTGTAAGGGTCTTCATGCTAAGTGCATGGATCTCGTGTTTCATTAATTTTCCCATTGCCTCATAGACCATCCTATGCCTTTCAATTAGATTTTTCTTATTGAATGCCTTAGATACGATTATGGCTTCAAGATGAAAGCCGCCTTCATGAAGTTTGTGATTTAAATGACGTCCAGTAAAATCTTTTATCTCAAAATGAGAAAGGTCCATCTTTTGGGCTAACCTAGTTTTTATCTCTTTTTCAATTTCCATTGTTTTTGTTTATTGTTAATAAGAATTTATAAATATGAATGACCCTAAGTTATTTCAAATCACAGATGAAGATAAAGTCCATTATCATGATCTAATTGAGAAAGTTGACATTGATAATAAAGACTCAATAATCAAGTTATTGGGGCTTAAGATACAAGATATGTTGGATGGTGGGGATCTTAATTCCTTAGAAACTGAGTTGATAAAGAATATGGCTAGACTTTCTGAGATCTTGGAAGAATACAATGAGCTATCAAAACCGATTCTGAAAAAGATTCTCTTTGCCATGTCTTACTTCATTGACGAGAATGATGAGATACCTGATATTATTCCTGACTATGGTTATTTGGATGATATTACAATAGTATCTTGGATCATGAGTGACATCGAGTCGCAGATACCAGAAAAGCCAAAAAGGTAATCTATTCTTCTTCCTTTGAATCTACCTCAACCTGGCTAAGGTCTTCTTCAGAGAATTGCCATTGGCAGGGAGCACACCACCAAGGTTTCCCGTAATAGGAATCCTTATTCTCAATCAACTCTAATTGGTCACCACATCTTGGACAGTCTTGCTTTGCGCCTTGATCTGGCCATTTATAGTCAGGTCTATATTTAAACCCATCTTCAAGTGTGTGGTGCTTATGCATAATAAAAATTACGTAGAAAAAAGAAGTGGAGGTAGAATAGTTTTATAAAATAGAAAGTAGAAGGAAAACTAAAATTCCAAATAAGGAAAATCCAACATAGTTTTGGACAGCCATCTCTTCACTTAGACTTTGGACCTGAGAAAGATAATGGTCATAAAAGAGAAAGACCTCAAGAGTATCATTCTCAGCAACATAGACACGTTTTATTCCTTCTGTCAAAGCATCTCTTACTTTTTCATCCTGAATATCAGGTGGGATATAACTAACCTCGTGGAAACCTGGAAGAACAGGTACCGGATCCTTTAGTGGGTGATTTCCAACATAAAAACCATCTATGAAAAATGGGACATCCATGCTGTCTGTTTTGATTTCAATGAAACCATATTGCTGAAGTTCTTCATCAGTATTGCCAAGAATTGGATTTATTAGATAAAGAATTACAAGAACCCATTTTATGGTGCTTTCCATATGTGTCAAATTATTTTTGACTTCACCTTAAATCAAATAAGTAAATTTCGATATAGAGATATATGTTTTTACGCCTAAAACCCCATATCAGTCTACTTATCGTGGTCCTTTTCTCTGGCTGCGCATACTACAATACTTTCTACAATGCACAAGAATATTATGACGAAGCTGAAAAATTAAGATTGGAGAAAGATGGTGAGTCGATTCCCATTTCAGCAATGGATAAGTATGGAAAGACGATCATTAAATGTCAAAAGGTCATTGAAGAATTTCCAGAGTCCAAATACGTTAAGCAGGCTTACTTGCTTATGGGAAAATCTCGTTATTATAGATCGGATTATGATCTGGCTATTGATAATCTTAATTTGGTAATGAATGAAGGCAACCCCAAGATAATTGAAGAGGCGAGTTACTGGAGAGCGCTTTGTAAATGGAAAAAAGGTAGTGTAAGTGCAGGCTTAGGTGAACTGAATGCTCTTTTAGATAATTCAGGCTCAAAAAACATAAGAGCCAAATGCTATCTTTCTCTTGCTGAGATTGCAAAAGAATCAAAAGATTTAGATCTTTCGCTGTCTTATTTACAAGAGGCAGGCAAATTAACCGTCAATAGAAATGAAAAAGGTGTTATATATGGGAGACTATCAGAAATGGCCTTCAATAGGCAGGATTACATCTTAGCTACTGAAGGGTATAATAATGTTATTTCTCATTCCTTATCAAAGGATAAGGTCGAGAATGCTCATCTTCAAATTTTAAAAATATTAAGAATGCAAAAAAATTATCGTTCAGCTCAGAAGAAAATCAAGGCTATGTTGCTTGATGATAAGTTTTCCAGAATAGCCGGTGAGCTTGAATTGGAGCTGGTTCAGCTATATAAGGCGCAGGGAGATCGCAGTGATATAGAAACTCGCCTTGAAACCATAGTAAATGATTATCAAAGAACAACGGTATCATCAGAAGGATATTATCAACTTGGTAGAATCTATACATCTGAAAAATGGGAACTAGAAAAAGCAAGAGAATATTTTGAGATGGTCTCTAAAGAATCAAGTAGGTCGCTCTTTTCACCAATGGCAAAGAATTATGTTAAGGCAATTGACCTTTATCAAACTGCTGTCAAAGATCTAGAGGTTCATCTGAAGGTGAGTAATTCTGAAAAAACTCTAGATTTGGTAGAAATTTCGGATTCTACACAAGAAGCTACCCCCAAAGAGGTAAGACCAGATAGAACTCAACCAGAATTGTATTATCAGCTTGCTGACCTAGAGGCTTTTACCTTTGACCGTTATGAGCAATCGACAGTTTATCTAAATAAGATAATTGAAGAATATCCTGAAACACCATTCAGAGCAAAATCTCTATTCGCTTTGGTATTTGTCCATCAGGCATTGGGTGACACAGCTTCTTCAGAAAATATAAAAAATCTAATTCTTACAGACTTCCCTGTATCTGATTATGCCATCTATCTCAGTGAGGATTCTTTGGAAAGAGAGCCTCGAGAACAAGAAAAAATTCTCATGCAGGCAGAATTAGAGATGTCACATGATAAGGAAAATGCAATTGATCTTTTTAAATCAGCTATGTTAAGCAATACGAATGGTGATTATTCTGCATCTGCAGCTTATGCAATAGGCTATTATTATGATCAAGAAGCTGTCATAGACAGCGCTCTTAAGTATTATTCTTGGATTAAGGAAAATCATCCAAATTCTGAACAATCAACTCAAGCTATCTCTCGAATGAATACAATAAATTTTGCACTATCATTCATCGAAGCTGATACAGTTGATAATAGTACCCAGGACTAGTTGGTCTTGAGAATCGAATTATTATCCAACCTGTATAGATTCTCAAGATTCATCATTACCAATATAGTTTATCTCTATCAGAAATTATTTTTATTACCAAGAGATCTCGAACCTGCTGTTGATTTTGGTGACAGAGCATTAAGTGGCCTTTCGTATCTGAGAAGAATAACACATGATTTTTCTACTCCAAAAGGCTATTCTCTTGAAATTCATGGCCTAACCTTTCCTTCTCCTTTGATAGGGGCATCATTTAAGTCTGATACAGAAACTTTAGACTCGTGGTTAAGGATGGGCCTAGGAGGTTTGATATTTAAAACGATCATGCGAAATAGAAGAGATGGGAATCCTAGACCCAGATTAAAAGATTTTACGAAAGGACCTGACAAGGGTTTGGTAAATGCTCTAGGCCTGCCAGGACCAGGTATCGATGACTTCGTAACAGACATACCTACTTCTAGTCTATGGAATCATGGTAGGCCACTTGGGATTAGTGTGGGTGGTGATAATTTTGATGATTATATCTATATTGCGACCGCTATGGAAAGAGCACTGAAAAATCAGCAATCAAATTATTTTTATGAGCTCAATATAAGTTGCCCAAATACCGAAAATGGAAGATCCATTGGTGATGAACCAGGTTTATTGAATGAACTGATTTTGACATTAAGAAAGGAAATTTCAAAAGTTATCTCTATAAAAGTATCACCAGATACATCAAATAGAGGACTTGATAAAATAGCTGAAGTATGTGATTCCCATGAGTCACTTATAATCAATGCTGGAAATACTCAATATAAGGTAAGAGAAGAACTAGAATTCCAGGAAAAGGATTTTTCCATGAATGGAGGAGGTATCTCTGGGCCTTTATTATTTACACGTACATTGGAAATGGTTAAGCTATTTTCAAATTTTAGTACTCCAATCATGGCAACTGGTGGAATCTCAAATCTAAACCATCTAAATGCATTACAAAATGCTGGTGCGTCTCTTTTTGGTATGGCAACCAGTCTTGTGCTGGATCCATATTGTATTCCTCGAATAAATCAAAGGATTAGAGAAAATGTTTACGATAGTGTTAATTGAACCGCAAATACCTCCTAATACAGGTTCTACTGGAAGACTTTGTGGAGCAACTAACACTCGATTACATGTAGTAGGTAAATTAGGATTTGAGCTTTCAGACCGCACTCTCAAGCGAGCTGGTTTAGATTATTGGGAACACATAGACTGGGAATATTTTCCTAATAAAGAACAATATTTAGAATCATTGACAAATGATAATTCATTTCATTTATTAACAACAAAAGCTAAAACACCCTACACGCAAAGAAAATTCAAAAAAAATGATTATCTAGTTTTTGGAAGTGAAACTCAAGGTATTGATGATAATTTCTTAAGGTCCAACTGGGATAATACATGCACCATTCCCATGGAGAATCCAAATATTAGGAGTCTTAATTTGGCAACAAGTGTTGGCATAGTGGTTTATGAGGCACTTAGACAGGTAGATAATGTTTAGTAGAATTTTTCTCTTTAGTTCATTTTTAACCATTCTCATCCTTTTTTCAGGATGCAGTAGCTCCCCTAGATATGCTAAGGGGTCATCCCCAAAGTATTCCAAACCAAATAAAATTAGGAAGTCAACAATTTCAAAAAAGAATGGAAAATCCAAAATAAAACACAGAAAGATCATGAATGGCATTAGTTCCTTCTACGCCGAAGACTTTCATGGTAAGCTCACCGCAAATGGGGAAGTGTATGATATGTATGGAGTTACGGCAGCCCATAAGACCTTACCTTTAAATACCGTATGTAGAGTAACAAATCTTTCGAATGATAGGTCACTCATTCTCAGGATCAATGATCGAGGACCATACATCAAAGGCAGAATTTTAGATTGCTCCTATGGTGCAGCAAAAAAATTAGATTTTATCAAGCAAGGCACGACTGAGGTAAAAATTGAGGTTATCGAATGGGGTGACGGAAAATACATGCAGCATCGTTCAAAACCATAGTGCGTAAATTCTACTTAATTGTAAATCCTGCTGGTGGCACCAAAAAAGGATTGAAGATACTAGAAAAAATAAAGCCAGTGTTTAGAGAAAATAGCGTAGGGATTGATATTATTTTCACTGAATACGCAGGCCATGCAGTTCAACTTGCCAAGACCTTGGACCTGTCTGGATATGATGGCCTATGTGCCATTGGTGGAGATGGTACTTTTTTTGAAATGGTGAATGGAATGTTAAAGAGAGATGATGGTCAAATATTTCCATTAGGACTTATTACTGGTGGCACAGGAAATGCTTTTATGCATGATCTAAATTGTTTAGACCCCATCGAGGCTGCAGAAAGAATAATCAAAGGTTCTCTTAGGCCTATTGACATAGCTAAGGTTGAAACTAAGAATAATATCTATTTTTCATTTAACATTGTAGGTTGGGGAATAGTGGCTGATGCAGGGTATGTTGCTGAAAACCTACGATGGCTTGGAGGACTAAGATATGATATTGCCTCTATATTGGAGGTACTGATCGGAAAGAAACGAATGGCAAAATTGATATTAGATGACGAAGTTATAGATGATGATTTTGTTTTTGTGATTGGATGTAATACTATTCACACAGGCAAAGGCATGAGAATTGCGCCACATTCAAAATTTGATGATGGCAAGATAGACCTGGTCATCGTACGGAGAACTTCAAAGATAGAACTTTTAAAATTATTCCCTAAATTATTTAGTGGAGAACATATTAAAAGTCCTTTGGTTGAATATCGGCAAGTTCAAAAGTTCTCAATTGCTCCAGAGGAAGATAGCTCCCTGATAATTGATGGTGAATTAATAGGTCGTACACCTGTTCATGTTAGCCTGGAGCCAAATAAGATAGATGTTCTGGTTTGAATTAAAAAGGAAGACAATTCTATGATGAAAGGTAGAAATCTAATTAATGCTATTGGAATACCAGCTTGGTTGTTTTTGATCTGGAAAGGAGGGCTGTACTACAGTATCTTCATTCTTATCTGCTCAGTGATCGCTTTGGGAGAGTTCTACAGGTTGATGGAAAATAAAGGCGCTCGTCCTTTAAGGTGGGTGGGGATGGCATCTACAGTTTTCATCGCAGATTATTACTACGTTCAACCTCTGATTACCGCCCATGAATTATTAGGTGGCGTTATCCTTATTATCATACTTACCAGCATCTGGGAACTATTCTCATTGAAAGATAACCCCGGCCAGAACATATCCGCTACATTGTCTGGAATATTATATGTATCTGTATTGTTGGGTACTGCAATAGATATTAGGCAATTTGACCATTTGATGAATACTCAATTGACATTGGCTTTGATGCTATCGGTCTGGATATGTGATTCTGCAGCTTTTATTTTGGGTACCCTCTTCGGTAAGAAAAAGATATTTCCAGTGGCAAGTCCTAATAAATCATGGGTTGGATCGATAAGTGGTTTAGTAGCAGCAATATCCGTGATGGTTGCCTTTCATTACCAAGGATGGCTTGGAGATTATTTTTCTTTGAACGATGCGTTGATATTTGGCTTGATATCAGGATTCTTTGGGCAATTGGGTGATTTTACCGAATCATTGCTTAAGCGAGATGCTGGCGTAAAAGACAGTGGTTCTTTATTGGCCGGTCATGGCGGAGTTTTAGATCGGTTTGACTCATTGATATTCGCCATGCCTTTATCTTATCTTTACATCCATTTTTTAATGCATATATAATATTTTTCTGTAAATGAGACTTAAAACCATCCTGGCAACAGATTGTGGGAGTACCACGACAAAGGCCATCTTGATAGAATTCGTCAAAGATGAATATCGACTTACTTATAGAGGTGAAGCTCCTACCACTGTAGAGGCTCCTTTTGAAGATGTTACAAGAGGTGTGTTGAACGCTGTGATGGAAATTGAGGAATTGTCTGGCCGGAAGATAATTGATGATGATAAAATAATCTCTCCTTCAAAAGATAATAATGGTGTTGATATCTATATATCGACAAGTTCAGCAGGCGGAGGGCTCCAGATGATGGTTGCAGGGGTAGTGAAGACCATGTCAGGCGAGAGCGCTGAACGAGCTGCACTTGGTGCTGGATCTATAGTGATGGATATCATCGCATCCAATGATGGCAGGCTGCCACATGAGAAAATAAAACGAATAAGAGAATTGAGACCTGATATGATCCTTCTTTCGGGAGGCATTGATGGTGGAACTATCTCACATGTAGTGGAACTTGCAGAGATCTTAGCTGCGGCAAATCCTCAGCCAAGGCTTGGGCAAGAATATAAGCTTCCTGTTATCTACGCTGGGAATAAAGAGGCCCAAGATAAAATTAGAGATACTTTAGGAGACAAGGTAGACCTCGATCTTGTAGATAATATAAGACCTGTTCTTGAAAGAGAGAACTTAGAACCTTCAAGAGATAAGATTCATGATCTATTCATGGAACATGTCATGCAACAGGCTCCTGGATATAAGAAGCTAATGTCGTGGACAGATGCACCAATCATGCCTACACCTGGTGCTGTTGGTTCGTTGATTGAGATGATATCTGAGAAAGAAGAAATAACGGTTGTAGGTGTTGACATCGGTGGCGCAACTACAGATATATTTTCAGTCTTCCAGGGAAAATTCAATAGAACGGTAAGTGCTAATCTTGGCATGAGCTATTCAATATGCAATGTCCTAGCAGAATCAGGGCTAGACAATGTTCTTCGTTGGGTACCTTTTGAAATTGACAGGAAAGAATTGACGAATAGAATTGGAAATAAGATGATCCGACCTACCACAGTTCCACAGTCACTAGAAGAATTATTTATAGAACAAGCAATAGCAAGAGAGGCTCTTAGACTGTCATTTAAACAGCATAAAGAATTTGCCGTGGGTTTAAAGGGTATTCAAAAAGAACGAACCATTTCTGATGCATTTGACCAGACCACATCTGGTCAGTCTCTTGTTAATATGATGGATCTAGATCTACTGGTTGGTTCCGGAGGCGTTCTGAGTCATGCTCCAAGGCGAGAACAGTCTGCTAAAATGTTGATTGATGCCTTTATGCCTGAGGGGATTACACAATTGGCCGTAGATTCCATTTTTATGATGCCGCAACTAGGTGTACTTGCCCATGTTGATAAAGAGGACTTTGCAGAAGATGCGCGAAAAGCCGCTTTAGAGGTATTCCACAAAGACTGCCTGATAAGATTGGGAACATGCCTTGCACCAATAGGAAGATCAAAACCTGGAGAAATAGTTCTAACTGCTACCTTAACACTGAGCGATGGTAGCGTAAAGGAGCAGGAGTTAAAATACGGGCAGATTTTGAGATTAGAGCTGCCTTATGAACCTATAAATGCTATTCTAAAGCCATCTAAGACCATGGATATTGGTGCTGGTAATGGTCAAGAGATTCGAACGGATGTATTTGGTGGGACTGTAGGATTGATATTTGATGGAAGAGATCGGCCTATCACCATACCTGGAGATCAAGATAAGAGGATTGAATCCCTTCGGTCTTGGTCTAGAGCTTTAAATGAATATCCCGATAACTCACTAAAATAAATAAATAAATATGGCACATGCTTATACACCAGGTTTAAAGGTTTTACAACATTCAAAAGTTCGTAAAGAACGACGATTGCCAATAAAAGGTGAAGTAAAGATGAAAAAAGGTGATATCGTTCAGGCTGATGATATTATCGCAAAAACAAATTTACCTGGTAATGTACATATGGTAAAGGTTGCCAATAGGCTTAATATATCTCCGGCAGATATTCACGATGTCCTTACTGTAAAAGAGGGCGATGATCTAAAAAAAGGAGATATGGTTGCAGAGACTCAGGGACTATTTGGTTTTTTTAAATCGGAACTTAGATCTCCAGTTTCTGGTCAAGTAGAATCCATTTCTGATGTTACGGGTCAAATCGTGATGAGAGAGGAACCGCTGCCAGTGGAAGTAGATGCATATGTGAGTGGTACTGTCTCAGATATAATCATGGATGAAGGCGTGGTCATAGAATCTGATGCGGCATATGTTCAGGGAATTTTTGGCATTGGAGGTGAGGCTAGAGGAGACTTGGAGATTATTTCAATCTCCAGAGAAGATGAATTAAGGATTGAAGATATTAATGAATCTCATTCTGATAAAATAATTGTAGGTGGGTCTTTTGTAAGTATTGAAGCCTATAAAAAAGCTCTAAAGCTCAATGTTAGAGGAATTGTAGTTGGTGGATTCAATTATTTTGACCTTGAAGAGGTTTTAGGATATAGGTTAGGGGTCGCTATAACTGGTACAGAGGACCTGGCAACTTCGTTGGTTGTAACAGAGGGTTATGGCAATATTAAAATGAGCGATCGCACGTTTGACCTATTGAAAACTCACAATGGTAAATTTGTTTCTATTAATGGTGCAACTCAGATACGAGCTGGCGTCATCCGGCCTGAAATAGTAATTCCCTTAAAGGAAAATGACATCCCAAATGATGTTGATGTTGATAAAGAGAGGTTGGGAATCGAAGAGGGTTCCCTGGTAAGAGTAATTAGAGCACCTTATTTTGGAAAAATAGGTAATGTGACAGGCCTACCTCCAGAATTACAGCAAATGGAATCAGAGACCATGGTGAGAGTTGCTCAGGTCAACATCAATGGTGATGATATTGTTATTCCTCGTTCAAACCTAGAAATGCTTGAAACAGATTGATTCATTAGATGAATATTAAAGAATTTTTTTCGTTCAATTCTGATTCTGCTGAATTATCTTTAACCCCAGAGGATGAGTTATTTTTAGAAAAGATCGCAAAAAAAATACATCGACATGGACTTGTTACCCCAGCAGTTTTTTTTCTTGAGATGACAAAACCACTATCCCTATTAGGTAGTCACTTTCTTGTATTTTTTGGACCTATTCTTAATTCATTTATCCAGTCTGAGAATTATTACAGGACAGTTCAAGTATTTGAGGAACCAAAGAATGTTGAGTTATTGTTGACCATGATAGAAGATCTTGATTCAGATGAATGATCGCGAGTTTATAATAGGAAGTGGTATTTTTACCTTTTCTTTTATCCTGTATCTATTTTTAGGTG
>Ga0208410_1001772_pt1 | contig 10790 bp, 7 predicted proteins | sample ETN02SmetaG_3_FD_185787 | JGI IMG/M metagenome (GOLD analysis project Ga0208410, IMG submission 185787) | Marine microbial and viral communities from oxygen minimum zone, Eastern Pacific Ocean - ETNP2014F10-02SV257 (SPAdes) (version 2) | ecosystem: Environmental > Aquatic > Marine > Oceanic ... | reverse complement strand
AGAATGCTTTTTTTTGGACCGGTAGTTCAGTTTGGTTAGAACGCCGCCCTGTCACGGCGGAGGTCGCGAGTTCGAGTCTCGTCCGGTCCGCCATTTAATATCTGTAAAAAAAAATTCAATTACTGTAATCTAGTCTCTATAAGCATAAGAATATGAAGTGGTCTTACACAGGTGGTAAATTAAATGTATCTTCGGACGAAGAAGAACAACAATTCTTACTCCAAGAACTAATAGAAGAAGCGTCCAGACACCAAGCAAGAAAAAAGAAGGTTTTGATTATCTTTATTGTTTTGTCTGCAATCTTACTAGCAATGCAAAGTCACGGTGCTGAACTAGCTGAGGGCATGTCTGTTTATTTTTATATAGGTTATTTTCTAACCCCTATTATTATTTCTCTATTTATTTCTGCAATTGCTTATGCAGTTGTTAGAAGATCGCCGAAAAAGTTTATAAAGTTAAATAAACACTTTAAAGGCTAATAAAAGGTTCTTGCGCTGCCACCATCAACTTGAACTGCTAATCCAGTCATATAACTTGCCTTTTCAGAAGCAAGAAATGTAATCAATGCTGACAGATCGGTAGCTTCACCTATTCTTAGCATGGGAATGCTGTTAGCCATTGCTTCTTCGATTTCCGATTTATCTTTTCCAGAAGATTCAGATTGAGCATTTAATATTTGGTCAATTCTTTCTGTTTTGGTAGTTCCAGGGCAAACACTGTTGACCGTTATTCCATGAGGGGCAACCTCATCAGATAACGCTTTTGCCCAACCTAGGACACCCATTCTTATGCTGTTTGAGAGAAATAATCCATTCACAGGTGTTTTAACTGAGACCGAAGAAATATTTATGATTCTGCCCCATTTATTCTTTTTCATATCAGGCAATACAAGCTTAGAAAGCCTTATAGCTGACATCATTGTTGAGTTAAAAGTTCTTTGCCAATCTTCATCGGTAAGTTCTTCGAAAGTACTTGGAGGTGGACCACCATTATTGTTAATTAATATATCAATTGCCTTTAGTTCTTTCTTAGCTTCTTGAAATAAAGCATTTATATCCTTTTCAGAACTTAGATCAGCTTCTATCGCTACTACCTTAACATCAGCAATTTGCTCGATTTCTTCTTTAACCAAGTTGATTTTATCTTTATTTCTAGAGCATATAGCGAGGTTAACCCCTTCTTTAGCTAAATCTACAGCAGCCGATTTACCTAAACCTTGACTGGAAGCACAAACGATGGCGTTTTTCCCTTGTATTGATAAATCCATATATAAAATTTATTAGAGTTAATTAAATAAATCAGTATGATTATGATTGTATTTTAGTCAATAGGGGTATGTATGATTTCTTTAAGGAAGAAGTTAATTGTAATTTCTAGTTTATTCTTCAGCCTTTCTATCTTTTCTAGCTCTTACGAGGCTAGCCAAGCTGGTATGTCCCATGAGAGGTTAGAAAAAATAGCACCTACTCTTGCCGAACAAATAAAGGAAGGGAGATTTCCGGGTTTCATCACTGCAGTTGCCAGAAAAGGTAGGGTAGTGCATTTTGAAACTCAAGGTTTTGCAGATTTAGAGAAACAGATCCCTTTACAAAGAGATTCGTTATTTAGGATTTATTCGATGAGTAAACCTATAACAGGCGTGGCTTTAATGATTCTAATTGAAGAAGGTAAGGTACGTTTGAATGATCCTGTTTCTTGGTATATCCCTGAATTCGCTAATACAGAAGTTATGGTAATGAATGAGGATGGAAGTTTTATAACTGAGAAATTGAAAAGAGAAATCACTATAAGAGATTTAGCTACTCATACTTCAGGAATTGCCTATACTTTTACTGCGAATGATGCGTTACAAGAAATTTATGAAGAAGAGAGATTATCTCCTTATTTTTTTATTGATAACCTAGATGCCGTTCAATTAGAAGGTTCAGTAGTTATAAAATCAGAGAAATCCTTTCCAAATATCTGCGCATTCTCTGCGGGGTTGGCTTCAAAAGCTCCTTTAATGCATCAGCCTGGTGAGAAATATACTTACTCCATGGGTATGGATGTTCTGGGTTGTGTTATTGAGAGGGCTTCAGGAAAAACATTTGATGTATTTTTAGAAGAGAGAATATTTAAGCCTATAGGAATGAAAGACACTTCTTTCTTTGTTCCAGAATCTAAAAAGGATCGATTTACTAGTTTATATGCCTACCCGGGCGATTTACGTGAGCTTATACCCGGAATGAAAGGGAAGATACCAGAAGATTTATTAATGATAAAAATTGATGATAGATCTTATAGTCCCTATTTAGATAAAGCCACGGTTTTTGATGGAGGATCTGGATTAGTGTCCTCAACAGAGGATTATCTTAAGTTTGCCCAAATGCTTTTGAATGGAGGAAAATTAGGTGATCAGAGAATATTAAGCAGAAAATCAGTAGAATTGCTTTCTTCTAACCACCTTCAAAAAGAAGTTCTAAATAGGACAGGATCAGATAACGATTTCGTTTCAGAGGGCATAGGTTTTGGCATCACCGTTGGAGTTATTACTGATACAGGCCTTACTGGCCAATACGGATCTAACGGAATGTATTTTTGGGGGGGAGCTGCATCAACTATTTTTTGGATAGATCCAAAAGAAGAATTAGTTGCTGTTGCTATGACACAATTGCTAGCAAGTCCTTGGCCATTAAGAGAAACTTTTAGTGCTTTAGTCTATCAATCAATTGATGATTAGATTCTTAAATTTATAAATTTTTTCATGTTCAAAGTAATCATTTCAACTCTAATTCTTGTTATAACTTCTTTAGCAGTTCATTCCAATAACCTTCCTATTATTGAGTATAGTTCTATTAATCATCCTGTTATTAGTAAAACAGGAATGGTTGTTTCGCAAAGACAGTCTGCTAGTAAAGTTGGAGCAGAAATACTAAGAAAAGGTGGGAATGCAGTTGATGCCGCAGTGGCAACCGGTTTAGCTTTGGCGGTTGTATTGCCTAGAGCTGGAAATTTAGGAGGCGGAGGTTTTATGGTTGTATATCTTAAAGATAAAGATAAAACCATAACCATTGACTATAGAGAAAGAGCACCTTCAGCAGCACATAGGGATTTATTTCTAGATGAAAATGGTAATTATGATAAACAGAAAGCTCAGTTCTCTTTACTTTCAGCTGGAGTTCCAGGAACTGTATCTGGCCTTCACCATGCCTTAACAAAATACGGAACAATGACATGGCAAGAAGTGCTAGAGCCTTCAATCAAGCTTGCTAAGGAAGGTTTTGCTGTTCCTCACGACCTGGCTAATATATTGGCTTCATCGCGTTATAAGCAAAGGTTATCTTCTAATGAGGCAGCAGCTAAATCATATTATAAGAACGATAAAAGCAATTATCAGGCTGGAGAAATACTAAAGCTGCCTGATTTAGCTTGGACTCTGAATCAATTATCCGTTAATGGACCAGAAGCTTTCTATAAAGGCGAAATTGCTAAAAAGATAGTTAAAGAGATGGAAAGAAACGGAGGTTTAATTAGCGCCGAAGACCTAAAGAATTATATGCCCGTCGAAAGATTGCCTTTAGAAGGAACCTACAAAGATTTCAAGATTGTTTCTATGCCACCTGCTAGTTCAGGAGGCATTCACCTAATTCAGATGCTTAATATGATTGAAGAATTTCCCATTAAAGACATGGGTTTTGGTAGCGCAGACAGTATTCATATTTTAGCTGAAGTAATGAAAAGAGCATATGCGGACAGAAGTAAGCATTTAGGTGACATGGACTTTTATGATGTTCCCTTTAGTTTAATGTCTAAGGAATATTCAAGTTTCTTGAATAAAGGCATTTCAGTAAATTCTAGAACTGCTTCGAAAGATGTTTTTGCTGGAGACCCTTATCCTTACGAAAGCCCTGACACAACACATTTTTCAGTAATGGATCAATATGGAAATGCTGTTTCTAACACTTATACTTTAAATTTTTCTTATGGATCAGGAATTATGATTCCTGGAACTGGAATGTTAATGAATAATGAAATGGATGATTTCTCTTCAAAACCGGGAGTGCCGAATGGTTACGGATTATTAGGTTCTGAAGCTAATTCAATTCAAGCTAATAAAAGACCTCTAAGTTCCATGACTCCAACTATTATCTTTAAAAACAACGAACCGTATCTAGTTTTAGGAAGTCCAGGAGGAAGTAGAATAATTACCACTGTACTACAAGTAGCACTTAACGTTATGGAGCATGATATGAATGTAGCACAGGCCGTTAACAGCCCTAGAATTCATCATCAATGGTTACCAGAAGTTCTGATGATGGAAAAAGGCTTTGGACCTGATACAGAAAAACTCTTAGAAGAAAAAGGCTACAGATTATATCCTTCAAGCACTATGGGCAGTGTGCAAGCAATTCTTAAAGAAGGAGAGTATTTTTACGGTGCAGCTGATCCAAGAAGACCAAGTTCTGGAGCCATAGCCCCTTAGAATAATGATAAAAAAATTCATCTTATTTTCCTTTTTAAGTTGTTTTTTTATTAACAATTCTTTGATAGCTAGAACTCAGACCACCTTAGATTATGCAGATAGGGTTCATGCTGAATCTTCTGAGAAATTTATGGTTGTTTCTCAAAACACTCATGCCACTGAAGCAGGTTATGAAATTCTAAGTAAAGGAGGGAATGCAGTTGACGCAGCTGTTGCTGTTGGTTTCGCATTAGCTGTTACTTTACCTAGGGCAGGTAATTTAGGCGGCGGCGGCTTTATGCTCATTTATAACAAGGAAAATAATAAAGTTGAAACCATTGATTACCGTTCTGCTGCCCCTAGATCTGCCAAAAGTGAGATGTTTATAAATGGCGAGTCAAATGTAGTTAGGTTTGGTCACTTAGTAAATGCTGTACCAGGATCAGTTGCCGGTCTTATAAAGGCACATAATAACCATGGAAAGTTAGGTCTTGCGGAAGTAATGAAACCAGCAATAAGATTAGCTAAGAACGGGATACCTGTAACTCATGACTTACATTACGCTCTGGAGTGGTCAAAAGAATCACTTTTAGAAAACGTTACTTCTAAAAATAAATTCTACGATAAGGAAGAAAATCCTGTTGAAGTTACCTCTTTATTCAAACAACCAAAACTTGCAAAGACATTATTTCTGATTAGCAGGAAAGGCAAGAAGGCTTTTTATGAAGGTGAGATAGCCAAATGGATAGAAGAGGATTCTCTAAGTAATGGGGGCTTGATTACCTTACAAGATTTGAAATCTTATGAAGCTAAAGACAGAAAACCTATAAGTATAAATTATAGGGGATATGAAGTAGTTTCGATGGCTCCAGTTGCAAGCGGAGGTCTCGTTCTACTTCAGATAATGAGTATTTTAGAGAATTTTAATTTAGAAAAGCTCGGCCAAAATTCTGCTGAGACTATTCACTTGTTATCAGAATCTATGCAAAGAGCATATGCAGATAGGGCACGTTACCATGGAGATCCAGATTATTATGACGTACCCGTTAATAAACTACTATCCAAAGAATATTTAAAAGATAGATCTAAATCTATTGGTATATTAAGAACTGAGGATGGAAAAATCTTCGCTGGTGATATGAGTAAGGTAGATGAAAGCCCCGACACTACTCATTTCTCAGTAATTGATTCAATGGGCAATGCTGTTTCAAATACTTATACTTTAGGTTCTTCATTTGGATCAGGTGTCACGATAGAGAAGGGAGGCTTTCTAATGAACAATCAAATGAGAAATTTTTCTCATTTTTATGGAAAATCTGATGAGCTTTCATTAGGAACTAGCGAAGCAAATAAATTAGAGCCAGGGAAGCGCATGATTAGCACTCAAACTCCAACGCTAGTATTTAGTCCTGATGGGGAGTTATTTATGGTTTTGGGTTCTCCTGGTGGAGGAAGGATACCCAATGTGATAGCTCAAGTGATTTCAAATGTTATAGATCATAAAATGAGTTACGCGTCTGCCGTTATGGCCCCAAGAATTAATCAGAGACTAGAAGGAAATTTAGAGTTAGAGAATGGTTTTAGCCCAGACACAATTAGTTTATTGAAGGAAAAGGGTCACAGTATTAAGAGCTCAATGACGATGGGTAGCGTTCAAGCAATATTTATAAAAGATCAAACAATTTATGGAGTTGCAGATACAAGAAGACCAGGAGCTTTAGCTAAAGGGGATTAGAGCAAGAAATAAGGAACAGAAACAGCTGCAACAAAAGACACCACTAGAATTCCTAGAACATTGATTAAAAATCCGGCTCTAGCCATTTGGGGAACCTTTATTAAGCCAGAACCAAACACTATCGCATTTGGGGGTGTGGCTACAGGCAACATAAATGCACAGCTAGCAGCAAGAGCGACAGCTGCTGTTACCAATAAAGGGTTAAAATCAGATTGAATAGCTATAGCAGCAACTACCGGTAAGAAAGTTGCAGTAGTGGCCATATTTGAGGTCAGTTCAGTTAAGAAAATAATCATTGTAACTACTAAAATTACAATCAATACGATACTGATTCCTTGAGGGATCAAGTTGCCCATCCATACAGCCAAGCCTGTAGATTGAACAGCATTAGCTAGACTTAAACCGCCACCAAATAGTACGAGTAATCCCCAGGGAACATTTTCTTGAGCATCTTTCCATTCTAGTAATGATCCTTTTCTTTCTTTATCGCCACTCGGTAACAGGAAAAGGAATAGTGCAGATATCATGGCTATACCAGCATCTGATAAACCCTCAAGGCCATTTATGTCATCTAAAACAGTCCTTAGCATCCAAGTTAATGCAGTTAAGACAAACACTATAAAAACCTTAAACTCTGCCCCATCAAATTTGCCTAATTCTTGCTTCATAGTGCTTAAGAGATCTTTAGTTTCTTGAGAGGTTTCAAATTCAACTTTAAAAATTATTCTTGTCAGTATTAACCAGCTGCATGGAAGCATAATTGCACTCAATGGGACTCCAACTTTCATCCAATCAACAAAGCTTATATCCAGGTTATAGTTGTCAGCCATAAATGCTGCCAACATTCCATTGGGACCTGTTCCAATAAGGGTAGACATACCTCCAATAGTAGCTCCATACGCTATGCCCAATAAAAGAGCTAATTGAAAAGACTCCACTTCTTGATCACTTAAACCTTTAACCGTTTCTTTAACGACGGTAATAACTGCAAGCCCTATGGGAAGTAACATAATTGTAGTTGCAGTATTCATAACCCACATACTGATTAAAGCAGCGGTTAACATGAAACCAAGAATTAAAGATGCTCCATTTGAGCCAGCATACTCAAGCACAAATAAAGCTATTCTTTTATGTAAATCCCATTTTTGTATAGCCGTTGCTATTAAAAAACCTCCAAAAAATAGATAAATAGTTTTATTCGCATAGGGATTTGCAGCACTTTGTATGTCAACAATACCAAGCATAGGAAACAAAGCTAAAGGTACTAGAGCAGTAACTGCTACTGGGACAGCTTCTGTTGCCCACCAAACACCCATTAACAAAAACAAAGCTGCAGTTTTATGCGCTTCTGGAGTAAGGCCTTCTGGAGTAGGAAGTAACATGACTACAAAAGCAGTGGTTACTCCAAGTAAGAATCCAAAATTTTCTTTGATGATTGACATTGATGGATGATTTTAAATAAAAAAGGGAGCTTACGCTCCCTTTTTTAATAGTTAAGTTTTACTGCATTCTTAAAGTGAAATCAATGTAGTAATTTCTTCCGTAGTCTTGATGAGCGTCAGCATAGTAACCATAGTACCTATCTGCTGTAGGTGCTCTTTCATCTTCAAGATTCTTAACAGCAAATCTAATTCTTGCTTTATGATCTTTTAAATCAAAGTCATAAGACGCAGTTAGATTCAATGTTGTCATAGAAGGAACTAAGTAAGGAACACCGTCTTTAGTACCTAATGAAGTTTGAACAAACGAGCCTTTTTTGAGCCCAGAAAGGCTTACTCTATACGGTCCTTTGTCCCAAGACACCCTTAAAGTATGTTTATTATCATAAATTCCATCTTTTTCAAGAAGGTCTCCAAAACCTTTTAAAGGGATTGATTCAGGGATTACGCCTGCATCTTTTTCAGCCTGAAGCCTAGCAAATTCTCCACTAGCTTTTTGCTCAAACTTATCAAGGAAAGTTCCAATGTACCTAACATCAAAATCACCATAATCACTCTCAAGGTTGTAGTAGATACCTACATCAGTTCCTTCAACAGTTCTTTTTGCCATATTGGTGTAATCATTCTTAATGTATTTAATATCGCCAAAAGGACATACGCCAGCAGCAGCGAATCCAGCTGCATCACCTTCATCAGGCGCTTCTCTGACAACTAAAGGGTCTCCCGCAAAAGTTGAACAATTATTTGTTCCGTTTGCGAACCTTATAAGCATATCATTAACTGTTTGATTCTCACGACCGAATAATCCAATTGTTTTGTCTTTCTCAATCGACCATGCATCAACTGTAATGATTAAGTCATCTGTCGGAGAAAGAACTACACCGAAAGATGTATTCTCTGATTCTTCAGCTTCCAGATTTTCAGCACCTGTGGCCATTCTTTGAATGGTGTAACGAGAATCTGAATCAATAACGTTTTCAACACTTTGAACGGCATTAACTTGAAAAGCAGCCCTGTCGTATCTTGTTCCTGACCTTACAACAGTTTTTTCGTTCATCTGAATGATATTCGGAGCTCTGAAAGCAGATGACACTGAGGCTCTAAAATCCATCCAAGGAGTTACTTCCCATCCCAGAGCAACCTTACCTACACTTGAGTCTCCATAGTCAGAAAAGTCTTCGTGCCTAAGGGCTGATTGCATATTTATTTTGTCTGTTACTGGAATTTGCATCTCCATGAATACAGACATCACATCTCTAGAGCCAGAAACATCACCTGTTGGCGATGAGTTAAGGACATCTGCAACTAAAGGATAGGTATCGCCTTCATAATCTGTATAAGTGATAGTTCCATCAAGCCTTGGATCTCTATCATCAGTTATTTCTTCATCACGATATTCCATACCCAGTAAGAGACCAATATCACCCCACATATTAGGGTTGGACATTTTAAAATCAATCATAGTGAGCTCACTCTCACCTTTTCTGTAAACATCTATCAGAGTCCTTTCTATATTCGAATTAACACCTGCACTGAATGGGTTATAAGCAGCAGGCGTAGAGTCATTTAGAGCTGCTTTTAGAAGGTTATTAGACATCCTGTTCGACGTTACGTCATCAGAAGTAGCTTTTGAATTAACATACGCAGCTTCCCAGTCCCAATCACCTCTAGTGCCTCTAAAGCCTTGAAGGAATCTATAAGTATCCTTTTGAACATTAACTAATCTTTGTCTCTCTTCATAACGATAGTTGTCTATGTATAGTGGTTTCCCAGCAAATATTGCAGTAGGCACACCATCTACATCTACTTTAAGTTGGTTTAAATAATAGTTATCTGCACCAACTCTATGTTTAGATGAAGAAAATGCGTAAGAAGCGTGCGCTGTTCTATCACTATCTGAAGTGTAGTAAGCAAATTCAGTAAAAGCTTCCATACCATTTTCCATATCATGATTGATAAAGATAATCATATTAGTTCTTTCCAGGGCAGATCTAACATCAGTAGGGCCCCAAAAATTACTTCTTAAAGCTCCGTTCCCGTCTTGAGCTATACAAGTACCATAACCTGTATCAAATAGAGGGTGACCTCTATTAGTACATTTAGCATCACCTAATGGAAAAATTTCAAATTCACCATTTGAATCTGTCCAAACGTGATCATAACTTAATCCTTTATGCTCACTAGAACTTACCATATCAAACTGTCCATAAAGAGAGTGAGAGCTTAAGTTCCTAAATGAAGTGCTTGTTTTCCAAGGAGAATCATCATCCACAAAAGGTCTATGATCCCCTGCACCCCACCTAGGGTCTTCTTGTGCATTGATATTTTCACGATCATAGTGGTCAAAGAAAACACCAACATTAGTGCTTCCATCATTAAAGAAAGAACCCCATTTGGCAGTTACCTTAGTATCTTCAGCAGCAAAGTGATCGTATCCACTAACCCTCGCTGTTACACTAAGTCCCTCATAATCATTTTGTAAAACTGTGTTTATAACACCCGCTACAGCATCTGCACCATAAACAGCAGAAGCACCATCACGAAGTATTTCTAGCCTTTCAATTCCCGCTACTGGAATTAAGTTTGAGTTAACACTAACCGTTGGCACATAGTCTCCGCCAATTAATTCTGTTTGATATCCAGGCGAGTTTACCAATCTTCTTCCGTTTAAAAGAGTAAGAGAGTTACCTACACCTAAGTTTCTTAAGTTATAGGCTCCCACGTCTCCACGAGAAGCATTGACACCACCTGAAGCATCTTCAGCTTCATTAAAATAGTTCTGTCCTTGTTCTGCAATGTGCTCAAGCAGGTCATCTCCAGAATCTACACCAGTAGCTTCAATATCCAAGCCAGTTACTACCGAAACAGGTAAAGCCCCAGTAATTTTTGCTCCCTTAATTTGAGACCCTACTACAACCACTTCTTCTACTTCAGAGTCATCTTCAGCAGCAAAGAGTGGTGAGCTTAAAGCTAAGCAGGCACCAACAAGAGTTATAAACAATTTTTTCATAATTAAATCCCCATTTTTTATATGATATTTAGTTATTTTATACTTTAAAAGAAAAAATAACATTGATAAATGTACCAACCTAATAGAACTAGATCTAATACTTGTTTTAACTATAGTCATAGACTAAGGTTATACAGTAACAAAAATAAATTAATGGTAGTGCAT
>Ga0208410_1001771_pt1 | contig 10792 bp, 7 predicted proteins | sample ETN02SmetaG_3_FD_185787 | JGI IMG/M metagenome (GOLD analysis project Ga0208410, IMG submission 185787) | Marine microbial and viral communities from oxygen minimum zone, Eastern Pacific Ocean - ETNP2014F10-02SV257 (SPAdes) (version 2) | ecosystem: Environmental > Aquatic > Marine > Oceanic ... | reverse complement strand
TACTGAGAATGATAGTATGTCAGATAAAAATAGTTTTCTAAATCAAGTTGTTGTTAAATGGGAATCAAAGGTTTTAGAATATAAAAAAGAAATGCCGTCAACATCATTTTCAATTATGAGAATTGGTATAGTATTATATAAAGAAGGAGGAATTTATAAAATCTCAAATAATTTAGGAAAGTTTTATTTACTATCTCCAATAGGCGATGGGAAGCAATGGCAATCATGGATTCATATTAATGATCTTGCAAGAGCTTTTATTATAAGTTCTAAAGAATCTTGGGAGGGAGTATATAATTTAGTTTCACCAAATCCTGTTACCCAAAAGGTGATGTTAGAATCAATAGCAAAAAATATAAATAGAAAAATAATTTTTCCAAATATTCCTGTAAAACTTGTTAGCTTACTTTTGGGAGAGGTAATAGAAGTAATAAATTCAAGCCATAAGGTTGACCCTCAAATGTTAAGATTAAAGAGTTTTAGGTATAATTTCAGTAATTTGGAACAAGCCTTAACTAATCTAAGTAGTTAATTATATGACAATATGGCATAAAATATTAATGGCAATAAAATTGCAACATATAAATTAAAATAAAGATATGACAAAGAAATCTGCTAAATCTTCGAAAGAAGCTAATGTTAAATCAGCTAATCCAAAAAAAGTCAACTCTACTAATGATTTAAAGGATAAAATTAAAAGTGAAGAAGAGAAGTACTTAAGGTTATTTGCTGAATTTGAGAATTATAAGAAAAGAACGACTAAAGAAAGAATAGATCTATATAAAACTGCAGGTAGGGAAGTTATAACAGGATTAATTCCTGTGCTAGAAGACTTTAAAAGAGCTTTAAACCCTGAAACTGGTAAGTTTGATGATGCAGAGGGTATTAATTTAATATACAATAAACTTTCAGAGACCTTAAAAAGTCAAGGTTTAGTTGAAATCATAACAGATATAGGAGAAGAATTTGATTCAGAGAAACATGAAGCAATAAGTCAAATTCCTGCTGAAAAGAAAGAAGATAAAGGGAGAATAATTGATATTATTGAGGGTGGATACTCTCTAGGAGATCAAATTATTAAATTCCCAAAAGTTGTTGTTGCTCAATAAATTATTAATATGAAAGAGGATTATTATGAAATATTAGGGATCTCTAAAGGTGCTTCAAATTCTGAAATTAAAAAAGCATATAGAAAAAAAGCAATTGAATATCATCCTGATAAAAACCCTGGTGATGAAGCTGCAGAGGCTAATTTTAAAAAAGCAGCAGAAGCATATGAGGTATTAAGTGATCCTGATAAAAAATCTAGATATGATCAGTTTGGTCATAACGCTTTTGAGGGTGCTGGTGGTTTTGGAGCAGGAGGTATGAATATGGACGATATATTTAGTCAATTTGGAGATATTTTTGGTAGTGCATTTGGATCATCTTTTGGAGGTTTTGGTAGATCTAGTCAATCTAGAACTAGAGGCTCCAATCTTAGAATTAAGGTAAAACTTTCTTTAGATGAAGTTATTAATGGAGTTGAAAAGAAAATTAAAGTAAAGAGAAAAATATTATCCAAAGAAGCTACATTTTCAAATTGCTCAGTTTGTAATGGATCTGGCCAAGTAACAAAAATAACCAATACCATACTAGGTAGAATGCAATCTTCATCTATTTGTGGAAATTGTAATGGATCTGGCCAATCTTTATCTCATAGACCATCTGGTGCAGATTCAAATGGTATGTTAAATTATGAGGAAACGGTTTCAATTAAAATTCCACCTGGAGTAGAGGAGGGTATGCAATTAAAGGTTTCAGGAAAGGGGAATGAATCAAATAATAAAAATGGTTCTTCAGGAGATTTATTAGTATTGATTGAAGAACTCCCAAATGAAAACTTTGTTAGGGAAGGTAAACATCTACACCATGATTTATATATAAGCATTTCTGAGGCAACTTTAGGAATAACAAAAGATATCAACTTAATTGATAGTAAAGTTAGAATAAAGCTAGAACCAGGTATCCAGTCTGGTAAAACGCTTAGGTTAAGAAATAAAGGTATTCAAGATTTAAATGGATACTCTAAAGGAGATCTTCTAGTTCATGTAAATATATGGACCCCAAAAGTTTTAAATAAAAAACAAAAAGAATTCTTTAAAGAAATGCTTGATGATGATAATTTTAAACCAAATCCAAAAAAGTCTGATAAATCCTTTTTTGAGAAGGTTAGAGATATGTTTGCATAATTGTTTTTATAAGTAATAGTTCATATATTATAGTAGTAGATGAGTAAGATATTAATTATCGAAGATGAAGAACCTATAAGAAGAGTTCTTGTGAGGATTTTAACTGAAGAAGATTCAAAATTTGAAATTCATGAAGCTTCAGATGGTAAAAAAGGTTTGGATTCTATTTCTAAAGAAAGTTTTGATTTAGTTCTATGTGATATAAAAATGCCAAAAATTGATGGAATGGAGCTTCTTCAAAGAGCCCGTAAACAAAATCCATCTCTTCCATTTATTATGTTAACTGGTCATGGAAATATTGAGACAGCTGTAGAATCTATGAAGTTAGGAGCTTATGATTTTATTCCTAAACCTCCAGATTTAAATAGGCTAATAACTTCAGTTAGAAATGCCCTTGAAAAGAAGGAACTTGTCACTGAAAATAAGATTTTAAGAAAAAAAGTTGCAAAAAAATATCAAATAATTGGAGAATCTAAATCGATTAAAACAGTTCATGAGTTAATAGATAAAGTTGCTCAATCTGAAGCTAGAGTTTTGATTACTGGTGAGAGTGGAACTGGTAAAGAGCTTGTAGCTCATCAAATTCATGAACAAAGCCTAAGAAAAGAATCTTCATTTATTGAGGTAAATTGTGCTGCTATTCCAGCAGAGTTAATTGAAAGTGAACTTTTTGGCCATATTAAAGGATCATTTACTTCAGCAGTTAAAGATAGACAAGGGAAATTTGAAGCAGCAAATGCAGGAACATTGTTTCTTGATGAGATTGCAGATATGAGTCTTGCTGCTCAGGCAAAAGTTTTAAGAGCTCTTGAAGAGAATAAAGTACAAAGGGTTGGTAGTGAAAAAGATATAACCGTTGACGTTAGAGTTATTGCAGCTACAAATAAAGATTTGAAAAAGGAAATAGAGAAAGGAAATTTTAGAGAGGATCTCTATCATAGACTAGCTGTAATATTAATTGAAGTTCCTACACTTGCTTCAAGAAAAGATGATATTCCATTACTGGTAAATCATTTTTCGGAAATTATATGTAGAGAACAGGGAATTGAGTCTAAAAGTTTTTCTAAAGAATCAATTGCTCTTCTTAAAGAGTATAGTTGGTCAGGTAATATAAGGGAATTAAGAAACGTAGTTGAAAGGTTAATTATCTTAGGAGGAGATCCAATATCTGAAAAAGACATTAAACTTTTTACCACAAAAAAATAATGACACTATTTAGGAATTTATTATTAACACTTTTTATTAGTTATTCACTTTTATTAAATTCTCAGACTGATAATGAAAAGTCAGAATTTATTAATAATATCTACAATGAAGCATTATCAAATGGTAAATCATATGAATGGTTAGAATACTTATCTAATGATATAGGGCATAGGCTTTCAGGTTCAGTTAATGCTGAAAGAGCAATAAAATGGGGGAAAGAGGAGCTTTTACCTATCTCTGACATGGTTTGGCTCCAGCCAGTAATGGTTCCAAAATGGGTAAGAGGAGCCCCAGAATATGCTCATATAGAATCAACTTCTGGTAAAACAATTTCTGTTCCAATTCTTGCTCTTGGAGGATCAATTAGCACTCCATCAATTGGTATAAATGCTAAAGTTGTTGAAGTAAAAAGTTTTGATGATCTAAAAAAATTAGGAGAAGAAAAAATTAAAGGTAAAATAGTCTTTTATAATAGACCTATGGATAGAACTATTATAAATACATTCCAAGCATATGGGCAAAGTGTTAATCAAAGAACTCAAGGAGCTAAATATGCAGCTCAGTATGGTGCATTAGGAGTTATCGTTAGATCTATGACTACATCATCTGATGATTTTCCTCATACAGGCTCTATGTATTATGATGATTTACCTCTAAATAAGAGAATACCTGCAGCTGCTATAAGTACAAATGGTGCAGACCTTCTTAGTTCTATGCTATCATTAAATAAAGAAATTAAATTTTATTTTAGGCAAAATTCTAAAAATTTTCCAGATCAACTATCTCATAATGTAATTGCTGAAGTAAAGGGAAGTAAGTACCCAGATGAAATTATAGTTGTTGGAGGACATCTAGACTCTTGGGATGTTGGAGATGGAAGTCATGATGATGGAGCTGGAATTGTTCAATCGATGGAGGTTCTAAGAATATTAAATTCTTTAGGATATAAGCCAAATAGAACTATAAGAGTGGTTTTATTTATAAATGAAGAAAATGGGTTAAGAGGAGGTAATAAATATGCAGAAATAGCTAGAGAAAAAAATGAAAATCATTTTTTTGCACTTGAATCTGATGCTGGAGGATTTACCCCTAGAGGTTTTAGTTTTGACACCTCAGTTGAAGAATTTCAGCTAATAAAACCATGGGTGAAGTATTTTAAGGATTATGCTTTAGATAATTTTTTTCTTGGAGGTAGTGGAGCAGATATTGGCCCCCTTAAAGATGGAAGAGTTATTCTATCAGGGTTACGACCTGATCCTCAAAGATACTTTGATTATCATCATGCTCCTTCTGACACATTTGATAAAATTAATAGAAGAGAGTTGGAACTTGGTGCAGCTGCCATGACAGCCTTGATTTATCTTATGGATAATCATAAACTATAATCATGACCTACATAATTAATAAATTCTCAAAATATACAAGAGAGTTTAACTACAACTTAAAACTAGCATATCCTGTTATGATTGGAATGTTAGGCCATACATTTGTCCAATTTGTAGACAATGTAATGGTTGGACAGCTTGGCACTGCTGAGCTTGCTGCTATTTCATTAGGGAATAGTTTTGTTTTTATAGCAATGTCAATTGGAATAGGCTTCTCTACTGCTATAACACCATTAGTTGCTGAAGCTGATGGAGCAAAGAACAAGCTAAGGGTTATTGAAATATTTGAACACAGTTTTCTAATATGCTTTATACTAGCAATGCTTTTGTGTGGTTTAGTATTTTTTAATAGGAGCTTAGTTAGTTTTATGGGACAACCTATTGAAGTTGTAGAGCTGGCTATTCCATATCTATTTTGGGTTTCAATATCACTTATTGCTACAGTTAACTTTCAGTCCTTTAGGCAGTTTGCAGATGGAATGTCTATTACAAAAGCTGCAATGTATTCGGTATTAGCTGCAAATCTTATTAATGTAATACTGAATTATTTGTTAATTTTTGGAATATGGAAATTCCCAGAGCTTGGTCTAGAAGGTGCAGCAATAGGGACATTAATTTCAAGATTCTCGATGCTAATCTTTATAGTATACTATTTAAAATTGCATAGGAGCTTATCTTTTTATATCAAGAACTTTTTTCCAAAAAAGATAATTAGTTTCCATATAAAAAAGATTATTGCTTTAGGTTTTCCATCCGCATTACATAGTTTTTTTGAAGTAGGGTTTTTTATCTGTGCTGTTTGGATGTCTGGTCTTATCGGTAAAAATGCTCAAGCAGCAAATCAAATTGCATTAAACCTCTCTACGATGACATTTATGGTTGCACTTGGAGTAGGGGTTGCTGCAATGATTAGAGTTGGTAATCAAAGAGGAAAAATGGATTTTAAAAAATTAAGAGAAGTAGCAATCTCAACTTTTGTTTTAATACTTCTAGTTGATGTGATTTTTTGTTCAATATTTTTAACCTTCAACGATTTACTTCCATATCTATACCTAGATACATCTAATCTTGAAAATATTAGTGATGTTAATGAGGTAGTATCTATTGCTTCTAAATTATTAATTGTAGCTGGTTTTTTTCAAGTATTTGATGGCCTTCAAGCAGTCGTTCTTGGTGCTTTAAGAGGAATGCAGGATGTAAACATTCCAGCATTTATTATTTTCTTCTCATATATCATACTAGGCCTTCCAACATCATATTTCCTAGGTTTCTATACTGAATTATCAATGGTTGGAATATGGATTGGTTTGTTAACTGGACTTTTATCTTCTTCATTATTCTTATTTTTAAGATTTAATTATTTATCTAAAAAACTAATTAAAACGAATGTTTGAAGAGATATTAAGACTTGATACCGAACTATTTCTGTACTTAAATAATTTAGGTACCTCTAGTTTTGATAGTTTCTGGACATTCTTATCAAGCAAAGCTGCGAATATATCAGTATATATAGCTTTATTAATTTTCTTTTTACAAAAGAAAGGTTTTAAGTCATATAAAATAAGATCTCTAGATATCTTTTACATTTTCTCTATAGTTTTAGTAATGATTTTTATTTCAGATCAATCAGCGAATATATTTAAAGATTCTTTTCAAAGGATGAGACCTTGTTTTAATGAGATAATTCAGAATTCAGTTAGACTTGTGAAAGATAGTTGTGGAGGCAAATATGGTTTCTTTTCAGCTCATTCATCAAACTCATTTTCGCTGGCTGTTTTTTTTGGTCTTTTATATAGGGATTTTTCTAAGTATCCTATTTATTTTACCATAATTTATGCAGCACTAATATCCTATAGTAGGATATATCTTGGTGTACATTATCCATTAGATATAATATTTGGAGCTTTATTTGGAGTTATTAATGGATTACTAATTTATAGGGTCCATAAAATGGTATTAAAAAACTTTAATCTTTTCAACAAATCTTGACCAGCTATATTTTGCTTTTGAATTAGCTATATTATTTGAGTAATTTCTATTAGATTCTGGATTAATACAGTTCTTTATTGCTGCAGCTAGGTTTGCGGGTGTTTTATCAAAAACCTCTCCTGACTTATCATTAATTATTATTTCTTTCAAACCCTCTGTGTTTGATACAACTAATGGTTTATCATAGAAATATGCTACAGGTGTTATACCGCTTTGACTAGCTTTTTTATATGGTTGAACTACTACATCACTCGCACAGATATAATCTCTAATTCTAGATGATTCTAAAAAATTGTCATCAATTATAATTTTTTCTTCAAGATCCTTTCTTTTTATTAGTTTTTTATACTTATTAATATCATCATAAAATTCCCCTGCAATAATAAGTTTTAAATCTTTATGTTCCTTTGAGATATAATGAAATGCCTTGATTAATGTTTCAACTCCTTTATATTTTCGTATCAAACCTATAAATAATATGTATTGTTTTTGGGGTAAATTAAGATTAAATATTGCTTCATCTTTTGAAATCTTTACTGGAAGGTGAGAGTTAATAGGGTGAAATAAAGGTAGGACACTTTTTTTAGTATTGTTTTTTAAGTTTTTTCCTATGTTCTCAGATAATGAAATAAAGCTATTGCAACTTTTAAGAAAAAGTTTTCTAAAAATTTTTTCAAAGAAAATAGTTTCATGTCCTGACCAATTGTCAACTAAACCTAAAACTTTTATTTTATTGTTTAAAATACTAGAGATAATAAAGTATGGTATTGATAGTAGTGGTGTCCAGTACCTAAATATTATTTTCTTTGGGCCTACTTTGTTAATCTTTCTAGCTGTTAAAATCCAATTTACTGGATTTAATGTATTAATCTCTCGTAAGATTTTAAAATCGGATTTAAATACTTCTTTACTATACTGTGTTCTACCGGGGAAAAGTAATTTTGGATAAAGGAGCTTAAATGTCCAAACTTCACAATTAATATTCTGATTTGACATTTCATTAACTAATGAATGAGTTGAATCTGATATCCCACCTCTGTAAGGGTATGCTGTAGATATAATTAGATAATCTATACTACTATTTTTTTTCATAATTAAAGTTAATAGTAGTTATTTGGAATTAACAATCCACTCTCCTGATTCTAAAAGATTTATTGCCTTTTTAAACTTTAATTTTCTCACTTCCCCTGAATTAGTATTTTTTATTTCAACAATCTCATTTCTTCCAATCTTTGGGATATCTCTAATTATAGTTTCTACCTTTTGAGATGATTGACTTGCGCTAGCTCCAACTTGTCTAGCTTTTTGAGCCATTTCATCAGTATTTAATGTTTCGTCTTTACTTGTTTGGTAATTTCTGTTTTTATTAGGTTGAGTCGCCTCCTTAATATTATTTTCATTATTTGGTAATGAGCCTTTAAATAAAAATGATAATAATTCCTTATTAAGATCTACAATCATATTTTTAAATAATTCATAAGCTTCAAATTTATATATTAAAAGAGGGTCTTTTTGTTCGTGAACAGCAAGCTGAACAGATTGTTTTAATTCATCCATCTTCTTAAGATGAACTTTCCATTTATCGTCAATTATAGCAAGAGAGATATTTTTTTCAAAATCATCAATTAAGGATTTACATTTTGATTCAAAAGATTCTTTTAGATCAGTAGAAATATTTATCACTTTTGCCCCATCTGTAAAAGGGACTACTATTCTTTTATAATTATTTCCTTTATTTTCAAAAACATTTCTAATAACAGGGAATGCAAGTTCTTTGTTCTGGTCTTTTTTTCTTTCATAATAATCTGAAAGATTCTTATATAAAATATCTAATATCTCTGAGTCATCTTTATTATTAAAATCTTCTTCACTAATTGGAGATGTTACAGAGAAATTTGTTATTAAATCAAATTCGAAGCTTTTATAATCATTTGCATCTTTATTTGAAACTACAATTTCTTCTAGTGTGTCAAATAACATGTTAGAAATATCAATTTTTAATTTCTCTCCTTTAAGTGCATTTTTTCTTAAGGTATATATTATTGTTCTTTGGGAATTCATAACATCATCATATTCAAGTAGTCTTTTTCTAATTCCAAAATTATTTTCTTCAACTTTCTTTTGTGCTCTTTCAATAGTTTTTGTTACCATTGAATGTTGAATATTCTCACCTTCTTGTAATCCCATTCTATCCATTACTTTTGTTACCCTATCACTTCCAAACAATCTCATTAAGTTATCCTCAAATGAAACAAAAAACTGTGAGCTTCCTGGATCACCTTGTCTCCCTGATCGTCCTCTTAACTGTCTATCAACTCTTCTTGAATCATGTCTTTCTGTCCCAATAATAGCAAGCCCTCCAGAGTTAATAACATCTTGACTTAACTTAATATCAGTTCCTCTTCCAGCCATATTAGTTGCAATTGTAACTATTCCTGGCTTACCTGCCTCAGCTACTATATCTGCTTCTTTCTTATGTAATTTTGCATTTAAGACATTATGGTTAACACTACTTCTATTAAGCATCTTGCTTAACAGTTCTGAAATTTCAACTGAAGTTGTTCCTATTAGGACAGGTCTTTTATTATTTCTTAACTCAATTACCTCTTGAATTATTGCATTATATTTTTCTCTTTTAGTTTTATACACTAAATCATTCGAGTCTTTTCTAGCAATTGGCCTATTGGTTGGGATTTCAATAACATCTAGCTCATAAATCTCCCAGAATTCACCAGCTTCTGTTATTGCAGTTCCAGTCATTCCAGATAGTTTATCATATAATCTAAAATAATTTTGAAGTGTTATAGTTGCAAATGTTTGAGTTGCAGCTTCTATCTTAACATTCTCTTTTGCCTCTATAGCTTGATGTAGACCATCAGAATATCTTCTACCATCCATTATCCTTCCAGTCTGCTCATCAACAATCATAACTTTGTTTTCCATAACAACATATTCAATATCTTTTTCAAATAAAGTATAAGCTTTAAGTAATTGGTTTAAGGTATGTATCCTTTCGCTTTTAATATTAAACTCTTGAAATAGTTTGTTCTTTTCTTCAACTTCATCTTCCTTTTTCAGACCCTTTTTTTCAATTTTTGCAACGTCTGTAGCAATATCAGGTAATACAAAGAAATCTTTATCATCTAAATCTGTAGAGATAGTTTCTATACCCTTATCTGTTAAATCTATTTGATTAATTTTTTCATCTATTGTAAAATAAAGTTCTTTATCAATCTGTGGCATTTCCCTATTATTGTCTTGCATAAAGAAGTTTTCATTTTTTTGTAGAATTTGTTTAATACCATCTTCACTTAAAAATTTTATTAAAGCCTTATTTTTTGGCAATCCTCTAAAAGCTCTATATAAAAGAAATCCTCCTTCCTCTTCATTTGAGTCTTGAATTAATTTTTTTGATTCTGAAAGTATATTAGACAAATAAGACTTTTGTAAAGAGACTAGTTTTTGAATTTTTGGTTTTAAATTGTCAAATTCCTGTCTATTTTCCTCTTTTGTAGGTCCAGAAATTATTAGTGGAGTTCTAGCGTCATCTATTAATACAGAATCAACCTCATCGACGATCGCATAATTATGTTTCTTTTGGACTATATCATCTAAATTATGAGCCATATTATCTCTCAGATAATCAAATCCAAACTCATTATTTGTTCCATAAGTAATATCAGCTTCATATGCTCTTTTTCTCTCAGGACTATTAGGCTTGTGTTGATCAATACATTCAACACTAAGACCATGAAATTCGAAAATTGGACCCATCCAAGCGCTATCCCTTCGAGCTAAATAATCATTCACTGTAACTAAATGAACGCCATCTCCAGTTAGCGCATTTAAATATACAGGAAGTGTAGATACCACTGTCTTTCCCTCTCCAGTTTGCATTTCAGCAATTCTTCCTTGATGAAGAACAATACCACCAATTAATTGTACATCGTAATGAATCATATCCCATAAAACCTTTTTTCC
>Ga0208410_1001769_pt1 | contig 10799 bp, 9 predicted proteins | sample ETN02SmetaG_3_FD_185787 | JGI IMG/M metagenome (GOLD analysis project Ga0208410, IMG submission 185787) | Marine microbial and viral communities from oxygen minimum zone, Eastern Pacific Ocean - ETNP2014F10-02SV257 (SPAdes) (version 2) | ecosystem: Environmental > Aquatic > Marine > Oceanic ... | reverse complement strand
ATTTTAAATCCTTCAATTTGATTTAGAAGTTTAATTATTAAGTCTCTTCTTATTTGAAACTCTTCAACCATATATTTGATTTTTGAAGGCGGCTCCATAAGAGCTTTAATTGCAGCTTGCTGAGCGATACAGTTAGCTCCACTAGTTATTTGACCTTGCATTTTATTACAAGCTTTTGCGATTTTTTTTGATGATGCTAGATAACCTATTCTCCAACCTGTCATTGCAAATGCCTTGGAAATACCATTAACAGTGATAGTTCTATCATACATTCCAGGCATACATGCAAAGCTTGGAGTTTTAAAGTCATAATTAATGTGCTCATATATTTCATCAGATATGACTATAATATTTGGATGTTTTTCTAATACTTTTGCAAATTCTAAGTACTCTTCGTTTGAGAATACAGAACCACTTGGGTTATTTGGAGAATTTAACATTAACATTTTAGTTCTATCAGTAATTGCAGACTCTAATTGATCAGCAGTGATTTTATGACTTGAATCTTTTGGGTTTACAAAAACCGATACTCCTTCAGCTAGAGTTACCATTGCACTATAACTAACCCAATAAGGTGTTGGGATCATAACCTCATCACCTGGATTAATTAATGACATAATAGCATTTACAATAGACTGTTTTGCCCCAGTTGAAACAACTATTTGATCTATATCATAATCTAGATTATTGTCTCTTTTAAACTTTGTACATATTGCTTTTTTTAATTCAATAAAACCATCAACAGGTGAATATTTATGAAAATTATTATTTATAGCATCAATTGCAGCATCTTTAATATAATCTGGAATATTAAAATCTGGCTCCCCTGCACTTAATGTTATAACATCAATACCTTTATTTTTAAGATCATGAGCTTTTGCTGTCATTCCTACAGTCTGAGATATAGGTAATGAGTTAATCTTATCTGATAGCATTACTTATTTTTTTTTAATATTTGTTTTTGATTATTTATTGACTCTTGATGAATTGCTTTGAATATTCTTAAAATAAATTGCTCACTTAAACCATGACTTTCTCCATCCAAAATCATTTTCCCTAAAATTTCATTCCATCTTTTGTTTTGTAAAATAGCAACATTATTATCAGATTTCAAAATTCCAATATTTTTTGCAACCTCCATCCTTTTTCCTAGTGTAGTTAATAAATTTTGATCTGTCATATCTATTTGGGATCTAAGATTATTTAGCTCAATTTGAAAATCGTCTTTAGTTGAAGTTTTATCTCTAATTACTAAATCTTTCATTATTTCTACTAATCTTTCAGGAGTTACTTGTTGAGCTGCATCACTCCATGCATTATCAGGGTCACAATGAGATTCTATCATAAGTCCATCATAATTTAAATCTAAAGCTGTTTGACTTAAATCAAAAATCAAATCTCTTCTTCCAGCTATATGGGAAGGATCACATATTAAGGGTAAATCAGGAAAATTACTTTGAAGTTCAACTGCAATTTGCCATTCAGGATTATTTCTATAATTAGATTTGTCATATGTTGAAAAACCTCTATGAATGACCCCTACCTTTTTTATATCTGATGTATATATTCTTTCAATACCACCAAGCCATAATGAAAGGTCAGGATTAACAGGATTTTTTATTAAAACAATTTTATCAGTTCCTTTTAATGCATCAGCTATTTCTTGAACAATAAACGGACTAACAGTTGATCTTGCTCCTATCCATAGAATGTCTATGTCATGTTTTAAGGCTAGATCAACATGAACAGAATTTGCAACTTCCGTTGCTATTAATAATCCTGTTTCTTTTTTAACTCTACTCAACCAATTCAAACCAATTCCTCCAACTCCTTCAAACATTCCAGGTCTAGTTCTTGGCTTCCAGATTCCAGCTCTATAGGCTGTTACATCAGTATCTTTTAATTGATTTGCAATTTTCATTACTTGATCCTCTGTCTCAGCACTACAGGGTCCAGCAATAACTAGAGGATGATTTAGATTCATTTCATCAAGCCAGTTTCTCATTTCTTTTTTATTTTCCATAACTAATTATTTAATTCCTTTTAAAATATTTTTTATACCATTAACATCCTTCATTTCTTTAGACATTTCTGATAAGTTCTCAGTTTCTATTAGATGTTTAAAATTTTTTATGTTTTTAAGATACTCATCTAATGCATCAATAATATTTGTTTTATTTTGATGAAATATAGGAGCCCACATTGAAGGTGAGCTTTTTCCTAACCTAACAGTAGATTCAAATCCACTTCCTGCCATATCATATATTGTTTTTTCATCTTTTTCTTTATCCATAACTGTTTTCCCAAGCATAAATGAAGTTATGTGAGATAAATGTGACACATATGCAATATGTTTATCATGTTCATCTGCCTGCATTTCATTTATATTCATTCCAATACTTAAAAATAAATCTTTTGCTATGTTTAATAATTTATTTTCTGTTTTTTCAGTTTCACATAAAATGATATTCTTATTATCAAATAGAGAACTATCCGCAGACATAGGTCCAGAAAATTCAGTTCCAGCAATAGGATGTGCTGCTAAAAACTTACTTCTATTTTTATTATTATGAACTAGATCACATATATTCTTTTTTGTTGAACCAAGATCAATAACTAAAGTATTATCACCTACTCTATCCAGAATTGTATCTAGAGCATTTAATATTCCATCTACTGGAATAGCCAAAAATAAAATATCAAGTTTAGGATAATCCTTCTCCTCAAGTCTATTGTCTATAATTTTATTTTCAATCGCATAATTTAAATTAGATTCACTAATATCCTCTCCATATATATAAATATCATTATATATCTCATCCACTTTTAATGCTAGAGAGCTCCCTATTAATCCTAGTCCTATTATACCTATATTCATGAGTTATCTTTAATATTCACCTAAAATTTTAAATTCCTGTGCCATTATTTTAATAATTGAGATACCTTTATAATAATCATCTGTTTTATCAAAAGTAATATCAACAAAAAATGCATATTTACCTGGAGTTGTTATTACCGGAATAGATTGAATCTTTGTTAAATTTAAACTACAATCACTCATTACATTTAGAACAGATGCAAGGCTTCCTCTTTTATGATCTAATACAAATTTCAAAGAAGCCTTTATAAAATCTTTTTGATTAGAAATATTTTTCTCAACTATAACAAATCGTGTAACATTGTTTTTTATAGTTTGGATAGACTCACATAAAACCTCTAAACCATACATTTTTGCTGATTCAATACTAGCTATTGCTCCTAAGCCCTCAAGTTTGTTTTCACTAATTGTTTTTGCAAACAATGCAGTATCATTAGTTTCAATAAGTTTAATAGATGGATATTTTCTAAAAAAATCAGAACACTGAAGTAATGCCATAGGATGTGAATGAACCTCTTTAATATCATCAATATCTTGATTAGGTAATGAAAGTAGATTATGGTTTATATTAAAATTAGACTCTCCAGTAATAAAAAGATTGTTTTCATCAATTAGAGCATAATTTGGAAGAATTGAACCAGCAATTGAATTTTCGATTGCCATAACTGCAATATCACAATTCCCATTAACAGTTGATCTTGCTAGTTCATCAAATGTCATACACTCTACAAGTTCGATTGACTCAAAATAATTCTGAGCAACCAAATGATGATATGAACCTTTTACTCCTTGTATACCTACTCTCATATAAAAAAAAAGTCCTGAAACTTCAGGACTGTAATACTTTTTGTTTAATTAATAATACTAATATCCTGTCCCAAATAATGAGAAGTAATATCTATAGTTGAAATAATAAAAATTAAAAACATATTTCATAGCAGGACAAAAGTATAACAGCAATCTATAAAAACAAATTTTTTATTAGATTATTTAATCTAAGCTATTTTTATTTTTTCTCCATTCAATACTATTGAATGTACTATTTCACTAGTCTTTTCAAGGTTTTTTGAAACAGAACAGTATTTGTCAAAACTAAGGTGAGCAGCCCTAATAATTCTATCCGCAGGAATATCTCCTTCAATATGAAGTTCTACATGTATTTTTTTGAAAGTTGAACCTGGAACTGATTCCCTATCTCCAAACACTTCCATTTTGTATGATTTGGGTTGTAACTTTTGTTTTTCTAAAATAGATATTATATCAATACTACTACAGCCTGCAACACCCATCAATAAAAGCTCCATAGGACTAGCACCTTGCGCTTCATAGTCATCAGAATATTTTCTGTCTAAATGAACTTTATGGCCATTTTTATTTGTTACCTCAAAAAGATATTTATCGTTAATTCTTTCTAAATTAATCTTCATCAAATTATTTTTTTCTTTTAAAAATTTTAGTAAAGATATTAGAAATTTGTTTTGTTTCTATAAGAAAGGCATCATGTCCATGGATAGAATTTATTTCATGACAAAAGATATCTTTTTTATATTTTGACAATAAATCAAAAGTTTCCTTATCATCATCTGGAAGAAAAAATATATCTGAATCAACACAAATTAAATGTATTTCTGAGCTTATATTGGAACTAATCTTAATAAAATCTTTACCTCCCCTTGTTATATCAGTAGACCTTAAGAGCTGATTCATCATTTTATATGAATTTAAACTAAACCTTTCATTTAATTTTGCTCCATGATGATCTAACCAGCTTTCAACATTATAAATTCCTTTTGACTGATTAAATGATTCCTCAAATCTCTTATTTAATGATTTAGGACTTCTATAAAAAGTCATTGCATGAACTCTTGCATCCTGAACTGGGTTTTTTGAATTATTTAGAATTCTATCTTGAAGATATGTATTAGCAATCATCCAATCTCTAGCTTTCCAATCTGATGCAACTGGAATAATAAATTTTGCTAAATTAGGTTTCTTAACTGCAATTTCCCAAGTTAAACATCCACCTATTGAACCCCCTATAATAGAGTGAAGCTTTTTTATTTTAAGCTTTTCAATAGCTAATATGAATAGATTAGCGATATCTCCTAAATGAAATTTGTTTGGAGCAAAAAAGTCATTTGAACAGAATCCATTTCCTGGAATATTAAATGAAATAATAGTAAATTTTTTAGTGTTTATAGCCTTATTCTTTCCAATCACCTCTTTCCACCAACCATTTTTACCAGTTAAATTTGAATTACCTGTAAGTGCATGATTAACAAGAATAATTGGTGCATCTCCAAGTTGTTTTCCAAACAACTGGTAACTTAAATTGATAGAAGGTATAATTTCTCCAGACTCAGCTTTAAAGTCAATAATCTTTATTTCATTAAGTTGATCCATCTATTTAAAGATTCTTCATGCTCTCAGATAAATCATTAATCAAATCTCTAGGATCTTCAAGTCCAATAGATAATCTAATCAAATCTGAGGTTACTCCAGTCTTTTCTTGTTCTTCTTCAGATAATTGCTGATGAGTTGTGCTTGCTGGATGAATAATTAATGACTTTGAATCACCAAAATTTGCTAATAATGAAAATATTTTAGTGCTATCAGTCAGTTTCTTTCCTCCTTCAAAGCCTTTTTTCAATCCAAAAGTAACTACTCCACTTTGACCATCCTTTAAGTATTTCTTGGAAAGTTCATGGTATTTTGATGATTTAAGTCCTGGATAGTTTACCCACGCTACTTCTTCTTGAGACTCTAACCATGTAGCAACTTTTAAAGCATTTTCTGAATGTTTTTTTATTCTTACAGATAATGTTTCAAGACCTTGAATAGTCTGGAAACAATTAAATGGGCTAGGGGCACTCCCAAGATCTCTTAACCCTTCAATTCTTGCTTTTGCAATAAAAGCAGCTGGACCTAATGCTTCATGATATACTAATCCATGATACCCTGGAGCAGGTTCAGTAAATTCATTAAATTTCCCACTACTCCAATCAAACTTTCCAGCATCTATAATTATTCCTCCAATTGAAGTTCCATTTCCAGTAATATATTTTGTAGTTGAATGGATTACTATATCAGCTCCATGTTCAATTGGTTTTATTAGATATGGAGTTGCAACTGTGTTGTCAACAATAAATGGAATTTTTTCTTTTTTTGCTGTTTTTGATACTTCAGAAATATCTATAACATCTAGTTTAGGATTTCCAATTGTCTCTGCATATATGACTCTGGTATTATCTTTGACTGCTCTTGCAAAATTACTTGGATCATCTGGATCAACAAATGTTGTTGTAATCCCATACCTTGGTAATGTAACATTTAATAAATTCCAAGTTCCACCATATAAACTGTTTGAAGCAACTATATGGTCTCCTGTTTTTAATAATGTTAGTAGTGTTGTTGCTAATGCTGCTGAACCAGATGAAGTTGCAACTCCAGCTATACCTCCTTCTAAAGATGCTAATCTTTGTTCTAATATGTCTGCAGTTGGGTTATTCAGTCTAGTATATATATATCCAGGCTCTGCTAAAGAAAATAAATTAGCAGCATGATCGCTATCGTTAAATACATACGATGTTGTTTGATAAATAGGCACAGCTCTAGTACCTTCAGTGCTTTTTGTATCATGTCCTACATGAAGAGCTTTTGTTTGATCTTTTTGATTCATAATTTTAGTGTTTTTGTTATTTGTTCTATATAGTCTAGTTTTTCCCACGGGAATAACTCAACCTCAATATTCTTTATATCAGAATATTTTGAATTAAATGATTTGGTTTTTTTAATACATTTTCTACCCATGTGTCCATATGAAGCAGTTTCAGAATATATAGGATCCCGAAGTTTAAATCTAGATTCAATTTCAAATGGTCTTAAATCAAAAATCTCATTAATAACTTCAGATAATTTACTATCAGAAATTTTTAAATTTGATTTACCACATGTATTAATGTTAAATGATACTGGTTTAGAAACTCCAATTGCATATCCAAGTTGAAGTAAAATCTCATCCGAAACACCAGCCTTAACTAAATTTTTAGATATATGTCTTGCTGCATATGCTGCACTTCTATCAACTTTGCTAGGGTCCTTACCACTAAATGCTCCCCCTCCATGAGCTCCTCTCCCACCGTAAGTATCAATGATAATTTTTCTTCCTGTTAAACCTGTATCTCCATGAGGGCCTCCGATAACAAATTTTCCAGTTGGGTTAATAAAATATTTAATTTTTTCTGTAAATAACTTTTTAATTCTATCAGGAAACTTATTTATTACCCTAGGTATTAATTTATTTATCATGTCATCTTTGATTACAGATAACATTTTGTTTTCATCTTTATCGAATTCATCATGTTGAGTGGAGATAACAATTGTATCAATCATAATTGGATTATCATTTTCATCATACTTTATAGTAACCTGAGATTTTGAATCTGGTCTTAAATAATCTAATATTTTTTCTTTTCTTAGGACAGAGAGTTCTTTTAGAATCTCATTTGATATTTCAAGACTAAGAGGAATCGCATTTTCTGTATCATTACATGCATAGCCAAACATTATTCCTTGATCTCCAGCACCCTGCTCTACTTTATTATTATTAATTACTCCTCTAGAAATATCTTCAGATTGCTCATGAATTAAAGACATAACTGCACAAGATTCTCCAGTAAATTTATATTCTTGATTATTATATCCTATTGAACTGATTATATCTCTAGCAATATTTTGTACATCTATATATGCAGAACTAGCTACTTCTCCAGATAGAATTACTTGTCCAGTAGTAACTAGAGTTTCTACTGCAACTCTACTATTAGGGTCAAATGCAAGAAAATGGTCTAAAATACCATCACTAATTTGATCAGCAACTTTATCTGGATGCCCTTCACTCACGGACTCTGACGTAAACAGATATGACATTTAAATAAATTTTATGAGGAAGAAAAATGAAGGATTTATAGCAAAAAAAATACTGCTTTAGCAATTTTTTAATGAGGTTGCAATCAGTCAAATCCTTCCTCTGTTAACTCTAAAATTACGAAAACATATGAATTTTTCAAATTATTCTTCTTTTTTCTTTGGAAAAAACCTATTACTTTGCGATTAAAATATTTTATGAGAATAGCTATTTCTGGAAATATCGGAGCAGGAAAAACAAGCCTAACAAAATTAATTTCAAAAAGTCTTGGTTATACACCCTACTATGAGGATGTGATAGCTAACCCTTATTTAGATGATTTTTATAATCATATGGAAAGATGGTCCTTTAATCTTCAAATTTATTTTTTAAACAGTAGATTCAAACATGCTCTTGAAATGAATGATGGAAAAAAAGATATAATTCAAGACAGAACGATCTATGAAGATGCATTTATTTTTGCACCAAATTTAAATGCAATGGGATTAATGCCCAAAAGGGATTATGAAAATTATCTATCGCTTTTTGAAACTATGATTCCCCTAGTTAAACCTCCCGATTTACTTGTTTATCTTGAAAGTAGCATTCCAAACCTTGTTAATAAAATCCATAAAAGAGGAAGGGATTATGAAAAAACTATAAGTATTGAATACCTAAGTAGGTTAAATGAAAGATATGAGGCTTGGATTGCAAACTACAATAGTGGGAAACTTCTAAAAATAAATGTGGATGATATAGACTTTGTTGAGAATAAATCTGATTATAACAAAGTTCTTGAGATTATAAAAAAAGAAATCTAAAAAATAATAACCATATTATTTTTTGCATTATTATATTTGACAAAAATTTAAAATTATGGACTATACATATCTTATCCCCACTGCTGGAATTGTTGCATTAATATTTGTTGTTATAAAGAATCAATGGGTTACCAAAAAAGAAATTGGTAATGCTAAGATGAAGCAAATTTCAGAGAATATTGCTGAAGGTGCAATGGCATTTTTAAAAGCTGAATATAAAATTTTATCTGTTTTTGTTTTATTTACTGCTGTTCTATTGGCATACAAAGGAATTAATGAAGGAAGTAGCTGGTTAGTTGCAGTATCGTTTATTGTTGGAGCATTATGTTCAGGTTTAGCTGGTTTCATAGGAATGAAAGTTGCTACTAAAGCTAATGTAAGAACAACAAATGCAGCTCAAGATTCATTAGGTAAAGCATTAGAAATAGCATTTTCAGGTGGATCTGTAATGGGAATGGGTGTTGTAGGTCTTGGTGTACTGGGTATAGGATCTCTTTTCATTCTATATGAACCAATGTTTGATGATATTAATACAGTTATTCAGGTGATTTCTGGGTTTTCTCTTGGAGCATCTTCAATTGCTTTATTTGCAAGAGTTGGTGGAGGAATTTATACAAAAGCTGCAGATGTTGGGGCTGATTTGGTAGGTAAAGTAGAGGCTGGAATACCAGAAGATCATCCACTAAACCCTGCGACAATTGCTGATAATGTGGGAGACAATGTAGGAGATGTAGCTGGAATGGGTGCTGATTTATTCGAATCATTTGTTGGTTCTATTATTGGTGCAATGGTCCTAGGTGCTGCTTTTGTTGGATTAACTGAATTCTCTGGAGTAGAACTTAATGCGGTTTTACTTCCACTATTTATTGCAGCTTCTGGTATTATAATGTCGATAATCGGTACCTTCTTTGTTAAAGTAAAAGAAGGAGGTAGCCCACATAAAGCATTAAATGCAGGAGAATTTGTATCAGCAGTATTAATGGCTATTGTGACATTTCTACTAATTCAAAACTTACTTCCAGAGTCATGGGTAATGAACAATGTTGAGTTTACATCTCTTGGAGTTTTTTATGCAACAATTAGTGGTCTAGTTGCAGGTCTTCTTGTTGGTAAAGTAACTGAGTATTATACAGCAACTGGTAAAAAACCTGTTCTATCAATTGTAAAACAATCAGAAACTGGTGCTGCAACAACAATTATTTCAGGACTTGGCGTTGGTATGATTTCAACTGCTCTTCCTATAATTTTTATTTGTGCTGCTATCCTTATTTCACATCATTATGCAGGACTTTATGGAATTGCTATAGCTGCTGTTGGAATGTTAGCAAATACTGGAATTCAATTAGCTGTTGATGCGTATGGTCCAATTTCTGACAATGCTGGAGGGATAGCTGAAATGGCTGAATTAGATCCAAAGGTAAGAGAAAGAACAGATAAGCTTGATGCAGTGGGTAATACAACAGCTGCAATTGGTAAAGGTTTTGCGATTGCATCTGCAGCATTAACTGCATTAGCTTTATTTGCAGCATTTATGCAAACAGCAGAAATTAATTCAATAGATATTTCTAAACCCATAGTAATGTCTGGTTTATTACTAGGTGCTATGTTACCATTTGTTTTTTCTGCACTTTCAATGAAAGCTGTTGGAAAAGCTGCAATGAGTATGATTGAAGAGGTTAGAAGACAGTTTAAAGATCTTCCAAAATTAAAAGCTGCATTAGAAATTATGAGAAAATATGATTCTGATTTATCTAAAGCATCTGATGCTGATATGAAAATTTTTAATGAAGCTGATGGTGTTGCTGAGTATAGTAAGTGTGTGGAGATTTCAACGCAAGCTGCTCTTAGAGAAATGGTTCTTCCTGGAATAATGGCAATATCTGTTCCTGTTATAATTGGTTTTACTGGTGGTGCTGAAATGTTAGGTGGTCTATTAGCTGGTGTTACTTCATGTGGAGTATTAATGGCTATATTTCAATCAAATTCTGGAGGTGCTTGGGATAATGCAAAGAAAATGATTGAAGAAGATGGAAGAAAAGGGAGTGAGGCTCATAAAGCAGCAGTTGTTGGAGATACTGTTGGTGATCCATTTAAGGATACTTCAGGGCCTTCTTTAAATATCTTATTAAAATTAATTGCAGTTGTTGCTCTTGTAATAGCTCCTCTACTTTAGATAAAGTACTTTTTTAACTGC
>Ga0208410_1001767_pt1 | contig 10812 bp, 8 predicted proteins | sample ETN02SmetaG_3_FD_185787 | JGI IMG/M metagenome (GOLD analysis project Ga0208410, IMG submission 185787) | Marine microbial and viral communities from oxygen minimum zone, Eastern Pacific Ocean - ETNP2014F10-02SV257 (SPAdes) (version 2) | ecosystem: Environmental > Aquatic > Marine > Oceanic ... | reverse complement strand
AGAAATGGTGGCAAATTGGCGGAGAAACGGAGCTGCTCGTAAGGGGTTGGAAAATGGAAGCACAAAATCAGGTTTGACTGCTATGTTGACCGGATTAGGCAGTCTTTCTTATGGTGAACTTGCAGGGGAACGTATTCAACTTGGATTGATGTTGCATGACCCTGAAGAAGAACATGACTGCTTTTCAGACAACACCCACAATTCTCATTACTACGACTTGATGGGAATGATTAACGTCTATACAGGGCGTTATGTGCGTACAGACGGACGGGTTGTTTCTGGACCTGGAATTTCTAGTCTGATAAAAAAAGGACTCCATAAAGAAATGATGGACAAGTTTCACGCAACTCTTTTCGCTATGTCCCAAATGAAGAAAACAGCCGAAGCCGGGAAATCCTATGACCAGATGCTTGCAACTGGAGACAAAGTAGGGAATAAACTCGTACAGGATGTTGTTGACGGTCTTAAAAACCAAACTCGTACCATAGAAAAATTAGTTGCTGCTTTAGATCTCAATTCAATTGAGTTTGAAGGATCTGACAGTTTGGACAGTCCTGAAAAAGTTTTCGAGTAACGTCTGAATTTTGATTCATTTAAGAGAAACTTAGGTTGGCAATTAAAATCAAAATGCCATCCTTTGTTTTCTCTGATAGGATATACAATATTCAACACATATGTTAAACAGTCTTTTTTTTAAATACCGATGTTGGAGGGGCAGGTATTTATGATCTTTTTAAAACGTACCCCCGTATGCTACTTACCATTATACCTCCGAAATATTCTGCTCGTTTGCTGATTGTCTTCTTGTTTTGTATTTCTACACCTATCTTTGCAAACACAAAATCAGATGCAATCCGCATAGCCAAAATTGTTAAGCCTACTACGGATTTTAGTAAACCCGAAGCCTTCGAACGCAGGCCGGCAGGAGCCGCTACTGTTTTCAAATTTTTAAACGAAAACTCCTTTTCTCATAGTTCCGCCAATATTAGCTTTGAAAGGGAACTCGACTTTAAAGTTGGAAATGGGTTTTTTCGCCGCCTTTGGGTTTCGTCTCCTGCATCTACAAAATCCGCAGATGGTTTGGGACCACTTTTCAATGCACGTTCGTGTCAAAATTGTCATCTAAAAGATGGACGAGGACATGCTCCTTCTGGAAACTGGCCCCAAGACGATGCAGTCTCTATGTTTTTGCGCCTCAGTATTCCTCCAAACAGTGAAATAGAAAAGAGAATGATTTCAGAGCATCGAATTAATACCATTCCTGACCCGATATATGGAGGCCAACTACAGGACCTCGCTATACAGGGACATAACGCAGAAGGAAAAATGCATATCGAATATCAGGAAATTAAGCAGAGCTTCAGTGACGGCACTACAGTATCTTTAAGAAAACCAACATATTCGATTGTAGATTGGAAATATGGGCCTCCTCATCCACTATTGCAAATTTCACCTAGGGTCGCCTCGCCTATGATTGGACTCGGTTTGCTGGAAGCTATAAGTCAAAAAGATATTTTGGCAAACGCAGATCCCGAAGACAAAGACAATGATGGGATTTCAGCTAAAGCCAATATTGTCTGGGATCTTCAAAGACAAAAAGTAAGTTTGGGTCGCTTTGGATGGAAGGCTGGTGAACCCAATATCCTCCAACAAAGCGCAAAGGCCTTCAATGGTGATATAGGGATTTCTTCTACGCTCACAGTTTCACCTTGGGGAGATTGTAGCTACAAACAAGAAAAATGCAGAAATGCTCCTAACGGGAACACGCCAGAACAAAACAATTTAGAAATATCTCCAGAAGCAATGGAAAAACTTGTTTTTTATTCGCAAAATTTGGCTGTCCCAGCTCGTCGTGATATTGATAAACCTCAGGTTTTAGCAGGTAAAAAATTGTTTTATGAAATAGGTTGCGTAAAATGTCATCGCCCAAAATTTGTAACAAAACGCCTCCCGGACCAGCCTGAACAATCCTTCCAATTAATCTGGCCTTATTCTGATCTACTGCTACATGATATGGGGGAAGGACTTGCTGACCAACGACCTGAAGGACTTGCGAGCGGCAGTGAATGGCGTACCCCACCTCTATGGGGTATCGGCTTAACTGAAACGGTTAATGGTCACACTCAATTTTTACACGATGGTAGGGCCAGAAATTTGCTAGAAGCAATTCTCTGGCATGGTGGAGAGGCAGAGATTATCAAACAAAACTTCCTAAAATTTAATTCTAAAAAACGCCGTGAAATGCTAGCCTTTCTCAATAGTTTATAATTAATCATGCGGATAATTTACTTGATAGTTTTTTTGGCATTAATCAGTAGCTTAGTAAATGCAATCCGCCCTGCAAAAAATTTAATTCCTCCCGAAAAGTATTTTCGTGTCAATCAGGCATTATTGAAAAAACACATCTTGCCGCGTTATGAAAAGTTTTCCTCCCAAACGATAAAACTAGACTTAGCAGCGCGACAATTTTGTAAGGCTCCCTCTATAGCAAACTTGCCACTGATTAAAAAAAAATTTCATTCTGCTGCAGATGCCTGGGCTGGAGTTCAACACATTCAATTCGGTCCAATAGAAGAACAACTTAGGCTAAATAGAGTTTATTACTGGCCTGATAAACACAACACTGGATCTAGGCATCTGGGGCGACTGCTGAAAAGTGAAGATGAGACGTTACTTTCAGAGGAGCAATTTTCTATAATAAGTGTAGCTTTGCAAGGCTTCCCTGCTCTAGAACGTTTGTTGTTCAGCCAGTCTGAACAATTATTTAAACAAGACAGATCATCAAAATTCCGTTGCAGACTTATTCAGGCTATTTCCCTTAACCTGCGGGAAATAAGTGCCGCCGTCTTGAAAGAATGGAATGACCCGAATAACCCTTTCCTGCAAGTTGTCACATCTTCAGGGGTTCAAATTTATTCAGGAGAAAATGAAATATTTCAGGATTATTTAGCAAGTCTTTATGGAAATTTACGGGCCATTCATGATCTTAAAATACACAGGACACTTGGAGAAACTCCTGAGAGCTCACGGCCAAGGCTTGCAGACGCTTGGCGAAGTGGAAGATCTCTTCGCAACATCATCCTGAATTTGGAAGCTGCCCAAAAACTTTTTGAGGGCGAAGGTGATTTTGGCATCGATGATTTTATTGAAATGCTGAAACCAGATTCCACTACGGCAAAAGATTTCAAAACATATTTGAAATATACTTTAAAAACTGCTAGAAGTATTTCTCTTCCACTACATCAAGCCGTACGAGATCAACAACAGCATGAGCAGGTCGAGCGCCTTAAAGCACAAGTGCTGGCTTTGATGATATTAGTTCGTACCCGAGTTTCAACTGCGGTTGGTATGGGCACGGGATTTAATTTCTTGGATGGAGATTAAAAAATGATAATTAAACGGCGGGAGTTTTTTTCAATGAGTGCCGGCGCGTTGATCAGCGGATACAGTGGCAAAATTTGCGATGCTGTAAAGGTAAAAAACAACTACAGTGTATACTTCAGTGCTGGATCTGACTTAGAGAATAATTATTTTTTTAGTGGATTCAGTGTTTCTGGAAATGAAAAATTTCGTTTATCTCTTCCGAGTCGAGGACACGGAACGGCTCACAGGCCAAATTCGGGTGAAGTCGCCATTATTGCCCGACGTCCAGGGAAATATATTTTAGTTGTTGACTCATATAATGGTGAAAAGCTTGCGCAAATAGACAGTATTGATGGTCGTCATTTCTATGGACATGGAGTTTATTCTATGGATGGATTATGGTTGTATGCAACCGAAAATGAGTATGAAACCGGGGATGGGGTTATTGGTGTTTATGATGTTAGAGACGGTTACAAACTAGTAGAAACAATACAAACTTATGGTATTGGCCCCCACGAAATTGTTTTTCTGGGGGACGGAAAAACTATGGTTGTGGCTAATGGTGGAATTATGACGCATCCAGAATCAGGAAGGCATAAATTGAATTTGGCTGAAATGGATTCCTCACTTGTCTATATAGAAATCAATTCAGGGAAACTACTATCCAAACACAAATTAACTCCAGAACTAAAGTTAATGAGCATACGTCATTTGGATGTGGGACTGGAAGATAATATAGCTCTAGTCATGCAGTATCAGGGACCGAGGCGTCATCTTCTCCCACTGGTAGGTTTTCAAAAAGGAAGTTCTGCAATAGAAATGCTCCAAGCTCCCCAAATGATAGTTTCTCGCATGAAAAATTATTGCGGTAGTGTTGCTTTTGACATGAGTGGTAAGTTGGTCGCAGTAAGCTCTCCTCGAGGCGGGGTCATTACCTTTTGGTCTGTTTCTGAAAAACGCTTCCTCACTTATTTAGAATCCAAAGACGGATGCGGAGTCGCTCCAGAAAATACTCCGGGTTGCTTCCGCATTTCAAACGGACTTGGCCAAATTATCAGATATTCCCCATTAATTCAAAAAACCGAGATCCTAGTTTCAGCCAAAAAGACACGATGGGATAATCATCTTTTATTTGCAGGCAGTGAAAATGCAGGATTAGTATAGAGCATTCTTTTGAATTACTGTTTATTCAACTGACAAATTGATTTGTGTCCCAGCTACTAGTACAAATGTTTTGCGTATTACTCCCGCAACTTTTAAATAATATGCTCCCGCCGGAAGTTCCATGACGACTTTGTTATCCTGATCACTATGGTAGGATTGCCATTGACCACCTTCTTTACGCAAACCAAATGCTGTCATACCTTCATTTTTTATAGTCTGTGCTTTTTCAAGATTTAATTTAAGAATACCAACCGGAATTGACTTAACTTGTTCTCCTCTAGCCATCGGTAATCTTGAAGCCAGATGAGGAGTACCTAAATCCATTACCCGCTTAATTTCTGCAAACATTCTGTTTCGAAATTCACCCTGAGCTAATTCCATAAAATCCCTTAATTCAAACATACGTGGTACAGAAGTTATTTTTTTTAAAAATTCATCCGGATAACGTAAGTTACGTACAATTTTGCCTAACATGACAGGCTTAGTTTCCCCATTGCAATTTGATAATTTAATTTCTTGATTATTACCGTTTCGCTCAAAGGATTGATCAAAAACATCAAAGTACAAATTATCAAAAATATTTCGAATTTCCAGAATGGAAATATAATCATAATGCTCCGTTTCAAGTTCTGCAAAATCTACTGCCTTCAATAGCAGTCCCATAGATAAAAAATCCTTTTTGAGAATAGATGACTTGATAAGTGTATGATAGGCGGCCAGATCATTTGGAATCCTTCTAAGAATTTGAAGTGCCAGCTTTTCCATTTCTGCTATGTTCAAGCAGGTATTTTTGCTTTTAAGCAGTTGATTAAGTCGTTTCTGCTTTTGAATATGATCCGTAGATAATTTTTCGATTTCCGGCGCAGAATAAGCGAGTAATTCTTCAGCGGTCATCGGCTGTCCTTCTTTTTCACTCAAGTCAGCTAAATCCTTCACAAAATTTACAGAACCGTTAGCAGCTGATTCAGAAGATTCCGCCTCATCCAAATTAACCACGTCTCCAGGTGACAGTTCTCCTAAAGTATCCTGTAATTCCTCAATATCGTTTGGAAATTTAAGGATAATAATTTGTTTCCTAAGGTTACTTAAAGCGATCAATTTCCCATTAAAACTGAGCGCCGCGGCAACCAAAGCAGTGCTGTCACCATGCAGAATTCGTAGCATTTTTCCGCTTTTTACTTCCCAAAGGCGTGCCGTTTTGTCTTTTGAAATTGAAATTAATGCTTTCCCGTCTTTGGAAAACATAACCTTATTTATAATAAATCCATGTCCTTCTAGTTTCCTTAAAGGAGTCTTTGAAATTTCCTCTTCCAGTTTCCACAGGAATATTTGATTGTCCTGAGAACCGCTTGCCAGCATTTTTCCATCCGGACTAAAAGCCAAAGTCGTAACTGCTTTTTCGTGTCCTTTTAGTTTTATGATTGGTTCTCCCTCAGGGTATTTCCAGAGAATTATAGAAAGGTCACTACCTGCCGTGGCAAAACTGTTACCGTCAGGAGAAATTGATGAAGTCAATATTTGAGAAGCGTGACCACGGTGTGAATGGATTAACTTTCCTGAATCTAAATTCCAAAATGCCCACTGTTTATCAGAGCCAACTGAAAGTAGTACAGGATCATGAGGATGAAAGCTGAGAGCATTAACTTTTCCTTGATGAAATTTCAGTTCGCGGATAGGGTTTCCATCTTTTCCATCCCAAATTATAACTGAACTGTCGATACCGGCTGTGGAAAAATTCTCACTACCAGGAACAAAACGGACTGCCAGCACCCTGTGAGTGCCCATCTCAAATTTTTCCGGAGCTTCGCTGCTCCCTAGTTCCCAAACACGTACGCTTTTATCAGCAGCAGAGCTGATCAACCGTTTGCTATCAAAAGAAAAATCCAGTGATTCGACTGGCCGTTCATGTCCGCTCAGCGTTTTTAGATGCAGAGATGTACTATATTCCCAAATATGCACACTGCCGTTTTCAAGAGCAGAAATAATTCGCTGGCCGTTGTTGTCAAATGCTACCTGGGTAAGTGCAGCTTCAAATTTGTTGATATTTTGTAGCTGTTCAGCCTCTAAAAGACTCCATATTTCAAAATTTCCTCCTGCAGTTCCAACCGCGATTTCCTCACGTTTTGGATGGATTTTCAAATCTGTAACAGCATCTTCAAATTTTGTGGCTGATAATTGTTTTTTGTTTTTCCAATCCCAAACAATCAGTTTTCCGTCCTTGGAACCTGAAACGAAGATATCCCCTCGAGTATTAAATTCACCTGCAGCAACAGAACTTTTATGCGCTGACAAAGTAGAAATTAATTCCAGTTCAGGGACACTGCGGAACTGTAAACTTCCATCCTCACCTCCAACAGCAAGGATATCTTCCTGCGAATTGAAGGCTAAACTTTTTATGCTACCCTTGCTAAAAAGCTTTGCTGATTTAAGCATTTTCTTCTCTTTCATATTCCACAAAATAACTGTTCCATCCAGACTTCCCGAAGCCAAAATTTCACCACCTATGTTTAGTGCCAACCTAGAAACTGGACCAAGGTGACCTCGCAGAATTCCCTTTGCAGTGGTCTGTTGAGTATCCCATATCCTAACCGTTTCATCCTGACCTCCAGTTACGGCTAATTTACCTCCTGGATGAAGAACCAGAGAAATTGCCTTTTGTTCCTGACTTGAAATCACACGCTGTCTTTTACCATTTTGAATCCTGTATACTTCCAGATAAGAATTCCCGGATAAGGTTACTACATGCTGATTATCTGCAGAAAAAAAAGTGCTCTTAACTGGCTTCTTGCCAAGCTTAATGGTTTGTGAGAGCAAATAAATGTTTTTATGTTTTTCTGCAACAGCCTCCTGAGCTAGAGCTGTTGATACCCAGTAGAAGCAGGCAAAAGAAAATAAATAATATGTCCATCTTTTATTCGCAGATTTAGCAAAATTAACAAAAAACATTATTTTAAATTTTTCGAGCAGCATAAAATATTCGTTCTTAATCATTTGTTTATCGTGCAAATATGAGTAGTTTATGGTAAAAAATACGTACATATATTTGTCTTTAACGATAAATTACTATAAGAGTTTTAAGAATATGTTTGACGTTTTATAGCAGAGTGTGTGCGTGTTCAACGCATAAAATAAATAATCACGTCATTCTTTGTATATTAATATAATGGAAAAACAAAATACCGAGCAAAAAGAAAAAACTGAGCGAGAAGACCACACGGATGACGTTCCGATGCCATTGACTTCCCATTTAGGAGAATTACGCAAGCGGCTCGTTCATACACTGATCGTCATAATTGTCGTTTTCGTAGGTGCAACTTCCATCGAAATGGAACTCGACCAACCGATTCTTTCTGCTTTTCGTGCTCCTCTTGATGTACGTAATATACCCCTGGTCTTTCTTGAGTTGACAGAACCTTTTTTCACTTATTTACGTATTGGCCTATATGCCTCACTATTTTTGTCATTTCCTTACTTATTAGGTCAAATCTGGTTGTTTATAAGACCAGCGCTTTTTTCAAAGGAACGTAAAGCCGTTTGGCCTTTCATTTTACTTTCATATCCCCTTTTTGTTGGCGGAGGTCTCTTCGGCTATTTTGTCGTGATACCGTACGGTTATGATTTCTTTTTAGGTTTTGAGAATAAATTCACTCTGCCATCCTTGAGTATGGCAAGTTATTTATCTCTCACTATACACCTTCTTTTTGCATTTGGTCTTATCTTTGAACTACCGACAGTCTCTTTTATTCTAACCAGAATAGGTATCATCAACGCGTCTTGGCTGCGGAAAAATCGTAAATATTCGCTGGTAGTAATTTTTATAACAGCTGCTATCTTGACACCTCCTGACGTTTTTACCCAAACACTGATGGCAGGCCCTCTCATCATCCTTTACGAAGTCAGTATTTTTGTATCACTTATGGCCCGTCGTAAAAAAGAAGAATCTGCACCGGAAAAAGTAAATGATCAGGTTGCAAAATCTAAATCATAATACCCTTTATTTTTAAAGAGCAAGGCAAGGGCCATCAAACATCAAAGGGAAGAAAGTCGCAAGTGAGAAGCGGAAAGTTATCAATATCTATAGCACTTCATTTAGGCAGCAGTCCAGCCAGTTCATCCAGCGAATTAACCTGAATGTCAGCCAGTTCCGGCCAGGCAAATTCTCCGCTGGGATCAACATGAACAGTTGCTATTTCGGCGGCACGTCCAACTTGCAGATCATAGAGATAATCTCCCACAATCAGCGCTTCATCCGCTTTGGCCTTCCACTGGTTCAGCATTTTGTGTATACCTTTAGGGGATGGTTTTGGTTCCTCACACCAGCGTCCGATGACAAATTCTTTGCTGAAGTAATGTTCTAAACCAAGAGCCTCAAGTGTAAACCACGCATTTTCTCTTGTATTCAAAGTGAGGATGCCCAGGCTGTAATTAAATCTCTGCAGGTTTTCAAGCAAAGTTTTAACCCCCTGCGCCGGACTCGCATTTCGCGCAAGTTTTTCCTCTATCTCATGCAACTTGTTCTGCAATACCACTGATTCGTTTTCCGGAAGAGACTTTATAGTTTTAACAATTGGCAGTCCTGCTGGAATTCCGAGCTCTTTTCGGATAGCATCAAAATCATGAACTGCCACAGTAAGGGTACCATCAAGATCAAAAATCCAATTTTTGCGCTTCAAAAGAGAATAATTAACTGACATAAACACTGACTCGGAAATTAAATTAGAAAAGGCTAAAGCGTTGCGTTTGAGGATTCCAAATTTGTATATGGATTAGATTTCAAGACTCTTTTTGAGAACATGACTCCAAACCGTTAGACCTCAAGGTTCAGTATACGGGGAAGGATTTCAAAAGTTGCTTCAAGATATCCGGGTGACTCGCCATCGATGTCCAAAATAACCTGTTCCGAACTCAAGGCGGTGAATTTACGAACTTTTTGAAAATAGACTTCCGGAATCTTTAAATGTGTACCTTTATATATTTTTGGCAGATGCCACAAAAATTTTGCCACAGAAATTTCTTTCAGCATTAACAAATCGAGCAAGCCGTCATCCAATTCTGCCTGCGGAGCAGCATGCATTGCTCCGCCAAAATAACGTCCGTTTGCTAATAATCCAAGTCTTGTTCTGATTTCCTCCTGCGGTCCGTCGTCTATTCGGTAGCTGATTCCCTGGTTAGGGTGAGTGAATACGGTTTTGATCGTGGCCCACAAAAATAGAAGTGAGCCCCCTAAATAGTTTCGCAGTCTTGAGTGTTCAATACAATGATCTACTGCTCCGCTGAGACCGAAACTAGCAATGTTATCAAAATATCTGATTTTCTGTGTATTATCTCTTGCGGTGTAGGTAACTTTACCGACATCAATCTTGCGCACTTTTGCATCTTTCAGGTTTGCTACTGAATTCTGCCAATTTCCAGAAATGTTCAATGAACGCTGAAAATCACAACCAGTACCGCTCATCACAAAACCCAAAGTAGCCTGTGGACTAAGCTGAACATCATTTTCAATAAAACCATTCAGCACTTCGTTGAGATGACCATCTCCCCCAACAGCCACTATTCTTGTCTTCCCGCCCTCAAGGGCCTTGCGCGTCAAAAGAACGGCATCTCCCTGAGATTTTGTCTGGAGAGTTTGAAAAGAACCAATATTTTGTTTTAAAGCATTCTCAATCTTAGGCCATATCTTTCCAGTTCGGCCGTTTCCTGCTTGAGGATTAACTATGACAATGGTTTTCACATTTCTCCGGAATTAATTACGACAAATAGCTTGCGACAGTATAAAGAGTTTTTTAAAGTAGTTGAAGATTATGATATTGAGCACATAAAAATACAGGAAAAATAAATGAAGATCAATCTGTCAATGAGTCTACTTTTAGGAGTAGTTCTAATAATGATGGCTGCATGCAACTGGAATAGAACAGAAAAAGCTCAGCAGCAAATTTATGCACCAGGGCCGGATGCGCCTTCTGCTCTCACTGGAACTCTGCAACGTAACCAGGACTATTACAATGAATCCGATGGAGAACTGCTGAACAAAATGCGCTAAGTTCAGTTCAAACTTGCAAGCTCTTCAAACCTCGAACGGATTCCCTCCACCCTTTTTCGGTTGACTCCCAAATCCCAATATCCAGTACGGGATGCCGATCGCAGATGAACCAATGCTTCTGATTCCGGAAAATAAAACTCAACATCATCAATAAAACGCAGCCAGCGTGTTGTGAATTCGACATGCCAATAATCCCCTGTTTGTGTAATTATCCGTGTATCAACCATAGACATAATCACCTGGTT
>Ga0208410_1001766_pt1 | contig 10815 bp, 8 predicted proteins | sample ETN02SmetaG_3_FD_185787 | JGI IMG/M metagenome (GOLD analysis project Ga0208410, IMG submission 185787) | Marine microbial and viral communities from oxygen minimum zone, Eastern Pacific Ocean - ETNP2014F10-02SV257 (SPAdes) (version 2) | ecosystem: Environmental > Aquatic > Marine > Oceanic ... | reverse complement strand
TCATTATAATATATTTGACTTTTCCAATATTCAATTACATTCTCTTGGTTTTCTATTTTATTTAGATTCTCAAAAGTATCCTTCTCTATTTTATGTATCAAATCTTTTGTAGGATCCTCCAAAAAAAAAAGATTATTAGAACGATTACCTAGCAAAGTAAAATCAATTTGACTAATATTTTCAACATCATCAAATACAATTATCAAAAATAAATTAAATATTAAACTTCTTATCAAATTTTCTGAATCCGTTTCTTTTTGAAAATTTTCATGAAACGAACTTATAGGATAACTATTTGTAAACGCTATGTTTTTTGGCAATTTTCCTCTTTCTGAATCATATAAATATAATTTAGGACCATTTTCACTCTGGGTTGAAACAGAATCACAACTTATTTTACATCCACTTGAATCATCAAAAACTATACCTAAATTGTTTATTATTCCATAATCAGAAATACAAAAATCACATGTTCGAAGTTGCTCACTTGAACTAGATTTTTCTAAATGTTCTAAAAATATTGTATTCGGATTCAAATAATCACTCATTAACATTTTTAATAACAAATGCCTTTATTACGATAAATTACTACGCACAACATAAACGATAATATTATTATTATTATTTCAAGTATATCAAAGCTTTTAGCTTCCACATTTATCATTATTAATAGTTAGCAAAAAGACGCCAGCTAGAGTTCGCCGCACGTGTCGTCATGAGGCCTCCCTCCATCGAAAACGCGCCAGGCGAAATTAATTCTACTTGCATATCGGAAGATACATTCGTGTCTGAGTTTAAAAAACTAAAAATTAGTTTCTCAATACTAGCTGGTAGATTACGAATATTGGGCTTTATAAAAGAACGACGAAGATAATTTCTCTCTCGTCTGTAAAATTCTATTTTTAATAACCTACGAATTTCACAGTTTTTCATTCTTTTTCCATTATAATGACTTTTTACATTCCACTCTTTCAAATATTCTATCGGATTATTTTCATCAATAAAATTAGATAACAACATTGCGTCTATTTTTATTCCTATCTCTTTTAATCTCATTATAATTTGTTCCTTCATCCAACCAACACGACCACGACGAATATCATTAATTTTTGATTCTTTTGGATTTGTTTTTTTTAACCACGTCAAAATATTTTGAATCATTTTAGGAGATATAGAATCCTCGAAATTACCAAGAATACTAAGACTTGTCCTACTTGATATTAATCTTTCTCTAGTAACTGTTTGTAGTCTTAGTCTTATTTCATTACTAAAACCATCCACTGACTTTAGATTTTCACCCTTTATCCACCGTGAATTATAACCATTTATAAAAGTCGTGTTACAATATCTATTCCTTTCGAAATTAATTTTTTTCAGTAATTTTTGAGTATTTATTATTTCTTTGTTACTATATTCGCAGATTTGAGTTACAGTAAATTGAGTTTGTAAATCTAATAATAAATCAAGTAATGATTGCAATATTGGAGGACGAATTATCCATCGAAAACTATAATATTTATAAGTTAATCTTAAAATAGGTTCTTTATCAGGCATAATTTTTAATACTGTTTCACGGGACATAATATATTCATATTCATTATTGTATTAAGCTATATAAGCATTATTTCTTTTTTATGGTCAATGAGATATAGACCTATTAATTTTCAAGCAGGACCCGGACAATTATCTACTTCTGTTTTGGCAGAAGCAAGTATAGCAATGACTAACTTTAATAATACCGGAATGAGTATTTGTGAAATAAGCCATTTCAGCGACGAATGGCATAAACTATATGAAGATACTATTAAAGTTACAAGGCAATTTTTAAAAGTTCCTACTGATTACTATTGTTTTTATATGAATGGAGGAGCAACTCATCAATTTGCATCTCTATTTTATAATTTATGTGACAGACAATCAAAAATACAAGTTTTAGTAACAGGATATTGGAGTCATGTCGCCGCAAATGAATTTGAAAAATTTTGTAGTGTTTCCAGAGTAAGGAACGAAGCTGTACTAGTAGATAGTCCTGAATTTAGTTTTACATATTATTGCGAAAACGAAACTGGAAATTGTTTCGAATTCAGAAATGGTTTGCATTTCTCACCAAAAAATCATTTTTTAGTATCTGATATGAGCTCTATACTCGGTGGTAAACATATCGATTTTACTAAATACGGAGTTATATTTTCATCCTTATCAAAAAATTTAGGAATAACCGGGGCATCACTTGTTATTCTTTCTGATAAGATTGCATTAGACGGATTATCATACCCACCTAATGCAAAAAACTCTAATGATTTAACACTCGGTATCCCAAATCCAAAAGCACCTATAGCAATGGATTGGTATTATTTCATTAATAAACTCGGACCAACACCCTGCATTTTTTCAATTTATATAACATATGTTAACATTCGCAATATGATAAATAAAGGAGGTATCGATTATTATCATGAACAAAATTTACTAAAAAGTGATCTTCTTTATAAATATTTGGATTCATCAGAAGGTTTTTATACAAATATAACTAATCCAAAAAATAGAAGTAGAACTAATATTAATTTCTTAGTTGATAATTCTCAAGATATATCAAAAGAATTTGTTGAAAAAGCAAAACAAAATGGAATAATTGGTTTAGAACACCACCCATTCGATCCACTGAAAGGATGTAGAGTGTCATTATATAATTCAATTAATCTTGAAGATGTTGATAGCTTGATTAATTTTATGAACCTTTTTAAAGGTGTTATTAGTACTAGAAGTCCGCGTGCATTTGACTAAACACAAAACATATTATTAGTTATACAAAAATGCCTATTAATGCTTTTTCCGAATATCAGGGATATGAATCTCAACTTGATATTTTAGGTAATCTACTAGAAAAACTTGCCTCGCAACCACCAGACACCCAGTGGTGCGGCGGCGGCGACGAATTAGAACTCATGAATTTTTTAAAAGTTATTTTCAAAATATATGCATCAAAACAAAAGAGGCAATTTTATAAATATGGTGAAATTGTAACAAATCATATTATTAATATTCTTAATCCTTGGAATAGTCCTAATGTTGCAGAAATTTTTTGTAACTTTTTAGAAAATTATGAAAGAGCACAAAAAGAATACGCCTATCTAGGATTGAAAACATTAATTATGAAAAATCCCACACAAATCAAAATTAGTATGCCTAAATTAATTCCAATTATCTCATATGATATTAACGATAGTAGCGTGCGTGTCCGCGAAGTGTCGGCTCAAGTTCTGGAATTGATATTGGGATGTAGTGGAAACGATGATTTAAAAAAATTTATACCAGTTGTTATTAATGGTTTAAAACACCCAGATAAAATATATTCATGTGTAGAAGAACTTGCAAGTTGCGTTTTCGTACAAAACGTAGAAGCTCCAGCACTTGCTGTTACTGTTCCAATTCTCTTAAGAGGTTTGAGAGACAAAAATACAGCTACTAAACGTTTGTCATGTGTTATTGTTGACAATATGTGTCAACTTATTGAACACCCAAAAGAGATTTTACCTTTTTATGCCGTTTTAAGAAAAAATCTAGAAACACTTGCAGAAACCATTAGTGACCCTGAAGCACGAAAAGTCAGTGCTAGAGCTCTAAATACATTAAAAAGTTCTTGTGCTGGTTCAGAAAATGTTTCTTTCACAAAAACAATTCAAGATTTTAATAATTTATTAGGAGGCTTTGGCGGAGAACACCTTTGGATGTTAACCACCAATTTATGTAATAGTGCATGTTTCGATAATACAACATGGACACAAATCTTTGAAAATTATGGAAAGTGGGACGGAATCACTTCGCCCACGACGTTATGTGAAAAAGCTCTTACATATTCAAAAGAACTTTTTGTAATTAAAGGGGACGATTTTGAAGATACAGAAGAAGGTAAAGATTTATATAAAGGCGAATTTTCACTAGCGTATGGTGCCCTTACACTACTTAATAATACTAAACTACATCTAAAACAAAATCGATTTTACGGACTTCTTGGACCTAATAATTGTGGTAAAACTACACTTATGAGAGCTATTGCAAATGAACAAGTAGAAGGATTTCCTAAAAAAGATCAACTAAAAACTATTTTTGTAGAACATGAAATACAAGAAATGGAAGTTGGAGAGGATGATAAGGGATTCCCTATTTTGAATATCGATTTATGTGGAGTTGAATGGGTTGTTCATTGCTGTAATGTTATGTATTCTATGACACCGCCAGTAACTAGACAACAGGTTGAAGATGTTATGTTAGATATTGGATTTGGTAATGCAAAAAAAAATATTGGTAAGGATCGCGCCGCCGATATGGAAATGGGTGTAACTACATATTCCGGAGGGTGGAAAATGAAAATGCAACTCTGTGCGGCAACACTCATGAATGCTGATATATTAATGCTTGATGAACCCACGGGGCATCTAGATGTTACTAATATTGCTTGGATCAAAAATTGGCTTAATCAGTTCAAAAATAACGGAGGCTCAATTATAACAACATCACATGATACATCATTTCTAAATGAAATGTGTACACATGTTATTGATTTTCAAAATCGTAAACTTAGAATGTTTACTGGAGAAAAAGGCTCTGTTTTAAAAGAATTTGTAGAAAAATACCCAGAGAAAAAAGGATACTTTGAACTTAAAAGTGATGTTGTCAAATTTACATTTCCAGAACCAGGACCACTAGAAAACGTTAAAAGTCTCTCAAAAATATTACTTCGAATGGAAAATGTCACATTCCAATATCCAACAAGAGATACTCCCACTGTATTTGATATTAACCTTGAATGTTCCAGAATTTCTCGTGTTGGTGTCATTGGAGCAAATGGTGCTGGTAAATCAACTGCAATTAAATTACTTATCGGTGAACTAAAATCCACTCAAGGTACAATTACAAAACAACCAGGGCTTCGTTTAGCTTATATAGCCCAGCACGCATTTCACCATCTAGAAAAACATATCCATAAAACACCAGCACAATATATTATGTGGAGATTTGCTGGAAACGAAGACCAAGAAGGAATAGACCTTATTAATAAAGATCCGACAAAAACAGCAGACGCAGAAAAAATTTTAAAATGCTTTATCCACAAAACAGGTGAACTACGACCATGCGAAACACCAGATGAAGAAAAATTAGCACTTGAACCAGAAGCTATTATCAGTAGAAAAGAAAATAAGAAACAAAAAACACGAGAATATGAAGTCAAATGGAAAGGCAAACCTATCGAAAATACGATGTGGGTTCGCAGAGAACTTCTACTTAGAATGGGAGCAAAGAAATTAGTACAGCGTCATGACGAAAAAGAAGCTGTAGCAGCCGGTTTAGCATCAAAAACACTTACTGCAAAAGATGTTGAAGCACACTTAGAACAATTTGGTGTTGATAAAGAGCAAGCATCACATACACTAATAAAATCTCTATCGGGAGGCGTAAAAGTTAAAGTTGTATTAGCAGCATCTATGTGGCAAAATCCTCATATTATTATTATGGACGAGCCCACAAATTATCTTGATAGAGATGGTCTTGGAGCTTTAACAAAGGCAATTGATGATTATAAAGGTGGAGTTATAATTATTTCACATAACAAAGAATTTACTAATGCTGTTACACAAGAAAAATGGATTATGGAAAAAGGCAGATTACGCAGAGAAGGGGCGTCCGTTTCCAAATTTGAAGATGTGGCAAATACTGGAAAAGATGACGCAGAAGTTGTTTTTGATTCATATGGGAATGAAATCAAAGTAGAAAGGATTAAAACACTTACAGACAAAGAAAGAAAGAAAATGATTAAACAAATGATGAAAAAAATTAAGGAAGGTAGGAAAAAGAAAAACCTTACTGAATTTGAAATTAATGAACTTGAAGATAAAGTTTTTGAATTACAAGAACAACAACAGCAGGCGGCAGCAGCTTAACCTTGATAACAAAATCCCCAACAAATTATACTAATTCGACCATTTGTCTCATCTTTTTTTGGAGGAATACCATGGCGCCAAGTTGTATTAATCTTTTTTCCAAAAGCATAACACATTCCATTGGGTAATAAGAACTCGGTTCTTGTTCCCGTTTTCGCATGCTGAAAACACACACTTCTCTCAGCGCCAAATGAAACACCCACTGTCATATTTTGAGTTTTAGCTTTCTCTGGATCAATAGCAGCCGCATCAAAGTGAAAAGGTTTCCACTCATCACCACGTTCGTATAAATTAAAACGAGTCGCATGTATGTCCATATTAAAATAATTACCAATCTTATCAACTACTTTATTGAATAATACACTCTTCCTTTTACAACTTGATTTATCATTCATTATCCAATGTGTTCCATCTAATTCGTTATTTCCATGCCACGCTGTAAAATCATCATAAACCATCTCATCCATCAACTCTTTATATGAATTTGACAAATCTTTAAATACATCTAAGAACAAAGCAGGAATTAGTAATACATCATTATCTCTAATTGGATAACCAAAACGCGGCCATACACCATATCCAGTTTGAACTCTTAAATCCGCAGGACTATAATCAGGTTCAAAACATATCGTATTGCGTCTCTTTCTATCTTCAAATGTATCACTTTTTGGTAATTTTGTAGGTCTTATACTTTTAGATCTATAATCCGTCATAACGCCAGGTGATTGAACACGAGATGGAATATTTTTCCATGCAGACATTTTAACTTCAGTTCGTTTGGAACTGAAGACGTGTTCATTTTTTTTGATTTATCATTTTAATATTTATCTATATTATACAATGCCATTTACTAAAAAATCGAATAACAAAGTTGGAGGTTCACGCCCGAATAAAAAAGTTGGAGGCACACGCAAAAGAAAACTCAACGCGTTTATGGCCGCCAAAGAAAAGGCTAGAAAAGCAGACAAAGATTCATTTACATACAAAGGACAAACATATAACAGAAAAATGACTGAAACCGGTATGGCTGTATACTGCAGATAAACTATTTATTTCACAAATATAAATGCCAATATAAGATGATATACATACGATAATATGTCATGAATATAATGTACCGCAGAACCAACTATTAGTCTCACAATCACAGTTATAAATACATTTCCCGTACTTCTCTCTTCTGCGTCTTCAATATAATCAACACCAGACTGGGTAATCTCATTAACATTAGAACCAAGTTCAGACACTATATCACTTGTGTCTTTTATATCATCTACAGTTAATTGTGTAATTTCACTCATAAATTGATATGATGCAGACCTCTTTATCTGACGGAATGTTTCTTTCACAACAACATTTTCCAACAATGCTGGAGCGGATTTTATTCTCGGAAATCTCATCTCATAATATTAATTTCGCTTAAATACTTAAGTTGTTTACTATAATATTTATGCCATTATACTATATACATGTATAAATCAGATAATTATCTAACTTGTTTAGGCATTTTAATCATTATTCTTATGATGTTTACTATAATATTTACTAAAAAAGAACAATTCTTATCCAAGCCGCGCGCGAGCTGCAAATGTGACAATTGCCAATGTGACAAGTGCCAATGTGGAAATATATAAAAATTATATATAGTATGAGTTTGGAGAATTTTGACAAAATAATATCAGATTATAAAAATAAAACGGGGATGATAGGTGCTGACTACGAAGGCGTCTCGCTACGAGACGTCGCTACCGATGCCCGGCACCGCTCCCCGTTCCGTCGGCTCTACGCCGAACACGCGCTCAAAATCCACAGGAGCGAAGTGCGTTTTGCTCTCAGGAACATGAATATGTTAAGACAAGAATTTATGAAATGTCATTATTCACCAAATCCAGGTCAAGGATATTTAGACGCAAAAGATAGTTTTGAAAGCCGCTTGACCTTTGAAGGTCAAGCTGGTGGCCAAAAGTTTAGACCTAAAAAATTGAAATATAAACCATATTATGGCGGTAATGATGCACAAGATGCAGAAAACGCTGCAAATTCAGCACTCAAAGCAGATGCTGATAATGCAATAAAAGAAGCTAGAACAGCCGCTTTGTTTAAAGCGGTTATTACAAGCGAAACACCTTTTGAAAATCACAATGAAAAAATAGCAAGAGATTTACTTGATACTGGTATAGATCCGAATTCAAGAAATAATAATCAAGTCACATTACTTGGATTTGCAGTTGATAAATTAAAAACGAATATGGTTAACATATTATTAGAATATAATGCAGATCCAAATCTAAACTGCACACCAGGTCCAAATGAACATGGACCTAGTTTACCACCCCTTCATATGTTAACTATGAATCTCACACATTTAGAACCATATGACCCAAATAACAACCAAGAACATGCACTTTTTGTAAACGAACAACATTGGACACAAACTATAAAGGATAAAAATATACAAGCACAAAAAGATATATTGGTTCTTTTATTAAAAAATGGGGCAAATATTAATAAATATAACAGTGACCATGATGCACCAATCCATTTGGCAATTCAAACTGATAATTTACATTTAGTACAGGAATTATTAGATAATGGTGCAAATCCCGATATACTTGACGCTAATGGTAAAAGTCCACTTATTTTAGCAACGGATTCACAACACGAATTAGATCTCGCAATTGCACAACTCATTATCCAGGCGAATCCAATACCAGAATCCCTATTCCAGCGAGGATTTATAGTTGAAGAAATGGTTAAAATAATTAAAAAGCATTTTGCTAAAAGAGAACGCAATAAAGTATTAACAAACCAATTAGCACCACCTACAGACAGAGATATAATGCAAACCACTGAACTACCACGAGGAAGACGAATAAGAACAACACATCGCGATTATCCACTTATTTCTGATGTAACAGAAAAAATAAAATCATATTACGGCGGCCGCAGAGCGCGTCGAGGCCCGCCGCGACGCCTAACCATCACCACCAGATTCAACAGATAATACCTTTCCAAGCATAATAAGAGCATTCGAATCCATAACCGCAATGCGGCCCATACCAGGTACCTTGTCAAAAGCCTCTACAATAAATGGCTTCGTTGGTTCAAATACAACTTCCGCTGACTCACCTCGCTCCAAAAATGGAGGATTTTCCAACTTCTGTCCTCCAGTCTTTTTACCCATCTTCCAATTAATCTTTGCCATCCTACATGCCGTCTTAGCTGTTCGGCAATAAATAATCGGACTAAATCCAACCTTTAGCTGACCAGGATGCTCCTGAACAACTACTTGCGCTACAAATGACTTTGTAGGTGTTACCATACCCTCAGATGGCCTAAAAATCAAATCACCCGATTTTGGCATATTCATCTTGTCCAAACCCTTGATTGTCATACCAACATTGTCACCAGGTACAGCTTCAGTATATTTCTTACGATGCATTTCCAACGAAAACAACTTCAAATCATTGAAACCACCCGGAGCAATCGCAATCTTATCTTCTACCTTCGCTACACCCTGCTCTACACGACCACAAATTACAGCACCAACACCCTTAATGTTGTAAGTCTGACCAATCGGAATTCGCAAAGGACCTTCCAAATTACGCTTAGGAGGCTTTACATATTTCTCCAAAGCATCCAAAATTGTTACACCAGTAATTGTTGTTTCCTTATTAATATTCGCAGACCATCCCTTAAACCAAGGCATCTTGTCTGTAGGCTCAACCAAATTTTCACCATGAAACCCAGAATAGGGAATTACTGGACACTTCTTTGGCTTCAAACCAGCATCCTTAAGCATACCCATCATCTCTGTCTTGATCTCATTAAAACGAGCTTCTTCCCAATTACAAGTATCCATCTTGTTAATACCAACAATTACCTGCTCAACGCCCAAAAGAGCAAGTAGGCGCGCATGCTGACGAGTCTGACCCTCAATCTCACCAGTAGAACGATTACCCTTCGCAATCGCAGCCTCAAAACCACCCTTCTCAGCTGGTACAAGAATCAAAGCCGCATCAGCCTGACCAGCACCAGTAATCATATTGTTCACATAATCTCTGTGACCTGGTGCATCGACAATCGTATAATGATAAGAATCAGTAAAAAATTCCTTCGTGTTACACTGAATTGTTACACCACGCTCCTGCTCCTCCTTACAAGAATCCAAATAATACGCAAAGGCAAAAGAACCCTTGCCCTGCTCATCAGCCTTAGCCTGAAGCTTTTCCATTTCACGGGCCGAAATACCCCCAAGCTTAAACAATAGGTGCCCTGTGCTCGTACTTTTACCGGCATCGATGTGACCTGTAACCACGATTGAGATATGTTGTTTACCAGTAGCAGTTTGAGCACTCATTTTCTATACTTAATTATGGTGAGCTACTCTTATATATAAAAATGATTTAATGAATCTTAAAGAATTATTATCACAATGCCGCCACAACTAAGTGTGGAAAAATTTATAGAACGCAGTAAAGCGAAATATGGGAGTAAATACTCATATAGCGACATTCCAACACAATTCGAAAAGGGAAACAATAAATCATTTACTAATTTTTAATTATTACAAACATTAATTATGAGAAACAAGTGAATTCTTTCAGAAATAATATAGGATGTCTTCAAATTATTTGTATCCACCAATCGTTCATTTACAAAACATTGATTTTGAGAAACTTGATGTATTACCAGGTACAGCAAAGTTTGCTGTTGCTGATTTTGCTATCCTTAATGCTGGTTCTATATATGATTTATCTATAACTGTTGATAGATCCGGACAAAATCTCATAAAATCATCTTCAGGATTAGTATTTTCTGAAAGCGGAATAGAAACAAAATTCGCAGAAGATGTTTCTGGAACATCATCAATTAC
>Ga0208410_1001765_pt1 | contig 10817 bp, 10 predicted proteins | sample ETN02SmetaG_3_FD_185787 | JGI IMG/M metagenome (GOLD analysis project Ga0208410, IMG submission 185787) | Marine microbial and viral communities from oxygen minimum zone, Eastern Pacific Ocean - ETNP2014F10-02SV257 (SPAdes) (version 2) | ecosystem: Environmental > Aquatic > Marine > Oceanic ... | reverse complement strand
CAATCTGAGCCAGGATCAAACTCTTCATATTATTTAAATTTGATTCGTGCTCACAAAATTACAAAAAAATATTTGATGGTTTTGCTCGCACCTTTGACTATAGAGTCGATACGAGCACCCACACAAATTACCTAATTATTCTTATTTTTAAAGATCGCATGCTTGGATACCCCCAAGCGGACCTGCCATTCTATTCTTAATAACAAGATTATCAATAGTTATTTTCAAATAATTTTAACTTTAATAAAGCGTCGTTTTCCCTGAGAAAGGATGAGTTCAGAATTGCTCTTAATTTCTATTGAATGTAGGCTTATTTTTTCTCCATCAATTCTTACAGATCCAGCTTTGATTGCTCGGTGTCCTTCTGAAATAGAATTGACTAGATTGGTATGCGCTAAAAGCCTTGGGAGATTAATTTCACCATTTTCGTTTTGTATTTTTTCAATGGGAACTTCTGCTGAATTGATATCATCAGGAATCCCTCCTTTTTGAAATCTTTGCAAGAAAGATTCCTTTGCTTTTTTTGCAATTGATTGACTATGAAATCTCTCTACTATTTCTTCTGCTAATAAAAATTTTATATCCCTTGGATTGGCGCCATCACTGACAGCATGCTTTAGCTTTTTTATCTCTGGTAAATCTTTTGAGCTCAAGAGTTCAAAATACTTCCACATTAAATCGTCTGAGACAGACATTAATTTGCCAAACATTTCATCACCAGAATCATTCAATGCAACATAATTATTTGCAGATTTTGACATTTTTTTAACGCCATCCAAACCTTCCAATAAAGGCAATGTGATGATTGTTTGTGGTTCTTGGCCATAAAGTTGTTGTAGATGCCTTCCAACTAAAAGATTGAACTTCTGATCTGTGCCTCCCATTTCAACATCACACTCTAAGGCAACTGAATCGTAACCTTGAACAAGTGGATATAAAAATTCATGGATCGATATTGGATTCTCAGATTTGAATCTTTTCTTGAAATCATCGCGCTCAAGCATTCTAGCCACGGTATATTTAGATGCAATCTCTATGAGTTCGGCACTTGTTATTTTATTCATCCAAGATGAATTGAATTCAATCCTGGTTTTGTCTTTATCAAGTATCTTAAAGATTTGATCCTTATAGGTACTTGCATTCTCTTTTACCTGCTCTTTAGTCAGGACAGGTCTGGTTTCATTCACACCTGATGGATCTCCAATCATGCCTGTAAAGTCACCGATGAGAAAAATAACTTCATGACCAAATTTCTGAAATTGTCTCATCTTGTTAATGATGACTGTATGGCCTAGATGAAGGTCTGGTGCGGTTGGATCAAAACCGACCTTAATCTTTAAGGGTTTATCTTTTTTAAACCTGTCAAGAAAGTCCTTCTCGACCAGGATTTCATCAACACCTCTTTTGATTTCTAGAATTTGTTCCTTGCTTGAACTCATGCATAAATATTATATAGATGATTAAATGTGTGGCATAGAAAACATTGATGCATTTAAAAACGATGAAAAATAATTTTATAGGGATAATGACTGGCACAAGTGTCGATGCAATAGATATTGCTGAACTTTTCATTAATGAAGAAGAGTGCAAACTTCTGAATGCTAAGAGTTTTCAGTTTCCTGAGAAATTGAAAAATAAAATCTTAGAAATCTCTAGAAATAAAACTGACCCTGATAATTCTCAAATTAGTTCATTGAGTGATGAATTGTCATACATTTATTCTGAATCAATTGATGCCTTTATTTATGAATCTGAAATAGACAAAGAGAGCATCAATGCTGTTGGAATCCATGGGCAAACGATTTCTCATAACCCGGATGAAATAAATCCAAGCAGTATCCAAATTGGAAATGGGGAAATTGTTGCACAAGAAACCGGTTTAACCATTGTAAGTGATTTCAGAAGTGCTGATATTCTTGCTGGAGGCCAAGGTGCTCCATTAGCGCCTTTGTTTCACAATCGGTTTTTTGGAAAAACAGATACTACAAGAGCGGTTGTAAATATAGGTGGCATAGCCAATATCAGTGTATTTGGCACTAATCTAATGGGCTATGACATCGGTCCAGGAAATGTGTTGATGGACTCATGGAGCAGAGAAAATATTTCAGCAGACTACGATGAAAATGGTCATTGGGCAGAAACGGGATGCTTGCATCAAAAATTATTTGATAGCCTCATGAAAGAAGAATTCATCCAGAGGAGTCCGCCAAAAAGTTCTGGCACTGACTATTTCAATATTGATTGGATAAAAGAAAAATTAAGCCTAATAGACGATCATATCTTTGATGTTGACGTTCAAAGAACACTTACGGAGTTCACCGCAGCTATCGTTGCAGAAGCAATCAATGATGCAAATGGCATTAAACAAGTAGCAATTTCTGGGGGTGGATCAAAAAACAAACTTCTAATGAATCTGATCAAAAAGAATGTCTCTTCTGAAATTGTGACCACCGATTTTTGGGGCATGCATTCTGACTGGGTAGAGGCTGCAGGCTTTGCCTATCTTGCCTATCTTAGGATGAATGACATATCTATAGATATGTCTACGATTACAGGATCTAAAGGGAGAATCAAACTAGGAAATATTCAAAGGCCTATTGATCCTAGATGAATCTGTTGTAAAGCTCGATCGATTGCGAATACATGTCTTCAAAATGTCTTCGTGATGAATCAGAAAGCGTTTCTCCGCTGTATTCTGTTTTCCAGAGCCTCAAAGAGCGGTCAATTTTAATGCCAAAGATCTCTTCAACATAATCTTGCGCTTCATGGTATCGATCAAAAATAAAAATTTTGTCTACGGATAGAGACCCGTCAATATGCGTGAATGCATATTGATCAATATAGTGTCGGTATTTTTCAATATTATGCTTATCGGTGCATAACACAAAATCATCCAATGAACTGATCTTGACTTGTTTTCTTATCTGATTATAAAGACTAACCACCTGATCATAAGGATTCCTTAATACAGCAAATTTTTTATATCCACTAATATCTAAGAATTCAGCGTAATCACAAATGTAGCTATGCGGATGACCGCCTTTACCTTTTTCTAAATTCCGAAAATGTCCATTGATCGTGAATGCTTTATATGACATCTCTTCAATCTTCTTCTTATCCAAAGCCTGAAATCCATTTTTATTAATGAATTCTCTATAGTCTTCCACGCTTTCTTCTCGATTGATCTTGTCATAAAAATATTTACTGGATATAGCAAACTCAAGGCTTGTGCCTCCAGTTTTAGGGATATGAATAAAGAGTTGATTGTTTGGAAAGAACATATTTAATTTCCAGCAAAGAGAACTATAAATTTCTCAGCTTGCAAATTACCTCATGAAAAAGATGATCCACAGCTGCATGTGGTATTTGCATTGGGATTCTTAATAACGAACCTCGCGCCTTGCAGATCTTCTTGAAAATCAATTTCAGCTCCTAAGAGATACTGAATACTCATTGGGTCCACAACAAGCTTTACCCCGTTCTTTTCTACCATTGTGTCAGATTCATCCCTGCTCTCATCAAAAGAGAATCCATATTGGAATCCAGCGCATCCTCCGCCGGTCACATAAACCCTGAGGTTCATTGAATTATTGTCCTCATCTTGAAGGAGTGCACCAACTTTGTTCGCTGCTGCATCTGAAAATATTATTGCTTCTTCTTGCACTGTTGAATCCTCCGTTGAGTGAATTATAAAAATTAATCGACTTATATGAAAGGTATAAATTCGTCTATGACTTGTCTATAGACTTCTTTTTTAAACCCAATCACTTGATTGATTGATTTTTCTGGATCAATCCATTTCCAAGAATCAAATTCTTGTTCAGAACTCTGGTCCAAGCTTATGAGTTTCGAGTCACTATTAAAACTGAGCAAGAACCACTTTTGACGCTGGCCAATCACTCTCTTGCCTTTGCCATTCTTTCTAATGTTTTTCTTAGGGAGATTGTATTGATACCAATTATCAGAAACTTTAATGAGGTCGATATCCTTTTTCTTTAGTCCTGTCTCTTCGAGCAACTCTCTCCACATTGCTTTTTTTGGGCTTTCGCCCTGCTTTATTCCGCCTTGTGGAAATTGCCATCCTGATTGATACCTTCTTTTGGCGAAGAAAACTTTTCCCAATGGGTTAAAAATGACAATTCCAACATTGGCCCTGTATCCATCATCATAAATTAAGTCGCTCATAGTCAAATCGCATCAGCTAGGCTTCTGCATCCTCAAAATATTTTTTTCCCGAATTCATAATTTTGACAAAATTGTCCTCGCTGCCTGTTGTAATGGCATCAGTGATTTCCTGAATGACACGATTTAACTCTTCAATGGTTTTTATGCTGTGATCATTTAAGTGCTGTATTTCAAAGTAGAGATTTGGGTTTTCTTGAGCAACCCTTCTGGCAACTTCAATCTGATCTTTAAATGTTGTGCTTGAAACTTGAGAGAATTCTTCTTCTTTTTGGCCACTATCATGCAGAACTTTAGAGAATGCAATGTTGATGATATGAGACAATCCTAAAACATACGAAATGGCATAGTCATGTGAATCAATTGACATTTCAATCAGCTGAGCGGTGGTTGATTCAAATAACTTCATGATCTCTAGATGACTATCCTGCTCATCCAGATTCATAAAAACAATGTGCTTTCCGGTCAGCAAGTCTGTATCGGGACCAAACATTGGATGAATGGACGTCACCCTCATTCCTTTTTCTGATATTTTAGTAAGCGTCTCTTTAATGGGAGATTTAATGGAAGCAATGTCAAAGAGAATACCCTGCCTTCCATGCTCAAGAATTTCTTCAAGAATCTCTTTTGACTGCCTGAGTGGAGTTGCGACAACAGTTATGTCGTAATTGTCATCGGTATCTTTCCAGTTGGAAAAGTGTGATTCGTCCTCTTCATCGATATTTTTATCAGCGACATGAACATCGTATCCTTGCATACTCATAAACTCTGAAAACCAAGAACCCATTCTTCCGAGTCCGCCTATGATCAAAACCTTTTTGCCATTGCCTTGACCTTCTTCTTTTACACGAGCACTCTCTTGTGTTTTAAGTGAGGACTGAATCAATAACTGCATGAGATCAACCACCATCACAGGATCAACATTCAATTTTTCAGCATGGGATTTGGCAAGCTCAATGACCAGCTTTTCTCTTTGATAGTCTCTTGTGGGACGACCTTTCTCGCGTTTGATTGCACCAATTTCCTCAGACAATACTTGACGCCTGTGAACCAATTCTATGATCTTTAAATCAAGTTCACTCAATTCATTTCTTAATGTTTCAATGTCTGTCATTTTGATTGCTCTAATGTAATGTCATGTAATTCTAATAGCGACTATACTAATAATCTGAAAAAATTTGAGAATCGAAAAGTAATTATAACAAAATTAGAATGTCTATTGATGAACACTAACCTTAGAAAAGTAAATATTTTAAATCCCTTGTTAACACTTCAAGATTGGATGAAAAAAGTAAGTGATTCCAATACTCAGCCTAATCCAAACTGCATGTCAGTCTCCACAGTTGATTCAAATGGTTTGCCAAACACTAGAATGGTACTCTGCAAGGAGCTGAATACCGAAGAAGGGTATTTGACCTTTTATACCAACTACTCCTCGATAAAATCAAAAGAACTTGAAAACAATGCAAAATGTTCTGCCCTGTTTCATTGGGATAAAATTGGACTGCAAGTGCGCATCAGAGGGACTGCAATAAGATGTGCTGACTCAAAAAATGATGCTTACTTTTCCTCAAGGGATTTGGGCAGCCAGATCGCCGCATGGGCCAGTGATCAAAGCAAAGAAATTGAATCGCTTGAAATGATGAATACTTCGTATCAGAAAATAATGGATAAATTTAATATAAATAATTTGGAAAATAACTCTGGAACAAAGATTCCAAGGCCTGATTTTTGGGGTGGCTATGAAATTTGGGTTGGAGAAATTGAACTCTGGAAGAGTCAAAATAATCGCTTTCATGATCGATTGAAATTTACACGAAATATCAATATTGAAAACGGCAATATTGAGGCCGACAAAGAGTGGAGTGTAATCCGCATTCAACCCTAATTTACTTTTGCCAAAAAATAGGTTCTAATTTCTGTTGAAGAGTTCAGCAAATAGCTGTTTGGGAAGTTGGTTAAGAATCCAACACTGCCCCCGCAACGGTGATCAAGTGAGCTGATCTTTAGAGATAAAATCTCAACCACTGTCAATTAGATGGGAAGGTAAAGATCAGAGTATTCTTGTAAGTCCGGAGACCGACTCTTCGAAAATATAATGTACGGTGGGTGCGAGTCATCTTTAATTCAATTGATTTCTCCAATCTACCGCTATTTAAGGAGTTAGATATGCGGTCAAAATATTTTTTTATTTCTGTTTTACTTTTATCTTTTATAAATCTAACTAACGCCCAAGAAACGTCGACGATTGAAAACATCATAGTCAGTGCATCAAAAGATGAGCAAAAATTGGAAGATGTAATTTCATCGGCAATAATAATCAATGAAAGTGAAATTGTTGAGAGTGGATTTAGATCTGTCTCAGATCTTCTTCACAGCCTTGGTGGGATTAATGTTTCTCAAAATGGGGGTGTTGGTCAACTCACATCTCTATTCATGCAGGGGTCAAACAGTAATCATGTTCTTGTATTGGTAGATGGTGTCGCCATCAATGATTTGGCTACAGGAATATCTGCCATTCAAAATATACCCATTTCTTTGATTGAAAAAATTGAGATTGTAAAGTCACCAAGAGCAACCCTCTATGGATCAAATGCTGTCGGTGGTGTTGTCAGTATTTTTACAAAGAAAAACTTTGAACGGGAAGATTATTCAGTGACGCTTGGTTCGGATGAAACAAAAGAAATCTCATTATCAAAAGTGATTCATAACGACTCTAATCATTATGGCTTTTCTGCAACACTTTTTGATACCGATGGTTATCCAGCTAAAGTGGGGAGTGATCTTGATGATCCTCATAAAAATCGATCGGTGAATGCTTTCATAAAGAGAGACTTTGAAAAATTATCCATTGAGGCCGGTTTCTGGAATAGTCAAGGTGAGACAAGCTATAAAGATTTCTTCCTGTCTTCTATCAGTCAGGATTTCCATAACTCAACAATGAACCTTACTCTTGATCAGGAGGTCAGCGAAAAATGGTCTTACAGTCTCCAAGCAAAATACAATAAAGACTTTCTCGATCAAAATGACAGCTATGATTTCAATCACAGTGAACGAACAGGTCTTGAATGGGTCAATCGCTTTCAGGTTAATCAATCCAATAAAATCCTGGTCGGTGTGATTCTTGATGACGAAAAATTCACAGCCAGCAATTATGGAGCGGGAGTTGATGTAAATTTTGAACATAAAGCCATGTTTATCGAGCACCTTTATTCAAAATCAAAGCATCAAGCTCTGATTGCATTTCGAAAGAGCAACAGTAATTTCACAAATGACAAAGATGCTTGGAATCTTGAATATGGCTATAAAATCAATCCAAAGTTAAGAATCATGATTCTTGGAGGTTCCGCTTACAGAAATCCATCCGCATTCGACCTTTATGGTTTTGGTGGAAACACTTCACTTGTCCCAGAAAAATCAAAAAAATTTGGTCTTGGTTTTTCAACAAATCTAAGTGCACATACAGAATTGGATGTGAGATATTTTGACAATCAGATTGATGATCTTGTCGCATTCAGTTACGTGGACTACAGGCTGTATAATATTGAAGAGGCTGAAACCAAAGGGTTTGATATCAACATTACAACTCAATTCAATGAATGGGATCTCAAGCTGAATGCAACCATTCAAGATCCTAAAAATCTCATAAGCAATAGTCAATTACTGAGAAGGCCCAAGAATTCTTATGGCATGACAATGAGAAGAAACATTGGTGCCGTGACAGTAAATCTGAATATTAGAAGAGATTCGACTAGATATGACTTCGGGGGGTTGAAACTTGATGCATATACATTGATGAATGCTTCGCTGAAATGGCGAATCAATCAACAGCTGGTGATCAATGCATCCTTTAATAATGCATTGGATGAGGACTATGTAGTAGCCAATGGCTACAACACGCCGAAAAGGAAGATCTTCCTTGGATTTAATTACATGATGAACTAAAACCATTGGCTCGAAAGCATCAATCTAGTTAGTATTAATAATATGGGTAACCGATTGACAAAAATTTTCACCAAAAAAGGTGACGATGGCACCACTGATCTTGGAGGCAACAATAGGGTCGAAAAGTTTGATTCGCAAATTATTGTTTATGGTGAATTGGATGAGCTTGGTGCAGCCATTGGCCTAATCACCTGTCAAGAAAACATTCCTTCGAATATCCTAGATTTTCTCCAATCTGCTCAACAAGAAATGTTTAATATTGCAGGTGAGCTGTCAGCTCCTGAATTTCAATCATTGGATGAGAAGAAAGTTGTTTCGATTGAAGATTTCATAGATCGGATTAATGAAGGCTTGCCCCCTCTAAAGGAATTCGTTGTGCCTGGTGAGGAGATTAGATCTGCCCAAACTCATATGGCAAGAGCCATTTGCAGAAGAGCTGAAAGATCAATGGTCAAACTATCAAAAGAGAGAGAAGTGAATTCATTTGCCTTAAAATATTTAAATAGGCTCTCAGATGCATTTTTTGTAATCGCTAGGCTCTTGGCAAGAGAGTCATCGGCCGAAGAGAAGCTCTGGAAGCATGAAAGAGCTAAAAAAGAATAGTCATGGATATTGAGATCATACTTGAGCCTGACCTTCATCCAAATGAAATAGCTGAAATTGCTGTCAAAGCTGAAGAGTATGGAATCAGAGCACTCTGGTCTTCAAACTATCATCAGAATTGGGATGCATTCATTAGCTTGGTTCCAGCTGCTCAAAAAACAAGTAAAATCTTACTCGGCCCTCTTGCGGTAAGTCCTTTTGAAATGCATCCACTGAAAATGGCAAACTCGATATTAACCCTAAATGAACTGGCTGATGGAAGAGCAATAATTGCAGTCGGTGGAGGCGGAGGTACGCTCGGCGCGATGAAATACTCTTGTGTTAAAGACTCGTGTCCGGGATTGTCACCATTCAAGATCATCAAAGCAGTAAAAGAAGCTGTTGAAATCTTGAACAGTGCCTCCAGTAAGAAATTTAATATGGGCTTTGATGGTGATATTTTCAAAATAACCAGACCATATATGCAAGGGTTTACATGGGCGAAGGCAAGCCCACCTAAAATTTATACATGCTCCACTGAGCCTCAAATGTTGAGACTAGGTGGTAGACTCGCCGATGGCCTTCAAATGAGCGATGTTGCTATACCCATGCTTGATGAAGCCATGCAAAACATCAACGATGGAATTGCAAAAAGAGACTCGGAAATTGACGATTTTAGGATTGGAAACTTTTGGGCCTGGCACATCAAAAAAGATAAAGAAGCATCAATGAAAGAGGCTCGTCGAGAACTTATATTCAGAGGATCGCTTTTGCCTCCATTTTCTCTGCATCATTTTTTAACAGAAGACGAGGCGCAAATTGTCATTGATAACTACAATGCAGGTCCAAATAATGAATTTGCAAAAGCGTATATAAGTCGTTCAGGTGTCATTGAAAATGTTCCTGAAGACCTCATCAATAAATTAATAGATGACCTCAGTTCGGCCGGCGACATGAACGACATTGATAAAGAATTGGAGCGTTTTTATCAATTTAAAGAAGGTGGAATAACTGACCTATCAATCAGATTATTTGACGATCCTTGGGATGGTCTTAAAATGATTGGCGAAAAAGTCTTGCCCGCTCTCAAGCAATGATTCCAAATCCACTTAAATGGATTGAGTTGGAACTCAAGAGAATTCTAATTCGAACGATTCTGGATACTGAAAGAAACGAAAGAATTAAACAAAAGAGAGAGCAAAAGAGATCTCAAGAAGGAAGAGATCATGTGATTTATTACTTTCACCAAGTTGATGACCCTTACTCTCATTTATGTGCCCAAGTTCTTCCTTTGATCAGAGAAAATTATTCTGTTGAGGTGAAGTCTTTTCTCGTGCCTCCACCAACAAAAGAGGCTGCACCAGAACCGGAACTGTTGATGAGACACAGCTTGAAGGATGCAAACATGATTGCGCCTCACTATGGTTTGAAATTCCCATTGGTGAATCATTTGCCAAATCATGAGCTAATTAGAATGGCTCAATCAGCCCTCATTTCAAGAGGAAATTACACTTCAGAGGATCTGATTAAGGTTGGAGATCTGTTGTGGGCAAATGATCAATCGAGCCTTGAAAACATGATCGCTTCAATCCCCGGTGGTGAGGTTGTCGCAAATGCGCTCTCTTTAAATGCTGAATCGAGGAAGAAATTTGGACATTATCTGGGTGGCGTATTTGTTTATGAAGGAGAGTGCTACTGGGGCATTGATCGATTACCACTGCTTGAAAGAAGATTGAAGAAACTCGGCTTGAAAACAAATGATGGACCAAATGTGGTGCAGAGAAAACATAATGATATAAAGGACATCAAAAATTTGGATCTGGAAATAGATGTGCTCTGGTCAGCGAGAAGTCCTTATAGTTATCTGGCCATGAAGCCACTGTCAGAACTCTCAAAAAAATATGACGTAAAACTAAATTACAAAATTATTCTGCCAATGGTAATGAGGGGCATGAAAGTAAGTCTTGAAAAGCGAACATACATTACAAAGGACTGCAAAAGAATTGCTGATCAAAATAATATTCCATTCGGAAATATAATTGATCCACTGGGGTATGCAGTTGAACGTTGCTACTCACTGTATGCATTTGTTAAAAAGCATGGCAAAG
>Ga0208410_1001757_pt1 | contig 10864 bp, 12 predicted proteins | sample ETN02SmetaG_3_FD_185787 | JGI IMG/M metagenome (GOLD analysis project Ga0208410, IMG submission 185787) | Marine microbial and viral communities from oxygen minimum zone, Eastern Pacific Ocean - ETNP2014F10-02SV257 (SPAdes) (version 2) | ecosystem: Environmental > Aquatic > Marine > Oceanic ... | reverse complement strand
AGATTCACCTCCCCATTGGTTGTTTAATAGTGAGCCTAAATCCTGATAATTTTGTGGGTAGTATATGTCAAAAAGTTCATATGATGTCTGCCCCCAATCTGGGATATCTGTTTGCCAATAACTACAGTCAATTTGAAAATTTGCACTTATAGCAGTATCAGAACTTATCGTTAATGTAATAGTTGTACTTGAAGATTCTGAACCAGTCCAACCAACAAATTCGTATCCTTCAATTGGAGTGGCAACTATACTAATTGATGTACCCTCATCATATGTGCCTCCAGCAGTTGACACACTCCCCCCCTCTCCTGCACTAACTGTTAATGTATACTGAGCAACTGTAGTTGAAGATGATCCTGTATTCGTTGTATTTGAAGGTGGTGAGATATATACTGAAGAGTCATCTTCAGAGCTATCTTTAGCACAACTTAGAATAAATAGTAATGAAAGTAATGATATATATAAAGTCCTTTTAATCTCTTTGAATAGCTTTTACGATTGCCGTAATGTTTGTATCTGAATTTAACTTAAAAGTTATTGGGTTTGCTGTTATACCATTAGACCACTCAATAAATTCATATCCATCAGCTGGTGTTGCACTAACAGTTATATCAGTTCCAGCTAATATTGCTACATCGAAATACTCCTTTCCCCATATATTGGTGCTGTTGTATTGTAAATTTACCCATCCTGCTTGATTAAAACCATATCCGGAGTGATTGTTAGGATCTGAGGTTCCTTGCCAAACTGGAGGATTTAAACGAACTAAGTTAACTGATAAATCATATGTTACTTGCAGGTTTGAATCATTCGTCGGGTCCCAAGAAATTATTGTTTTCCCAGTATCAGAATTATTTGGCACTAGTAATTCTCCCTTGGTACAGCTAAGAATAAATAGTAAGGGTATATATATAAGTCTTTTAATCATTTATATATTTTGATAAATAATAAACTCACCACCTATTATTTCAAGATGGTGAGAAATTAAGTCTATAATGTTAATTATCATTAAGAATGATAGGAAGACCATTGTCTCCTGAACCAATAACTATAATCTTTGAGTTTGGTGATTCTGATAATTTAACAGTAGCCTCTATACCCTTTTCTTGAAGAATTCTATCAGTTAGCGATGCACTTAAAATTCTATTTGCTCTCGCTTTACCTTCAGCATCAATTCTTTGTCTTTCTGCTTCTTGTTCAGCTTTAACTAAACGGAACTCATATTCTAAAGCTTCTTGCTCCTGTACAAGTTTTCTCTCAATACCTTGTTTTATCGCAGCAGGTAAACTAACATCTCTTACAAGAACTGCATTTAACTGAATATATTGAGATTCCACATTATCTCTGGTTTCTTCAAAAATTTCATTTTGAATTGCATCACGTTTTGTAGAGTATAATTGTTCTGGAGTATACCTACCAACAACACTTCTAGCTACAGCTCTAACAGTTGGAAGCAATACAGTATTTAGATAATTAACTCCCTTAGTCTGGTGAAGAAGTCCAAGGTCATCATATTTTGGTTGATAAAGCATAGAAACATCTAAGCTAATTTCAAGTCCATTAGATGACAGAACTTGCATGCTTTCAAGCACTTCTTGTTGTTTGACATCATAAATAAAAATTTTATTCCATGGTGCAATTATCCTAAAACCTTCCCCTTTTGGTGGTTTTTCAGTTTCCACACCTCCTCCAAGAGTTTTAAAAAGGACTCCAGCTTCACCATAACCTATGTTTACAGATGATCTAGAGATAAAAACGATTAGTAACAGTGACATTAATATAATAGGCAACCCTATATTTGGCAAATTTTTCATGTTTAAAAATAATTTAAGTTAATAAACCTCCATCTACTTGGAGAACTTGACCAGTTATATAACTGGATAAATCAGATGCTAAAAATACACAAGCATTTCCAACATCATTTGGTTTACCACTCCTTTTGAGCGGTATACTTTCTTTCCATTTTTCTAATACATCTTCTGAAAGAGAATCAGTCATGTCTGTCTCAATAAAGCCAGGAGCAACAACATTACATCTGATATTTCTAGAACCTAACTCCAAAGCTATTGATTTTGAGAAACCAATGATCCCAGCTTTAGAAGCAGCATAGTTAGACTGTCCCGCATTACCTTTGACCCCAACAATAGAACTAATATTTATAATAGAACCTTCTTTTTGTTTAAGAAAAACTTTAATTGATGATTTTGTTAAGTTAAACACAGAACCTAAATTAACATTTACAACATCTTTAAAATCAGACGCACTCATTCTCATTAATAAATTATCTTTTGTTATTCCAGCATTATTAACTAGAACATCAATTCTATCAAAATCTGATATAACATTATCTATAAGCTCAACTGATTTATCGTGGTCAGAGGCATCACTTTTATAAGCCTTTATCTTAACATCATATTTATTTAATTCATTTACTAGATTTTCTGCAGCTTCCTTAGAGCTATTATATGTGAAAGCAATATTGCATCCATTTTCTGCAAAAGATTCACATATAGACCTACCAATACCTCTTCCCCCTCCTGTTATCAAAGCAACTTTACCTTTAAGTAATTTCATATTAGTTTAATATTTTTTGAACGTTAGCACCTATTTCTGCAGGAGAATCTACAACAGATATTCCACACTCTCTCATAATACTTTTTTTAGCTGATGCCGTATCATCTTTTCCACCAATTATAGCCCCAGCATGACCCATTTTTCTTCCTTTTGGAGCGGTTTCTCCAGCAATAAAACCTACAACAGGTTTTTTATTACCAGAAGACTTAACCCAATTAGCAGCCTCTATCTCTAGTTGCCCACCTATTTCTCCTATTAAAACAATAATATCTGTTTCAGGATCATTCATAAAAAGCTTTATAGAATCTAGAAGAGTAGTTCCTATTATTGGATCCCCCCCTACTCCTATGGCAGTTGAAATTCCATAACCAGATTTAACAACTTGATCCGCTGCCTCATAGGTAAGAGTTCCAGATTTTGAAACAATACCAACTCTTCCTTTTTTAAATATAAATCCAGGCATGATACCTATTTTTGACTCTTCTGGAGTTATTATACCAGGACAATTTGGTCCGATTAATACAACACCTTTATTTTCAATATAAGCTTTTACCTTAATCATATCAGCTGTAGGAATCCCTTCAGTTATAGCAACAATTGTTTTAATATCAGATTGTACTGCTTCCATTATCGCATCAGCAGCAAACATAGGAGGAACAAATATTATTGAAGTATTTATTTCTAATTCATGAACAGCCTCAGAAACAGAGTTAAAAACTGGAATTCCTAGATGAGTCATTCCTCCTTTTCCTGGAGTTACTCCTGCAACTATATTTGTTCCATATTCTAACATTTGCTCAGAATGAAAAGTTCCCTCGCTTCCTGTGAAGCCTTGAACTAAAACTTTAGAGTCTTTGTTTACTATAATACTCATTTCCTAAAATAGATATACTACAAATTTATTTTATTCTTTCGATATATTGAGACTTTTCAGTATCGATTTTTAATTTATCACCTTCATTAATAAACAAAGGAACATTAACAGTAGCTCCTGTCTCTAATTTAGCAGGTTTTGTAGCGTTTGTTGCAGTATTACCCTTAACGCCAGGTTCTGTATGAACAACTTCTAATACAACACTTAATGGCATGTCAACTGATAATATACTATTATCCTCAGAGTTGACAACAATATTAACATTCTCACTTTCCTTAAGAAGTTCAGGGTAATCAATCTTATCTTTTGAGACAGTTATTTGATTAAAATCTTCATTATGCATAAAATGATAACTTTCTGCGTCATTATAAAGAAATTGAAATTGACTAGTTTGAACTCTTACATCATCTATTTTATGACCTGAAGCAAAAGTATTATCTATTACTTTTCCTGTTGTAACACTTTTTAGTTTAGTTCTAACAAAAGCAGGACCTTTGCCAGGCTTGACATGAAGAAATTCAATAACCTTATATATATCGTTACTGTATTTTATACACAACCCTTTTCTGATATCACTTGTTGATGCCATAAATTAACTTTTTTGAAAATAACCTTTCATTATCCCTCTTTGAGAGCTTTCTATAAATTGTATAATCTCATCTCTTTCAGGGGTTGGATTTAATTCTGCAGCAATAATCTCAAGAGCCTGAGTATTATTGTATTTTTTTTGATATAGAATCCTATATATATTTTGAATATCAACGATTCTAGAACTTTTGAATCCCCTTCTCCTTAAACCAACTGAATTAATTCCTACATATGCTAATGGTTCTCTTGCAGCCTTAACATATGGCGGAACATCTTTTCTTACTAAAGATCCTCCTGCAACAAATGAATGTGATCCTATATGACAAAATTGATGGACGGCTACAAAACCAGATAATATAACATAGTCACCTGTTGTAACATGACCTGCAAGAGTACTGTTATTAGAAAAAATACAATTATCTCCAACAAAACAGTCATGAGCAATATGAGAATAGGCCATGATTAAACAATTATCTCCAATTTTAGTAAGCCCTCTATCTTTAGTTCCTCTGTTAATTGTCACACATTCTCTTATAGTTGTGTTATTTCCAATCGTACATAATGAATCTTCACCTTCAAATTTTAAATCCTGAGGAATTGCAGAAATAACAGATCCTGGATATATATAACAATTGTTACCAATTCTAGCTCCCTCCATTATAGTAACATTAGAACCTACCCAAGTTCCCTCACCAATCTCTACATTATTACTAATTGTTGTAAAAGGCTCAACAACAACGTTTTTTGCAATTTTCGCACCAGGGTGAACATATGCTAATGGTTGATTCATATCTATTTATTTTTTTTAATAATTTTTGCCATAAACTCCCCTTCACTTGCTAATTCATCTCCCACAAAACAAGAGCCCTTCATATGTATTATACCTCTTCTTATAGGTGAGATTAACTCTAACTTACATATAAGTTTATCTCCAGGATTAACAACTCTTTTAAATTTAACTTCATCCATTTTCATAAAGAAAGTTAAATAATTCTCAGGATCAGGAACTGTACCTAACACAAGGACACCTCCTGTTTGAGCCATAAACTCACATTGAAGAACACCTGGCATAACAGGGGATCCAGGAAAATGACCTTCAAAATATTTCTTGTCAGGTGTAACATTATATACTCCTATTGCATGTGAATTTGACAATTCATAAATTTCATCAATTAATAAGAAAGGTGACCTGTGAGGTATTATCTTCATTATCTGATCAGAGTTCATTAAAGGCTTTTTTGAAAAATCAATATCTGGAGCAATATTCTTTTTTTCAGACTTAATCATATCAGAAACTTTTTTTGCAAATTTAGCATTAATTGTATGACCAGGTTTATTCGCAATAATTTTTCCTCTAATAGGCATTCCTATTAAAGCAAGATCACCAACTATGTCAAGTAATTTATGCCTTGCAGCTTCATTTTTATAATGAAGATTTAAATTATCAAGTATTCCATTTGGATTAACTGATATAGAGTCCTTGTTAAATGCTTTTTTAAGCTTATCCATGTTTGAATCATCTAAAGGCTTATCAACATAGACTATTGCATTATTAAGATCACCACCCTTTATCAATCCATTATCTAAAAGCGTTTCAAGTTCATGAAGAAAACTAAATGTTCTAGCTGTCGAAATTTCGGTTTTAAATTCAGATATATCATCTATATATGCTTTTTGAGTACCTAACACTTTTGTACCATAATCAACTGTTGTATCCAAAGAATAGTTTTTGTAGGGAACTAAAGATATTTCGCCTCCAGATTCTTCATCTTTATAAGTAATAGGTTTATCTGGAAAGAATTCTTCTCTCAAAAGACTCTGCTCTTTAATTTCTGCTTTTTCAAGTGCTTCAATAAAATCTTTTGATGATCCATCCATAATTGGAACTTCAGGACCATTAAGAGATATAAAACAATTATCTACACCTAAACCAACTAAAGCAGCTAGAACATGTTCAGAAGTTTGAATTCTAACAACCCCATTATCAATATTGGTACCTCTATCAGTATTTGATATATGTCTGATACTTGCACTAATCCTATTATCGTCTGACAAATCTTCTCTAATAAATACTAAACCAGTATCAACAGGTGCAGGTTTAAATTTGATATTTACTGTTTGACCTGTATGAAGTCCTACACCATTAAGTTCAACTTCATTAGAAATAGTCTTTTGCGGTATAGTTCTTCTTATCATTTATTCTTACTGTTTTTATCAATTTTTTTAACTATTTCAGGTAAGTTCTTAAAATGAATATATGATCTATTAAAAATCCTAGTTGGTATGGCTGGGGTTCCTTTAATTGTTTCATTATCATTAATATCAGATGTTACAGTAGATTTACCTGCAATCTTAACATTGTCTCCAACCTTTAAATGTCCTATAACTCCTACCTGTCCTCCAAACATACAGTTCTTTCCAATTTTACTTGAACCTGCAATTCCACATTGCGCAGCAATTACAGTATTTTCTCCAATTTCTACATTATGAGCTATCTGGATTTGATTATCAAGTTTTACACCTTTATTAATTATTGTTGAACCTATAGTTGCTCTATCTATTGTACAGTTTGACCCAATTTCTACATTATCCTTAATTAATACATTACCTGTTTGAGGAATCTTTTTATATGAACCATCCTTTAAAGGCGCAAAACCAAATCCATCAGAGCCAATAACAGAACCACTGTGAATAATACAATTATTTCCAATAATTGTATCATCAAGTATTTTAACGCCAGGATATACAAGAACATTATCTCCAATCTTTACATTATCTCCAATAAAGGAATGACTGCTTATATTACAGTTCTTCCCGATTATTGAATTTTCTTTGATTATAACGTAATCTCCTATAAATGCATTATCTCCAAAAGAGGAGCTATCGTCTATTATTAATGTTTTTGCTATTCCTTTTGAATCCTTTTTATTAGAATTATATAGCTCTAATAAATCAGTGAAGGATTGATAAGGGTCTTTTACCCTAATTAAAGTAGTAGATAATTGTTCTGAGGGATTAAAATCATTAGAAACTACAACTGCAGATGCTTTTGTAGAATATATATAATCAGTATATTTTGGATTTGCAAGAAAAGAAATTGAGCCATTCTCACCCTCCTCAATTTTTGATAATTGAGAAATTTTAATCTCAGAATCCCCTTCTACAGTTCCATTTATTTCTTCAGCAATTTGCTTAGTAGTCAAATTCATAAGTGCAAAATTAAACAATTATGTTAAATCCTTATATTTAATGGCTTAATATGAATATTAATTACAGTCTTAATGAAATCCAAAAAGTTGCTGATAAGGTAAGGAAAGAGATCAATTCCGATATAATATTAATATCTGGGGAGGTTGGTGCTGGGAAAACGACGCTAATTAAGGAAATGTTAAAAACCCTTAAAGTCAATGATAATGTTAACAGTCCCACATTTTCAATAATAAACGAATATCTTAACGAGGATAACAATATTATCTATCATATTGATTTATATAGAATAAAAAATATAGATGAACTTCATTCAATTGGATTCTTTGAATATCTTGAATCAGATAATCTTTGTTTTATAGAATGGGGAGATATTATTGAAAAACACATTAAAGATAGTTACAATAAATTCTTAATAGAGAAAAGAGGTGATAACAGGTCAATAAAAATGGTAAAATGATTTTCAGAAAAAGACTTTATTTTTTTTCAATTGGTTTAATAATTGGAATCTTTTTAGTGATGTTTGTTTATCGTGGAAAAAATGCCACTTTCAATTATATGCCAAATGCCAGGGTGATTGAGAATATAATAAGCAAGGATTCTATTCAGTTTGCACAAAGTAAAAATACATCTTTCACTACTGATCATATTAAAGATATTATTTCAAATGGTAAAGTTGATTTTAAAAACAGTAATTCAAGAAATGAACCTTGCGGTATTTATAGGATAATAAGTTCTTGGAAGAATACAGAAGTGGTATTAGAAATTGAAAATTGTTCTGAATTTATAAATGTGGTCCAGATTTTCTAGCTTTCTTCTTTTTTAAATGCAAGCCAGTTTTTTTAACCTTTTTTCTTCTTGAAATTTCATTTCGAATTAATGATAATTCTCTAGAAGTCTGTCCTTTCACAGAAGTGTTCTCCTCTGCTCTTCTAATTAGATAAGGAATAACTTGATGTATTGGGCCCCAAGGAAGGTATTTAATAACATTATAATTTTCATTAGCTAAATTAAATGTAATATGGTCACTCATACCATATAGTTGAGCAAGCCAAATTTTATTCGATTTTTTTTCAAGTCCTTTGTATTTTATACTATCAATTATCTTATATAAGCTCTCCTCATTATGGGTTCCACAAAAAAGACTAAACACATTTAGGTTTGACAAAATATAATCAACACCTTTATCAAAATTAGCATCTGTAGCTTCTTTTGAAACACAAATTGGAGATTCATATTTTAAAGATTTAGCTCTCTTATTCTCTTTCTCAATATATGCTCCCCTAACTAGTTTTACCCCTATTTTAAAATTATTTTTTTTCGCAGATTCTAGAAGCACTTTTAAATAATCCAATCTATCATGTCTATACATCTGAACTGTATTAAAAACAATTGTATTTTCTTTATTATACTTTTTCATCATCATCTCTACTAAATTATCAATAGAGTCCTGCACCCAACTCTCTTCTGCATCTATTAATATTTTTATATTTTTTTCAAATGCTTTTTTACATATTCTATCAAACCTATTATATATAGATTGGTTAACATCAGATTTTTCATATTCTGTTATTCTGCCAATAGCTGTAGGTTTAAAAACAGTAAATGGCAAATTCTTCTTTGTAGATGCAAACTCTATTGAATTAATAGCAGCTTGGCAATATGTGTCAAATGAAGCATCATTTTTTCCACCTTCTACAGAATAATGAAGATATGAGTAGACATTCTTTGAAAATAGCTTATTAACTGTTTTCATTGAAGTTTTATGGTCCAATCCAGCACAAAATTGCCTATAAATTTGTTCTAAAAAAATAGCAGAGAAAATGTCATACCGCTTAAAAAAGATGAACCATATTGAGGTATATAACTTTAGAAGACTTGTGCTTATTTTTGTTATAGTACTATTTGAGATAACTTTGAATAAAAAAAGAGCCCTTTTTAACTCGAAGTCAGACTTAAGATCGAAACCAATTTTAGTATTATCAAAAAGCATCAAAAATAATTAGCTAATTTTGCTGTAAATCTAAACAAAAATTAACAATGATAATTGACAACTATTCAAATATTAATCAAATAATTGCAGAGAATTCATATTCATCAGTTTTCCTATTACTCGATAGTAATACTGATAATCACTGTTTAGATTTATTTATTAAAAAGTCTGGTATTACAGACTTTAATAAAATTGTAGTAAAGGATGGAGAAGAGAGCAAAAGCATAGATACATGTGAATATGTTTGGGAGTATTTAAATTCAAACAATGGAGATAGAAAAAGCCTGTTAATAAACATCGGTGGCGGAGTAGTAACTGATCTCGGAGGGTTTATTGCTAGTACTTATCTAAGAGGTATTGATTTTATTAATATCCCTACAACAGTATTGTGTATGGTAGATGCTGCATTTGGCGGTAAAACTGGGATAAACTTTAAATCTATAAAGAATCAAATTGGAGTGATTAACAAACCTAAAGGTGTTTTAATTGATATCGATTATCTAAAAACTCTTAGTAAGGAAGAATATATCAATGGATTTGCCGAAATATATAAGCATAGCCTAATTACTGATAATGAAGATCTACAATTCAAAAACCTTGTTAAATTTGATTTCAAGAAGGATATAAAAGATATAATTCATAGTTACAGTAATATTAAAAACAAAGTAGTTGAATTAGATTTACATGAATCAAATTATCGAAAAGTACTCAATTTAGGTCATACCATAGGGCATGCAGTAGAATCATATTCAATTATTTCGAAAAATATAGATAAATTAAAACATGGCCAGGCTATTGCAGTTGGTTTAATAACAGAACTTTATATTTCACATAAACTACATCAATTCAACCATAATGAGCTCTTATCCATAAAACAAGAGCTATTAAGGCAATTTGACAAGATTACATTTACACTTTCAGATCAAGAGGAAATACTTAAAATAATGAGCTACGATAAGAAAAACTATGATAATAAGGTTAAATATGTATTATTAAAAAGTATTGGAAGTCCTATAATTGATCAAGACGTAGAGGAAAAGCTATTTTTTGAAGCCTTTGACTTCTATAACGACTAGCTGCTTTTATTATTACCGTTATCTTCAAGATGCCTTGAATTAGGACTTAATTCAGTAAAGATAGTTTTCATCAATCTTTTTTTGTCATTAATTGATTCTTCTAAAGAAATCATGCTCTCAAGCCTTTGAATACCAGGGATCTTTTCTATTTCCATTATTATATCTTTTGCATGTTTTGTATCTTTAGCTCGAATTTTACAAATAACGTTATACTTTCCAGTCATAAGATGAGCTACAGTACAATGGGGAATCTTATTAAGTTGATCAAGTATTTCATATGATTGTCCTGATCTATCAGCTAAAACCCCTATATAAGCAACAAAATTATAGCCTAAAAGATTGTAGTCAAGATTAAGTGAAGAACCCTTAATTATACCAGAGTCTTCAAGCTTTTTAACCCTAACATGAACTGTACCTGCAGAAACTAGAAGTCTTTTTGCTATTTCAGTAAAAGGTGTTCTTGTATTATCAATCAAAATATCTAGTATTTTTCTATCAATGTCGTCAATTTTTTGCATAATTATCAGTGTTTTAATGAAATTACTGATTTTT
>Ga0208410_1001755_pt1 | contig 10865 bp, 10 predicted proteins | sample ETN02SmetaG_3_FD_185787 | JGI IMG/M metagenome (GOLD analysis project Ga0208410, IMG submission 185787) | Marine microbial and viral communities from oxygen minimum zone, Eastern Pacific Ocean - ETNP2014F10-02SV257 (SPAdes) (version 2) | ecosystem: Environmental > Aquatic > Marine > Oceanic ... | reverse complement strand
GCTAATTTTATATCTTTATTCTTGCCCATCTTAGCTACAACTTCTTCAAAATATTTTGCTGTATCGATATCTGAAACTAAGATTGTTGCCTCATATGGTGAAAGCTTAAATTCATCAATAAATCTTTTCTTTTTATCATCTGGTAATTCTGGGATATTATTTTTAAGTTCATTAACAAATTCATCAGATACTTCTAAAGGTAATAAATCAGGATCTGGAAAATATCTATAGTCGTGTGCATCCTCTTTAGATCTCATTGATCTTGTTTCATTTTTTTTAGTATCAAATAATCTTGTCTCTTGATCAATTGATTTGCCTTCTTCAATTAAATCTACCTGTCTATTTGCTTCATACTCGATAGCCATTTGCATAAATTTGATAGAATTTACATTCTTAATTTCACATCTTGTCCCAAATTCTTTTGAACCTTTTGCTCTGACAGAAACATTAACATCTGCTCTTAAAGATCCCTCTTGCATATTGCCATCACATGTACCTAAATATCTCATTATTGATCTTAATTTCTTAATATACGCACTAACTTCATCTGGAGATCTAAGGTCTGGCTTACTTACAATTTCCATTAATGCTACACCCGATCTATTTAAATCTACAAAAGTATTTTGAGGATCTAGATCATGAATGCTTTTACCTGCATCTTGTTCTAGATGTAATCTTTCAATACCTACTTCTTTCTGTCCATCGGGCATATCTAAAATTACTTTACCCTCACCCACTATAGGATATTTATATTGACTAATTTGATAACCCTGAGGCAAATCTGCATAAAAATAGTTTTTTCTATCAAATACTGAATAATTATTAATTTTAGCTTTGAGGCCAATTCCTGTTTTTATTGCTTGTTCTACACAATAACTATTAATAACCGGAAGCATACCTGGCATAGCCGCATCTACAAGAGAAACTTGGCTGTTTGGTTTGGATCCAAATGCCGTAGATGAATTGCTAAATAATTTTGAATTTGATTTTACTTGTGCGTGTATTTCTAGACCAATTACGGTCTCCCACTCATATTTATTTCCCTTAATAAGATTACTCATAATCCTTTTCTAATGCAAATGCTGCATTAAATATTTCTTGTTCATCAAAGTGCTTTCCTAAAAGTTGAATACCCAATGGTAATCCACTCTTATCTTTACCATATGGAATTGATATACCTGGAATGCCAGCTAAAGAAGCAGGCACAGTGAAAACATCATTAAGATACATTTTTATCGGATCATCTTGCTTTTCATTTAAAGGAAATGCTGCGCTTGGGGCTGTCGGTGTTAAAATAAAATCACAATCTGAAAATACTTCAATAAAATCATTAGCTATTAACTTTCTTACTTTTTGCGCTTTTAAATAATAAGCATCATAATAACCTGCAGATAAAACATAAGTACCAATTAATATTCTTCTTTTTACTTCTTTTCCAAACCCTTCACTTCTAGTTAGTTCATACATTTCATCTAAACTTTTAGGATTTTCAGCTCTATATCCATACTTAACACCATCATAGCGGGCCAAATTTGATGAAGCTTCAGCTGGAGCAATGATGTAATAAGTAGGCAAAGCGTACTTGGTGTGCGGTAATGAGATGTGCTTTATTTTAGCTCCTTTTTTTTCTAGAGATTTAATAGCATCTTCCCAAACATGATTAATTTCGTCAGAAATTCCATCAATTGTGTACTCTTTTGGAATACCTATTACCTTTCCATTTAAATCAGAATCTAGATTTTTTGAAAAACTTGGTATTTTCACATTAGAGCTAGTACTATCTCTTTGATCGTGACCTGCTATTTCTTCTAGCAATATTGATGCATCAGTTACATTTTTTGAAAAAACACCAGCTTGATCTAAACTGGATGCAAAAGCTGCAATCCCCCATCTAGAACACAAACCGTAAGTAGGTTTAATTCCTACAACTCCACAAAAACTTGCAGGCTGCCTTATTGATCCACCAGTATCTGTTCCTGTAGCACCTAAGCATAAATCTGCAGCAACTGCAGCGGCGGATCCACCTGATGAACCACCTGGTGCCAGAGGATTATTATTTTTTGAAAGAGGATTGATGGTGTTTCCAAAAAAGCTTGTATTAGTAGCTGATCCCATGGCAAATTCATCTAAATTTGTTTTACCAACAAAAATTGACCCTTGATCAATTAGCTTTTGAGTAACAAAAGACTCATAAGTAGGTTTAAAATTTTCTAATATTTTTGATGCAGCTGTTGTAGGCATATTTTTTGTACAAAAAAGGTCTTTTACCGCAATTGGAATACCTTTTAATATTTTATCATTTGATAAATTTTCTACCTCTTTTACTTGTTCATGAATTTTATCTTCATTGAAATAAATAAAAATATTTAAATCTTTTTTTTCATTTATTTTTTTTATGTATGTTTCGGCAATTTCTTTAACTGATATTTTATTATCATCTAATAAAGATTTTAATTGATAGATAGACTTAAATTCCATTATTCTACTACCTTTGGAACAGCAAAGTATCCTTCAAGTTTATCAGGGCTATTTTGCAAAATTTCATCACTAGAATTTACATCTTTTGACTCATCTTTTCTTTGAGGGAGAATTGATGATGAAATATTAGCTAATGGCTCAATTGAATCCGTATTAACTTCGTTAAGTTGCTCCACCCAATCTAAAATTGAGTTCATATCTTTAAGCAAATCTCTAGCCTCCTCTTCAGAAAGTTTAATCCTAGCAAGTTTTGCAATTTTATTTATTGTATTTGTATCTAACTTCAATTTATATGTCTCCAGTGATTGAAAAACCTAATAATTTAATTGAGCGACTTATTACATCACAAATTCTTGTAGGTCTAGATATAGGTTATAAAACAATTGGAATAGCCGTATCTGACAGATCATTCACAATAGCAACACCACTCAATACGGTTTCAAGAAAAGGAACCAAAAAAGACTTACCCAAAATTAAGGAATTTTTAAATGAATATAATATTGGGGGATTTATTCTTGGATTACCATTAAGCTTAGATGGTAATGAGAATGAGCAAACTGTAAAAATAAGAAAATTTAGCATTGATTTACAATCTTTTTTTTCAGTGCCATTTGAATTTTGGGATGAGAGATATTCATCTGATATTATTTTTAAGGAATTAAGAAAATCTGATTTTAGCTCTTCAAAAATTAAAAAAAAATTAGATCAACAATCAGCAGCTTATATTTTGCAGGGATATTTAGATAAGTATAGAAATACTCTATAAATTAGTTTACACATATTTACACAATTTTAACACATATGAAATCAATATTTTTAGAATCAGGCCATATTAAATTATACAAAAGAGAAAACTCTCAATATTGGCAAATGAAATTAAAATTACCAAAACAGAGAGCTATTCGTTCATCAACAGGTTCAAAAATATTAAAGGAAGCAAAAAAAATAGCCTTAAAAAACTATTCATCATTTGGAATTAGTAACAAAATTAAAAAAACATCAAATAATATATATAAAAAAATTCATCTAGTTGAGACTGCTGATTTAAAAAAAAAAGAAATAGAATTTATTTTAGATGAAGCAAAAAAATTTATTAATTTTAATAAAAAAAGAGTAAAGAAAAGCAACCTACTAGAAGGAAGAACAATTTTTAATTTATTTTTTGAAGACTCAACAAGAACACGTACAAGTTTTGAAGTAGCTGCTAAAAGATTAGGTGCAGATCTTATCAATGTTGCCGTAAAAGATAGTTCTATAAATAAAGGTGAAACACTTTTAGATACTATGACAACTATTAATTCAATGAATCCAGATGTTTTAATAGTAAGACATCCAGAAGAAGGTATTAGTAAAAGGATTTCAAATAATGTTGATGCTTGCGTAATTAATGCAGGTGACGGAAGTCATGAACACCCTACTCAAGCCCTTTTAGATGCTCTAACTATAAAGAATAGATTTAATAATTTTTCAAAATTACAAATAGCTATTTGTGGTGACATTCTTCATAGTCGAGTTGCAAGATCTAATATAATCATCTTATCTAAATTAGGCGCTAAGGTAAATGTTATTGGCCCCAAACAATGGTTGCCAAAAAATATCAACAAACTTCCCGTTGAAGTTTATACAGATATGAAAAAAGGTCTTAAAAATTGTGATATTGTAATGATGTTAAGAATTCAAAAAGAGAGAATTGTTGGAAAAATTATGCCAAATCAAAAGACTTATTTTAATAAATATGGATTAGATTACAATAAACTCAAATATGCAAAAAAAAATGCTTTTGTGATGCATCCTGGTCCAATGAATAGAGGTTTTGAAATAGACTCTAAATTAGCAGATGATATTACAAGAAGTTTGATTCAAGAACAGGTTGCAATGGGTGTTGCAATACGTATGGCTTGTTTAGATATACTAATTAAAAATAGAGATAATGTCCTTAGTTACTAATTTTTTATTTATAACTGTCTTCTATTTAATTGGGTCAATTCCTTTTGCATTAATACTTACAAAGTTATTAGGACATGGAGATATTAGAAATATTGGCTCTGGGAATGTGGGAGCAACAAATGTTCTTCGTACCGGAAATAAGTATTTGGCATTTGCAGTACTATGTTTAGATATTGCTAAAGGACTTCTACCTTTCCTTATATTAAAATTGTTTTATGATACTGATACTTTGCATTCAATATTTCTATGTCACTTTGCAATACTTGGTCATATTTTTCCTATTTGGTTAAAATTTAAAGGTGGCAAAGGTGTAGCTACGTATATTGGTTTCTTAATTGGTTTAAATTTCCTTATTGGACTGTATTTTTTATTAACTTGGATTATTGTTGCTTGGATTTCTAGATACTCATCGTTAAGCTCATTGGTAGCATCTTTAGTAGTTCCACTCTATTTTTTTTTCGTAAATCCGAATAATTTTGTTGGTATTTTTTTACTGTATTTATTTTTTATAATATCACTAAAACACCATGAAAATATAAAAAGATTGATAAATGGTTCAGAAAATAAAATAAAATTATCTAAGTAGTATTCTATATTTTTTAAAAAATTCTTGACGAAGTAAGTTTAAACTGAAATTTGGACTAAAATTTATATGAATGTATTAATTGTTGAATCTCCTTCCAAAGCAAAATCTATAAATAAATATTTAGGTTCTGGCTTTAAAGTTCTTGCAAGCGTAGGTCATGTCCGCGATCTATCTGCTAAAAATGATGCAATAGACACCGAAAATGATTTTCAAATGCAATGGGAAACAAGTGATAGAGGGAAAAAAGTTATTAAAGAAATAACTGATGCTGCTAAAAAATCTGAAAATCTATATCTAGCCACTGATCCTGATCGTGAAGGAGAAGCGATAGCTTGGCATGTTGAAAAGCTTTTAAGAGATAATGCCTCTCTATCAAAATTAAATATTCATCGAGTCACTTTTAATGAAATTACTAAAAATGCAGTTTTAGAAAGTTTGAAAGAGCCACGCCAAATAGATGAAAATTTAGTTAATGCTTATTTAGCTAGACGTGCATTAGATTTTTTAGTTGGCTTTACCCTTTCTCCTGTGCTTTGGCGAAAACTCCCTGGGTCAAAATCTGCTGGTAGAGTTCAATCTGTCGCTTTAAGAATTATAAGTGAAAGAGAGTTAGAAATAGAAAAGTTTAATCCTCAAGAATATTGGTCTATTCAAGGACATTTTTTAAATAAAGATGATAAAGATATTAACGCACGTTTAACATTATTTGATGGAAATAAAATTGATAAGCTAGATATTAAAGATGAAAAACAAGCTAGTGAAATTTATGAAACAATTAAAAAATCAAATTTTAATGTTGGAAATATTACAAAAAAAGAAGCAAAAAGAAATCCTTATCCTGCTTTTACAACTTCCACCATGCAAATTGAGTCAAGTCGCAAATTAGGACTAAGTGCTAGTCAAACCATGCGTACAGCACAAAAGCTTTATGAAGGCACAGAAATTGATGGAGAGACAACAGGATTAATTACTTACATGAGAACTGACAGTGTAGTTATGTCAAATGAAGCTATCAATCAGGTTAGAAGCTTTGTTGGTGAGAATTATGGAAACGAATATCTTCCTGATGTTCCAAGAGTATATAAGTCTAAAGCTAAAAATGCTCAGGAAGCGCATGAATGCATACGTCCAACAAATGTAAATTTAACTCCAAAAAATATTAAGCAATATATTACTGGTGAAGAATATAAGTTATATGAAATTATTTGGCAGAGAGCAGTTTCTTCGCAAATGGCCAGTGCCATTCTTGATCAAGTAGCAATAGACATCACAAGTGAAGATAAACAGGTAAGTTTGCGTGCTAATGGTTCAACTATTAAATTTCCTGGGATGTATAAGGTTTATCAAGAAGCAAAAGATGATGATAAAGATGAAGAAAAAGAAACTATTCTTCCAGTAATGAATGAGGGAGAGAAATTAAATCTTAAAGAGGTAATTAAAAATCAACATTTTACCATGCCACCTCCTCGTTACACAGAAGCAAGTTTAGTTAAAAAATTAGAGGAACTAGGTATTGGTAGGCCTTCCACTTACGCATCAATAATTAAAGTTTTACAAGATAGAGATTATGTTATTTTGGATAAAAAACGTTTTAATCCTCATGACAGAGGTCGTATTGTTTCTATTTTTCTTGAAAAATATTTTAACCAATACGTAGAGTATGACTTTACGGCAGATTTAGAAAATCAATTAGATGAAATTTCTGATGGTAAATTAGATTGGAAAGAGGTTTTAAGAAATTTTTGGGAAACTTTTAAACAATTATGCGATGACACAGTAGGTAAATCGAATAGAGAGGTAATTGATGTGCTTGATGATGCCTTAGGTGCTCATTTCTTTCCACCAGAAGGAAAAGATGAAAGTAGAAAATGTCCGACCTGTGAAAACGGAAGATTAGGAATTAAAGTTGGAAAATTTGGTGGGTTTATCGGTTGTTCAAATTATCCTGATTGCAAATACACTGTTCAGTTCAACCAGTTAAATGACAAAGACGGTAAATCATTAAGTGGACCAAAAGAGATTGGTATTTATCCGGAAACAAACGAAATGATTACGCTTAGAAAAGGCCCTTATGGATTTTACATGCAAGTTGGTGATGGAACGCCCGAAAAAAAACCAAAAAGAGTATCAATTCCCAAAAATTTTGAACCTGAAGAGATAGGCTTGAATACAGCCATACAATTATTAGGATTGCCAAGGAAGCTTGGCTTTAATCCTGAAAATAATAAAACTGTTAGTGCTGGAATTGGGATGTACGGACCATACATTCTTCATGATAAAAAATATAAAGCTCTAGAAAAAACAGATAATATTCTTGATATAGAATTAGAAAGAGCTCTTGAATTAATTGCAAAACCTACACAGAGAGGTAATGCAACATTAAAAAGTTTTGGTGAACATCCAACAGATAAAAAAAATATAACTGCCCATGATGGTAAGTATGGACCTTATGTAAAATGTGGAAAAATTAATGCTTCTCTTCTGGGTGATCAAACAATTGATAGCTTAACATTAGAAGATGCAGTCAAATTAATTGATGATAGGAAGCAAAAAATAGGTTTAAAAAAAAAGAAAAAATAGAATCAATTTGATTTAAGTTAAAATATTCTTAAATATATATCATGCCTAAATATATATCTCTTAATGACGTTAAAAAATTCAAAAATAAATTTCTTAAAAATAATAAAAATACTGCATCGAGAAATGCATTAATAAAAAATGACTTAAATACTGTTGCGCTTAATTGGGAAAATTTTAGTCAAATTAATCATCATTTTTCACATTTAATTGAGAAAGAGCTACCAGCTACAAATCAAATGGCATCTGGAAGATGTTGGGGTTTTGCGGGATTAAATTTAATGCGTCTCGAAGTTGTCAAACAACTAGGTTTAACAAATTTTGAATTTTCTCAAAACTATTTTATGTTTTGGGATAAGTTAGAAAAAGCAAATTATTTTTTAGAAAATATTATTAAAACAAGAGATGAAGACTACGAAAGTAGATTAATTATGCACCTTGTTAAAGCGCCAGTGCAAGATGGTGGACAGTGGGATATGTTCGTAAATCTTATAGAAAAATACGGCGCTGTTCCAAAAGATGTCATGCCAGAGACAAATCATAGCAGTAAATCAATGGCAATGAATTATATACTTACTCATAAGCTAAGAGAGTTTGCATCCATTCTCAGAAAAAAACCTGCAAAACAATCAGCAACGTTAAAGAAAGATATGATGGAAACTATTTATAATTTATTAGCTATGTTTCTTGGACAGCCTCCAGAAGTAGTTAACTGGTCTACAAGAGATAAAGATAATAAATACATATCAATTTCAGATATGACACCTAAAGATTTCTGTAAAAAATATGCGGATATCAACATCAAAGATAAAATTTGCTTAATTCATGCGCCAATGAGTAATAAAAAATTTAACACAACTTACACTGTTGAATATTTAGGTAATGTTGTTGAGGGACAAGATATAAAATATCTTAATGTAGAGATAGCTGAATTAAAAAAATCAGCTATGCAATCAATTAAAAATAATGAAGCTGTTTGGTTTGGATGTGATGTTGGTAAGAGATTTAGTAGAGATATGGGTGTTCTTGATATGGGTATCTTTGATTACGAAAATGTTTTTCAAACTTCTTTTAAAATGAATAAACAAACCAGACTAGAATATGGAGATAGTGAAATGACACATGCCATGTTGTTAACAGGAGTAGATGTTAAAAACAGAAAATCAGCTAAATGGAAAATTGAAAACAGTTGGGGCACTAAAAGTGGCAACAAGGGGTATATGATGATGACTGATGAGTGGTTTGACGAATATACCTATGAAGTTGTTGTAGATAAAAAATACTTAAGCAAAAAGTTACTAAAATATCTCGATATAGATCCTATAACTCTTGCTCCATGGGATCCAATGGGAGCTTTAGCACAGTAATTTTGAATAAAGAAAACGCCAGTAAAATTTGGAGATTAATTCAGCAAACTGGTGATGAGTTGTTAGGTAAACTTCCTGAACACCCTAATCATCCAAAAGGTCGGAATCCTTATGCTCACGTTGCTCTTGAGGTAAAAAATCATTTTCAAATGACATACAAAGATATTCCTGATGAGAAATTTAATGAAGTTGTTAATTATTTAGAATTTTTGAAACAAAATCCAAGTTAAGTTTATTCAAATTCTTGATATTGAATAGATAGAGAGTTAACGCAATAACGCTGCCCTGTTGGCTCTGGACCATCATCAAATACATGTCCTAAATGAGCATCACAAGTAGCGCACATGATTTCAGTTCTTATCATGCCATGTGAAGTATCTTGTTCTGTTTTAATTGCATTGTTTGAAATACCCTTAAAAAAACTAGGCCAACCACATCCTGACTCATATTTAGAAGTTCTCTCAAATAATTCAGCGCCACAACACCTGCATTTGAATACACCATCCTTAGTTACGTCAAAAGCTTTGCCAGTGAATGCCGGCTCAGTTCCTTTTTGTCTGGTAACATAATATTCTTCTTCAGAGAGTATTTCTTTCCATTCTTCCTCAGATTTAATAATTTTTTTCATATTACTTTTCTATTAACATTAGATAGAAGAATTCCAAAAATAATAAAGGCTGTTCCAATCAAATGAAAGAAAGAGAATATCTCACCTAAAAAAAGAATTGCCCACATAGAACTAAAAACAGGTATCAAATGAAGGAACAGACTAGCTTTATTTGCTCCAACAATAGACACACCTTTATTCCAGGCAAAAAAAGAGGTGATACTTGCAAATATTGCCACGTAAGTAATCATTAATATTTCATTAGAATCTTTTGGTAAAAACGAGTTATTTAAAGACTCAAAAAAATAGAATGGGAAAATAAAAATCAAACCAATAAATATCATTACTTCCAAAGTAGCAAGTTGAGACAAAGTACTATCAATTTTTTTTAATAGAACAGAATATAAACCCCATGAAAAAACAGCTGCAAGCATCCACAAATCACCAATGGTAAAATCTAAATTAATTAAATTATTTAAATTAGCTTTGGAGATAATAAGAAGCACTCCTATAATTGATAATATTATACCAAAGAATTGCATAAAATATGTCTGAGTTTTAAAAATTAACCATGAGAAAAGTATAATCAATAGTGGTGTAATAGAGGCCATTATTGAAGAGTTAATAACCATTGATGTTTGTAAAGATAAATAGGTAAAGGAATTAAAAATTGTGACTCCAAGTATTGAAGTGATTATCAAATATGGAAGGTTCTTTTTATATTTATTTAAATCTAATATTATTCTTTTATAAGTAAAAGGTAGTAATAAGAGAAAAGCTAATGACCATCTTAAAAAACTAAGTTTAAAAGGAGTCAAATCATAAAGAGAAGCAATCTTACCAGTAAAAAAATTACCAGACCAAAACAAAGATGAAGCAATTAATAAAACAAAAGCAAATAAGATACTTTTATTATTTATCATCGACTAAAGTCATCAAAGATGAAGTGTCATATCGTGATCCTCCATTATTTTGAACTTCTTCGTAATATTTATCAACTATTTTAGTGACTGGAAGTGATGCTCCATTCTTTTCAGCTTCATTGAAACAGATAGAAAGATCTTTACGCATCCAATCAACAGCAAAACCAAATTCATATTCACCCTTTAACATGGTTTTGTAACGATTTTCCATTTGCCATGATTGTGCAGCCCCTTTTGAAATAACTTGTAAAACTTTTTCCATATCTAAATTAGCTTTTTTACCAAAAGCCATGGCTTCTGATAAACCTTGCACTAATCCAGCGATACAAATTTGATTGATCATTTTTGCTAATTGCCCAGAGCCAGCGTTACCAATTAAT
>Ga0208410_1001754_pt1 | contig 10869 bp, 8 predicted proteins | sample ETN02SmetaG_3_FD_185787 | JGI IMG/M metagenome (GOLD analysis project Ga0208410, IMG submission 185787) | Marine microbial and viral communities from oxygen minimum zone, Eastern Pacific Ocean - ETNP2014F10-02SV257 (SPAdes) (version 2) | ecosystem: Environmental > Aquatic > Marine > Oceanic ... | reverse complement strand
AAACTATCAATACAAGTTTAGGTAATGCTAGAATAGCTATATGTTATGAAATAATTTTTCCAGAAGAGATTAATCCAAATAAAGAAGATCTCGATTTTATTGTTAATATTACTAATGACGCTTGGTTTGGAAATAGTTCAGGACCATATCAGCATTTCATTTCATCACGATTCAGAGCTATTGAACAAGGTACCCCAGTTTTTCGATCGGCAAATACCGGTATATCAGCAATTATTGATCCCTATGGCAGGGTTATTGATTTGGTTGAGCTTGAGTCAAAAGGATCTATAGTTTCTCCTTTAGCTAAAAAAACCAATGAAACATTTTATAGTAAAGTTGGAGATTTTTTATTTTTTAGTGTATTGGTATTAACCTTAATAATAATGGTTCTTTTAAAGAAGAAAAAAAATTATGGTTGATCAATCAAGAAATTATTTTTTTACATCTGAGTCTGTTTCAGAGGGCCACCCAGATAAGATCTGTGATAAGATATCTGATACTATTTTGGATGCTTATCTGTCTGAAGATAAAGATTCGCGAGTAGCAGTGGAAACCCTTGTGACTACTAATTTAGTAGTAATTTCAGGAGAAGTCAGATCAGAAGCAAAAATTTCAGAAAACGATATTGAGTCTATTACAAGAAATGTGATTAAAGATATAGGTTATAATTTTGGTGATTTTAATTATCAAAATGTAACCATAATGACTCGTTTGCATGAACAATCACCCGACATAGCGAGGGGCGTTGATGCAGTTGGAAATAGCTCTGAAGGTGCTGGTGATCAAGGAATTATGTTTGGCTATGCTTGTAATGAAACAACAGAGCTAATGCCAGCTACTCTATCCTATTCTCATCAAATTCTTAAAAATTTAGCAGATAAAAGAAAAAACAATATTATTCAAGGATTGCTTCCAGACTCAAAATCTCAATTAACTCTTTTTTATGAAAATGATCAGCCAAAATATATTGATTCAATAGTTGTTTCCTCTCAGCATACTGAAGATACAACTCAGGAATACTTAAACGAACAAATTGCAGTATTGTGTAAAGATATTTTACCAAGTGATTGGTATACAGAAAAAACAAAACTATTAGTAAATCCAACAGGTAATTTCGTTATAGGTGGGCCTGTAGGTGACACAGGCCTAACTGGGAGAAAAATTATTGTTGATACTTATGGCGGCGCATCTCCTCATGGAGGCGGAGCATTTTCTGGAAAAGATCCTACAAAGGTTGATCGTTCAGCTGCATATGTTGCAAGATATTTGGCTAAAAATATTGTACACTCAGGTATCTCTGAAAAATGCACAATTCAACTTTCTTACGCTATTGGTATTTCAGAACCATTATCAATTTTTGTTGATTTACATGGGAATAAAAAAGTTGAAGCAAGTAAATTAGAAAAGTTTATAAAAGATAGGTTCGATTTATCCCCTAGAGGAATAATAAATATGCTTGGTTTAAGTAACCCTATTTTTTCAGAAACATCATCCTATGGCCATTTTGGAAGAGCGCCTAATGATAATGGCTGTTTTACATGGGAAACTTTAAATATATCTGATGAATTCAAAAATGAATTTCTTTAATGGTCAAACCTTTAAAAATTATTTTAGTTCAAGAAATAGATCTCTAACAAAAGACCAGCAGTTAATTCTTGAGCTATATCAAGAAAAGATTTCCATAGAATCATTTTTTGAATTGGAGAAATTAAATGATTTCAATATTAAGTCATTAGAAATAGGTTTTGGTACTGGTGAAAAACTTTTACAAAGCGCAATAAGTTATCCTGATAATTTATTCATAGGCATTGAATATTATAAAAAAGGAATAGCGCAACTTCTTTTAAATATTGAAAAACATAAATTAAAAAATATAAGACTTTTTTATGGTGATGCTTTTGATTATCTGAAGCTATTAAAAACAAACTTTTTAGATGAAGTATTAATTATGTTTCCAGATCCCTGGCCAAAAAAAAGACATTGGAAAAGAAGAATTATCAATAATGCTAGTGTAATTGAAATTTCAAGATCACTTAAATCAAATGGAACAGTTTTATTTTATACCGATGATAAAAGCATTGCATTTTGGGGGCTTAGACATTTTATTCTTAATAGAAATTTTAAATGGGCTGTTGATAAGCCTATAGATTGTAAAAGTAGAATTTTATCAAGTCACATAACAAAGTATGAGCTTAAGGCTCTCAAAAATAATATACAGCCTTATTATTTCAATTTCGTTAAACAATAGTAATAAAAATTATAAATTCTTGATCTTTGATAATTTATTTGTAATATAACGACATATTTCGGATTTATGACGAAGTGGGTGACTAAAAATCTCCCGCTTTTTTTATTTTTTGGAAGATAGTTTATGGAAAATTATTTTGAACATCTTTTAGCGCCGGACGGTAATCAAGAACTTGCTTCAAGTATAATTAGCATGTTTGAAGAATTGGAATATGGGTTGGTAAGAGTAAAAGTTACTGGAACAAAAATGGTTAATATCCAAATTATGGCAGAAAATGATCAACACACGATGTCATTTGAAGATTGTGAAGCACTAAACGAAATTATAGTTGATTATTTGGAAGAAAATGAGAGTTTATATGAAGATTATTCTTTAGAAATATCTTCACCAGGGATAGAAAGACCGCTTACTAGAGAGAAAGACTTTAATGTTTGGTCTGATAATTTTGTAAAAATAAAATTAAAAAGTGGAGATGAGTTTCCGAGAAAATTTAAAGCTAAACTTCTTGGTTACTCTGAAAATAAAGTAAAGATATTTATGGAAAATGAGAAAGAATTTAATGGAGAGTATTTATTGGACCCATTAGCGATTAAAGAGATAATCCTATCTTGGGTAACAAAGGATCCTCCAAAACCAAATTTAGTTAGTTAGTTTGATGAAAGGAAAATATTATGTCACCAACAGGTATAAGCGCTAACAGATTAGAATTATTACAAATCGCTGACGCAGTTGCCAAAGAAAAGGCAATTGATAAAGAAATTGTTTTATCTGCAATGGCTGAGGCAATTGAAAAAGCTGCTGCCTCTAAATATGGTGCAGAAAATAAGATAAGAGTTGATATCAACAATGACACAGGAAGTATTCGATTACTAAGAGTACTAGAAGTGGTAGAAGAAGTTGAAGATACCTTCAGGCAAATTAATTTAAAGGATGCTAAAAAAATTAATCCAGATGCATCTATAGATGGACCAGCGGTTGAGGAAGAACTTCCACCAATAGATTTTGGAAGAGTAGCTGCTCAGAGTGCAAAGCAAGTTATTGTTCAGAAGGTTAGAGATGCTGAAAGAGAAAGGCATTACGAAGAATTTAAAGATAGAGTAGGTGAAATAATAAGTGGAGTAGTTAAGAGAGTAGAATATAACTCTGTTGTAGTTGATCTAGGTAGAGCAGAAGCTGTAATTAGAAGGGATCAATTGCTACCAAGAGAGGCATACAGAGCAGGAGATAGAGTAAGAGCTTACATTTATGAGGTAAGAAGAGAAATAAGAGGGCCTCAAATTTTCTTATCGAGAACTCATTCAGATTTTATGGCCAATCTTTTTGCGCAAGAGGTTCCTGAAATTTATGATGGTATTATTGAAATTATTGGAGTTGCGCGTGACCCCGGAAGTCGTGCTAAAATAGCTGTATTCTCAAAAGAAACAAGTATTGATCCTGTTGGTGCATGTGTTGGTATGAGAGGTAGCAGGGTACAAGCAGTTGTTAATGAACTTCAAGGAGAAAAGATAGATATCTTATCTTGGACTGATAATATAGCAGACTTTGTTGTAAAAGCTCTTCAGCCAGCAGAAGTAATGAAAGTCGTTCTTTACGATGAGGATGAGAGACTTGAAGTAGTTGTTCCTGAAGATCAATTATCTTTAGCTATCGGACGAAGAGGTCAGAATGTAAGATTAGCTTCAGAACTATCTGGATGGGAAATAGATATACTTACCGAAGATCAAGAGTCTGAGCGTCGGCAAAAAGAATTTCATGAAAGGACCAATTTATTTATTGATGCATTGGATGTTGATGAATTATTAGCTCAGTTATTAGTAACTGAAGGTTTTTCCGAGGTTGAAGAAGTTGCAATGGTTGAAATCGATGAAATAACTAGTATTTCTGGATTTGATGAAGAAACTGCCCAAGAAATTCAAGCTAGAGCAAATGATTTTCTAGAAAAAGAAAATATTATTTTGGAAGAAAAAAGAAAGGAACTTGGCGTTCAAGATGATATTCTACAAATTGAAGAACTTAATTTAAAGATGATTATCCAGTTGGGTGAAAATGATGTTAAAAGTCTAGAAGATTTTGCTTATTGTTCTACAGATGATCTAGTTGGATGGGAAGAATATAAAGACGGAGTTAAACATCGTGAAACAGGAATATTATCCTCGTTTGAATTAGGTGAAGATTATGCAAATGAGTTAATAATGAAGGCTAGAAAAATCATTGGTATTGTAGAAGAAGAGATCGAAGAAGAATTGGACGAAGATATACAAACTGATCAGGAGATAGTTGTTGAAGATGATAGCTCTGAAATTAAATCAGACGATAATTAATCTTTTATTTTTATAATTGAGGAAAAAGATATGCCTGAAGATACCAAAAAAGATAAAAAAGAGAAGACACTATCTCTTAAGAGTAATACTAAATCGTCTAAAAGCACAATCGGCGCTAGGAGTAGAGGTGGATCAAGAGTTTCTACAGTTGTAGTTGAATCGAAAAGAGGAAAAATCTCAAAGACAAGAAAACCAAGTGCGCCAAATATTAAAACTAGAACAAGTTCAGTAACTTCCAGAAAAATTAAAGAACCAACTGATAATGATATTTCAGGTAATTTGACTGACAAGGAGAGAGTGGCTAGAGAAAAAGCTCTTTTAGATGCTGACGAAAGAAAGAAAAACAAAGCTTCATTAGAAAAAGAAATTACAAAAGATAAAAGAACAAAAAAATCTAAAGAAGAACAGGTTATCCCTGGCACACCAGCTGATGGTGAATTTGAAAAAACCTCAAAGAAAAAGAATTTTTCATCCAAAAAAACTGATACTCAAGGTCAGACATCGAGGAAAAAAGAAACCAAAGGTGATGATAAAGATAAATCAACAAAAAAACCAAGAAGCGAACCACAAAAAAGAAGAAAAGGTAAACTTACTATTTCTGAAGCATTGAATGAAAATGAAAGGCAAAGATCTCTTGCTTCTATTAGAAGAAGACAAGAAAAAGCAAAAAAGAAGGCTATTTTAACTGACACTCCTAAAGAAAAAATAGCTAGAAATGTAATTATACCTGAATCTATAACTGTCCAAGAACTTTCAAATCGAATGGCCGAAAGGGGTGTCGATGTAATAAAATCTTTAATGCAGCAAGGTGTCATGGTTAAAATTAATGACTTTCTTGATGCTGATACAGCTGAATTGATTGCTGAAGAATTTGGACATTCAGTCACAAGAGTTTCAGAATCTGATGTTGAAGTTGGTCTATCTTCTGATGATGATGCTGAAGAAACAAAAAAACCTAGACCTCCGGTTGTAACGATAATGGGCCATGTTGATCACGGCAAAACATCACTTTTAGATTCTATAAGGGAAACAAGCATCGTATCGGCAGAAGCTGGAGGAATTACCCAACATATTGGTGCTTATCAAATAATTAAAAATGATAACAAAATTACTTTTATTGATACACCTGGTCATGCAGCATTTACTTCTATGAGAGCTAGAGGCGCAAAAGTAACAGATATTGTTATTCTTGTTGTTGCCGCTGATGATAGTGTTATGCCTCAAACAATTGAGGCAATTAATCATTCAAAAGAGGCCAATGTTCCTATCATTATTGCAATTAATAAAATGGATAAACCTGAAGCAAATCCAACAAAAACAAAAAATGATCTTTTGGAACACGAGTTAATTGTTGAAGAACTAGGCGGTGATATCCAGTGTATTGAGCTTTCTGCTCAAACTAAAGAAGGTATCGAGGATTTACTAGAAGCAATTAATCTTCAAGCTGAAATTCTTGATCTTAAAGCAAACCCAGATAGACATGCCGAAGGTTTTGTTATTGAAGCTAAATTAGATAAAGGTAGAGGACCTGTAGTAACAACAATAATTCAAAAAGGAACTCTAAAAAAAGGTGATATAGCAATTGTTGGACAAAATTGGGGAAAGGTAAGGTCTTTAATCAATGATAAAGGGGATCAAGTTAACGAATGTTATCCCGGCGATCCTATTGAAGTTTTAGGACTTAATAATACCCCTAACGCTGGTGATTTCCTTTCAGTCGTTGAAAATGAAGCAAGGGCAAGGGAGATAACTGAGTATAGAGAGAGGCAAAACAAAAAAGATACTCCAAATGTTCCCCAATCAAATATCGAACAAATGTTGTCTAAAATTAAGGATGAAACAAAAAAAGAATTGCCAGTAATTATAAAAGCCGATGTTCATGGATCTTCCGAGGCGATAAAAGATGGGGTGCTCAATATAGGTAATGAAGAAATAGCGTGTAGAGTAGTACATTCAGGCGTCGGGGCAATTTCTGAAAGTGATATTTCTCTGGCAGAAACATCTAACTCAATAGTTTTTGGTTTTAATGTTAGGGCTAATACTCAAGCAAAGGATTTAGCAGATAAATCTCAAATAAATATAATTTATCACTCGATTATTTACGATTTACTTGATGATATTAAAAATATGTTAGAGGGAAAACTCGATCCGGAATTAAAAGAAAATATCATTGGTAATGCTGAAGTATTAGAAGTATTCAAAATATCAAAGACTGGAAACATTGCTGGTTGCATGGTTAATGACGGAACTGTCAAAAAGGGAGAATATGCAAGATTAATAAGAGATGGCATTGTGGTCTATGAGGGTAAAATATCAGAACTTAAGAGATTTAAGGATGATGCTAAAGAGGTTCAATCTGGTCAAGAATGTGGTTTAGCTTTTGACAATAATGAGGATATTAAACCTAAAGATAAGATAGAATGTTATGAAGTTAAAGAAATTAAAAAGAAGATATAATTTGTTTATAAAAAATGAAGAAAAAAAAATTAATTCACGACAAAGAGGTTTCTCAAAGACAGCTGAGAGTACAGGAGCTTTTAAAATCAGCACTTAATGAGATTTTGATCAGGGGTGAAAGTAAAAACCCTTTTTTAGATAATATTTTAGTTACTATTACTCATGTTGATGTGTCTCCTGATTTAAGAAATGCAAAATTTTATATTGTACCAACAACTATTTCTGATACAGAAGAAATTATTAATGCATTAAATGTATCAAAAAAAATTATCAGAAAAAAAATAGTTGATAGAGTGAACTTAAAATATGCACCTGAAATATCATTCTATTTTGATGAAACAATAAATGAGATTGAAAGACTAGATGAATTATTTTCTTCGGAAAAAGTAAAAAATGATACAATCTCTAGTTAAATTAAAATCAGAAAACAGTTATTTCTCCAGCGGTTGGATATTTGTCAATAAACCAAAAAATGTAAGTTCATTTGATGTGATAAGACAATTAAAGAAAATATTCTCTATTAAAAGAATTGGTCATGCAGGAACATTAGATCCTTTAGCAACAGGAATATTACCAATTGCTTTTGGGAGCGCAACAAAGACAATTCCTTATTTAGTTTCTTCAAAAAAAGAATATAGATTTTCAATATCATGGGGCATCAGAACTACAACTCATGATATGGAAGGTGAAGTAATAGATGAATCAAATTTTGTACCATCTAAGGAAGATATTCTCGATGCAGTAAGTGATTTCAAAGGTGAATTTTATCAACGTCCACCAAAATATTCTGCTGTTAAAATTAACGGACAAAGAGCTTATAAGCTTGCGCGTAGTGGTATTGATTTTAATATTAAAGAGAAAAAGGTAAAATTATATGAACTAATAATAAAAGATCATAAAAAAAACAAAACTGAATTTTTAGCAAAAGTTGGTAAAGGTTTTTACATAAGATCTTTAGCAAGAGATTTGTGTGAAAAATTAGCAACTTCAGGAGTAATTGATAGTCTTGAAAGGACGGAATTAGGCCAATTTTCACTTGAAAACGCTTTTTCACTAGAAACGATTGAAAAATTAGTGCATAGTGCGCCAGCTGGAATGGTTGGAGGAAACCTTCTTGTTCCTTTAAGTGAAGTGCTGGACGACATCCCGGCGTTACTTATAAGTGACAAAGAGGCAAAAAGATTTCAACAAGGTCAATCATTTTCTAATAATGATCTACTAAAATATTCTAAGCTGGGAAGAGAGGTCCTGTTGTTAAAAGATAATAGGCCTATTGGTCTTGCCACTGTTGTTGAAAATTCTTTCAAACCTAAGAAAGTTTTTTCTGAGGAAATTTTTAATTAAGGAGTATTTGATGTCGATAAACGCTGATAGAAAAAAGGAAATTATAAAAGATTTTGCTACCATTGAAGGTGACACTGGATCACCAGAAGTTCAAGTAGCTGTTTTGACAGAAAGAATTAAAAACCTTACTGAGCACTTTAAAGATCACAAAAAGGATAATCATTCACGACAAGGTTTACTAAAACTAGTTAACCAAAGAAGAAAAATTTTAGACTATATCAAGTCTAAAGATGAGCCTCGTTATGAAGATCTTATTGCTCGACTTGGTTTAAGAAGATAATCATTTCTTAAATCTATAATTTAAATCTATTAAAAATCAATATAGGAAGTATGTGAAAAAATGTTTGATATTCAAAATGAAGTTTTAGAATGGGGTGGAAAAAAATTAACTATAGAAACTGGAAGGGTTGCTAGACAAGCGCATGGTTCAGTTATAGCTACATATGGTGGGACATCAGTTCTAGCCACAGTTGTTTCTGATAGAGATGAAAAGAAAGATATAGATTTTTTTCCGCTTACAGTAAATTATCAAGAGAAGGCTTACGCCGCAGGTAAGATTCCTGGTGGTTTTTTTAAGAGAGAGGGTAGACCTTCAGAAAAAGAAACTTTAGTTTCAAGATTAATTGATAGACCAATTAGACCCCTTTTTGCCGATGGCTTCAAATGTGAAACGCAAGTTATCGCAACAGTTATAAGTTATGATACGGAAAATGATCCAGATATAGTCGCTATGATCGCGTGTTCAGCTGCATTGACTCTATCAGGTGTTCCTTTTATGGGCCCAATTGGTGCAGCAAGAGTAGGATTTAAGGATGGTGAATACATATTAAATCCTAAAAGATCCGAAATGGATGATTCTGACCTAGATCTAGTTGTGGCTGGAACAAAGGATGCTGTTTTAATGGTGGAATCTGAGGCAAAAGAATTGTCTGAAGAAGTGATGTTAGGAGCAGTTACATTTGGACAAGATAATTTTGGGCAAGTCATTGATGCGATAATTAGTTTAGCTGAAAAAGCCGCCAAGGAACCAAGAGAATTTGAAAAAGAAGATATATCTGATGTTGAAGATAAAGTAAGCTCAGTTGTTAATGATGATCTATCAGCGGCATATAAAGAGGCTGATAAACAAAAAAGAACAGATAAAATTGCAGAGATCAAAAAGAATCTCATAACCGAATTAGTTTCAGAGAATGGTGAAGACGAAGGTCTTAGTGAATCTGAAGTATCAACAGCTTTCAAAACCGTTGAAAAAAATATTGTAAGGAATAACATATTAGATACTGGAGAAAGAATTGACGGTCGTGACTTAGAAACAGTTAGACCAATTCAATCTGATGTTAGTATCCTTCCTTTGACTCATGGCTCGGCACTTTTCACAAGAGGGGAAACACAAGCTTTAGTGGTTACAACTCTTGGAACAGGTGATGATGAAAAATTTGTTGATGGATTAGATGAAACCTATAAAGAACAATTTATGTTACATTATAATTTTCCACCTTATTCTGTTGGAGAAACTGGGAGAACTGGTTTTACTGGAAGAAGAGAGATAGGTCATGGCAAGTTAGCATGGCGAGCCTTAAAAGCAGTTATGCCTGAGTATGAGACTTTTCCATATACTATAAGACTTGTTTCTGAGATTACTGAATCAAACGGATCTTCTTCGATGGCAACAGTTTGTGGGTCCTCTTTATCTATGATGGATGCTGGAATACCTCTATCTAAACCTGTTGCCGGTATAGCTATGGGCTTAATTAAGGAAGACGATCGAATTGCTGTATTATCAGATATCCTTGGAGACGAAGACCATCTTGGCGATATGGATTTTAAAGTAGCCGGTACAAATGATGGAATAACTTCTTTGCAGATGGATATTAAAATAACTGGTATTACTAAAGATATTATGGAAACTGCATTATCGCAGGCAAAAAATGGTAGAATTCATATTCTTGGAGAAATGGCTAAAGCAATAGATAAGGCTAGAGACACAGTTAACTCAAACGCACCTAGAATTGAAACAATAAATGTTCCCACAGATAAAATTAGAGAAGTGATTGGTGCTGGAGGAAAAGTTATAAGAGAAATTGTTGAAGAAAGTGGAGCAAAAGTTGATATTAATGATGATGGAGTTGTTAAAATTGCATCTAATAATGCTGATGCAATAGAAAAAGCCCTAGAAATGATTAATTCAATTGTTGCCGAGCCAGAAGTTGGAACAATTTATGAAGGTAAAGTTGTAAAAATTATGGACTTTGGTGCTTTTGTTAATTTCTTTGGAAAAAGAGATGGTCTAGTTCATATTTCTCAATTAGCTAATGAAAGAGTTAACAAGGTTACAGATATTGTTAATGAAGGTGATATGGTTAAGGTAAAGTTTGTTGGATTTGATCGAGGTAAAGTTAAGCTATCTATGAAAAATATTGATCAAGAGACTGGGGAAGAAAAAAAGACAGACAAAAATACTGAAAAAGAAAAAAAGACAGACAAAAATACTGAAAAAGA
>Ga0208410_1001747_pt1 | contig 10900 bp, 11 predicted proteins | sample ETN02SmetaG_3_FD_185787 | JGI IMG/M metagenome (GOLD analysis project Ga0208410, IMG submission 185787) | Marine microbial and viral communities from oxygen minimum zone, Eastern Pacific Ocean - ETNP2014F10-02SV257 (SPAdes) (version 2) | ecosystem: Environmental > Aquatic > Marine > Oceanic ... | reverse complement strand
CAAGGAAATTCCCGGCTCAACTATCTCAATCTTATCAATTAAAATAAAAGGATATCTATGAGGTAAAATTTTTATTATATCATTGATATCGAACTTTGTTTTTTCTAATAAATCATTCATTATTATTCGCCCATAGTTTTTTTAATTCTTTGGAATATTGTTTTTTTAATTTTTTTACGAATTCAACATTACTCGCATGGCCTGCTCTTGCTGCTGTTACATGCCCCTTGATGGGGACACCAAGTAAAGCAAGATCCCCAATTAAATCTAATGTCTTATGTCTAACAGGTTCATTCTTAAATCTTAAAACTTTACCATTCAATATCCCATTTGCACCTTGAACTATGTTGTGCTCAATACCAAATAATTGTTTTAATCTATCCATTTCAATAGAATCAATTTCTTTATCAATGATCACAACTGCATTTTCTAAACCACCACCTTTAATAAGGCCTCGTTCTTTTAACATCTCTACTTCACTTAAGAAACAAAATGTCCTTGCGGGGGCAACTTCAAAGGCAAAATCCTCTTCCATATTATAAATTGCTTCATACTGAGTACCTAGTGCTGATAGATTGTATTCTACCATAAAGGTAATCCTAAATCTATCAGATGGAATGACATGTATATCAATATCTCTGTATGAATTAGTATAGTTAACAGCACGTGTAATTTCTAAAACCTTACGTTCTTCATTTTGAATTTTAACCCCAGCTTTAATTAAACATTCAACAAAGTCTTTAGCGCTCCCATCCATAACAGGTGGCTCTTTTCCTGTCAGCTCAATTAATATATTATCCAACCTTAATCCACTAACTGCTGCAAGCGCGTGCTCTACAGTATGGATTCTTACATCATTCTCTTCGATCGTAGTCCCACGTGAGATATCTACCACATGATCTATGTCTGCTTTTATCTCTGTACAATCTTTAATATCCGACCTTATGAATCGGATCCCATAATTTTCTGGAGCAGGATGAAATGTAATTTCAGTTTTTACACCTGTATGAAGCCCAACACCTTGGCAGGACTGAGAGGTTCTAATTGTTCTTTGTTTTCTTTCCATTTAATAATTTAATCATCTCTTTTGATTTTTATCAATTTATCACGCAACTTTTCAATTTCATTAACCAAGGCTAGTCTTCTATTATGCTCTTTGATTTCTCTAGCTGGAAAACCAGCATAGACCTTGTTCCCTTTCAATGATTTCGTCACACCAGATTTCGCGGCAACAATAGACCTGTCACCAATCTTCAAATGAGGAGCAATCCCCACTTGTCCTGCAAAAGTACAATAATCACCAACCTCTGAACTACCTGCGATTGCAAACCCTGCTGTTAATAGACATCCTTTACCTATTTTAACATTATGCGCTATATGGACTAGATTATCAATCTTTGTCATTTCAGAAATAATAGTACTACCTATTGTAGCTCTATCAATCGAGCAATTAGAACCAATTTCGACATCATCACCAATGATGACATTACCTGTTTGTGGAATTTTTTCATGCCTGTCATCCAAGGTAACATATCCAAAGCCATCACAACCAATAACCGTTCCGCTATGTATGACAACATTAGATCCCATAAGAGTTTTTTCATAAATAGAAACATTCCCAAAAATTGTACAATTTTCTCCCAGTATAGTATTGGCACTTAGAATAGTATTTGGACCAATAGAACATCCATCTCCTATAATAACATCACTCTCAATTACTGCCCCTGACTCTATATTAATATTTCTACCAATTTTCGCATTGTTTGAGATAACTGATTTAGGATGAATCAGTGGTGATTTTTCTTTTTTATCCATAAACAAACCAAGGGTTCTAGCCATTGCCAATTGAGGATTTGATACAACAATTCCATTTTTACCATCCAATAGGCTGGCATCATTTACCATAATTGCTGAAGCATTGGTTTTCTTTAAGTACTTATGATATAATGGATTACCTAAAAAGGTGATTGTCCCTTGTTTAGAATTTTGAATTTCTGAAACTCCATCAATCAAACATGAGGAGTCTCCAACAATATCACCATCTAAATATTTTGCAATCTCACTAAGAGTGAGTTTCAATTTACTTTTCTGCTTTTAAATTACGTAACTCATGTAATACATCGTCCGTAACATCATAATTAGGTTTTGCGTACAATAATCCCATACTTGAATCCATAATGTAATCAAAACCTTTATCTATGGCTACTTTACGAACTGCTTCTCTAACCTTTCCCAAAATTTCATATTCCATTTGTGCTGATTTTTTCATTAGCTCACCTTGAGGCCCTACTTTTTCAGCTTGATAGGTTTGAATTGCGCGTTCCATTTGCATTATCTGCTGCTTGATACTTTCACCTTTATCCAAGGCCATAAGACGCTTAACCTCATAATCCTTACTCAAACTATCTAATTGCATAATCATTTTCTCATATTCAACCTGAACTTTTTGGTATTCCATTTGAAGTTGTGATTCTGCTTCAGTGAATTCTTCGTACTCTGTCCGAATTCTTTCTGATTGTATGTAACCAATTTTTAGCTGCGCAAAACTAAGTGCGACCATACTAAAAAAAGTTATGGTGAATAATAAGCTCCTTGAGGATCTTCTCACAATTAACTCCTTATCTTTAAAATTGTTGCCCGAAAGTTAGGGTGGTTTTCCAAGCTGGAGTCAATTCTCCAGATTGGTCCACTCTATCAAATCCATATCCAATGTCAAAACCTAGCATACCGATCATAGGCATAAAAAAACGAATTCCTGCACCAACAGATCGTTTTAGGTCCAATGGACCACTTCTTGGCAGACTTAATCTTTCCATTAAATCACCAGAAGACCAAACATTACCCATCTCAGCAAAAATAAGACCATAAACTACAGGATTTTCTGCAAACGGCACTCGAAATTCTGTACCAAATTTAATCATTGCATTGCCACCAATAGGATTACCGCTATATGTAACTGGCCCTACTCTATTATCATCATATCCTCGCAATGGATTACCATAGGGGATTCCATTCCCGCCCATAATAAAACGATCATAGTAGGGGATATAAGATGCGCTACCATCTCGTGCTGGGAGCTCTTTTACTATACCAATTTTCATTGAATTCATTAAAACAAATTTCCAAAAAGTGGGTGTATACCATTCTAAATTGAGCACATGTTTGTGAAAGTTCTCTTGCCCCCCTAAAACCCATCCAGATAGAGTTGAGTTAAGTGAAAAATGTGATCCAATTGTGGGAAACTCTGGATGATCTCTGCTATCCCTCCGAATTGTTTGAACAAAACTGATTCCATCTGTCTGCGTTTCACCTCCAGCATATTTTTCAAGATCCGAATCACTACCTGAATATGCTCTTCTGCGAACCATAAATCTCCAAGTACCCCTAAAATAATCATCTGGCCATTTAAATATCCGTCCCCACATAATACTACCATATGTACTAGTCGTCTCCAAAGGAGAATAATACATGGCCGAACCACCACCTCGCATATCATATCCAAGAGAGGCCCCAATGAGATTTTTTGTATCATTTACCATTGGATCAGTAAAACTAATAGACGCTCTACGTGTTTTAGGTCTATTTACATTGTAGCCTTGGTACTGATAATTATTTTGACCTCCACCACTTACACCCTCATTATAACTAAAACTAAAACTTTGACCTTTCCCTCTAAAATTAGGTAAAGATAATCCTCCTCCTCCTGTCAATCCATAGTATTGAGAATATCCCATATTTGCACTAGCCTGTCCTGCGGGTTTTTCTTCAACCGTGAATTCAATATCAATTTTGTCTTCAGATACCGGAACTATATTCGGTGCAGCATTGGCAAAAAAGTTTAGCATCATAACTTCACGATAACTTCGCGCAATCAAATCTTGGCTATATACATCACCAGGGAACACTCTTAACTGCCTGCGTATAACATTTTCGCGTGTACGAGTATTGCCTAAAATTGAAATGTTATTTATGTATACTTTATGATTTTCTGTAATCATAAAATGGATATCCAAAGAATCTTTACCGATAGGAGTGATTTTTGGCTCAACTCTACTATAAATGTAACCTCGATCTAAATACAAACCTTGAACTCGAGAGAATACAGCCATGTTAAAATCTTCATCGCTGTATCTTTCCGATTTTTTTAGAGCAAGTGCACGCTCTAGCATTTTTTGATCAAAAAGAGTCATGCCTTCCCAAGAAAAATTACGATACTTATATTGAGGCCCCTCTTCCACTGATAAAAGAATATTCATCTTTTTTCCATTGGGAGAGTAAGTTGTGGAATCACTAATTATACTAAAATCTCTATAGCCCTTATTTCGATAATAGGTAGTTAAGAGATTTTTATCTTCATCAAATTTTTTCTTATCAAAAGTAGATCTCCAAAAAAAGTACCATGGTTGCTGCTTGGTTTCTTTCATCTCCCATCTCAAACGAAAATCAGATATGGATTCATTACCATTAATTATTATTTTACCAATCTTAACTTTTCTATTTTCTTTGATTTGAAAGGTAAGGTCTCTTATGAGATTTTTACCCTTACCACCAAAGAGCTCCATGTCTTTTTCTGGTAAAGAAAGCTGAGCTTCAATATCCACGCTTAAATATCCTTTCTCAGAATATAATTCCCTAATAAACTCCTTAGTGCGATGAATAGTGTTGGGTTTAATCCTCTGACCTGTTGACAAATCAATCTCATCATTGAACTTTCTATCTTTTATTTTCTTATTACCCTGATATTTTATTTCCCCAAGGATAAAATTTTCTTCAACTGCAATTGTTATGGATAAACCTTCTTCTGTTTCCTCATTAAAGTGAATCTGTACATCTTGAAATAATCCTAATTGCCATAAACGTTTTATGGCACGAGGAAAATCAGCAGTCGTAATAGTTTGTCCTTGCCGAAGACCTGCCGTGAAAATAATGGTTTTTTCCGATGTAACTTGATGCCCTTTGACGTCTACTTGAACAAGTTTTATTTGGTCATTACCATTTTGAGAATACACAACACAAAGAGAGAATATTAATATTAACAATCTTGACATCATTAGCCCTGTATCATTTCTTTAATGTTCCCAAAACGACGTTCTCTTGATTGAAAATCTAATATGGCATTTAATAATTGCTCTTCTCGAAATTCAGGCCAATATAGATCCGTCATAAAAATTTCTGTATATGCAATCTGCCAAAGTAAGAAGTTACTCAGCCTATGCTCTCCACTAGTTCTTATCAATAATTCAGGGTCGGGCATACTATTTGTTAAAAGAGAATTGCTTAATAGCTCTACATCAATATTTTTTGGTTTAACCTCTCCTGCCTTTACCTGACAAGCAATACTTTTCATAGCTTCAACAATTTCTTGACGGCTTCCATAATTCAAGGCCAAATTTAAATTTAAGCCAGTATTAGCTTTGGTAATTTCAATTCCATCTCTTAAGCCCTCTGCTGTTTTAACTGGAATTGTATCAAGATCACCAATAATTGTAAATCTTACACCTTTTTTATGGAGTTCTTTTATCTCTTCTTTTATGGTTTTAAGTAATAAATGCATCAAGGCACTAACCTCTGATGATGGCCTCTTCCAATTCTCTGTAGAAAACGTATACAACGTAAGATGCCTCACTCCAACCTCACCACATACCCTAGTTATTTCTCTAACGGAATTTATTCCTTCTTTATGACCTGCTATTCTAGGTAATGCCCTGGCCTTTGCCCACCTTCCATTGCCATCCATAATTATAGCTATGTGCTCTGGTACATGGCCCCTAAGGACCTTATCTATAATAGACTCTTTCATTTTGATATCTCGGAAAAGGCGGGCGAAATTACTTCTAGCCTTCAGGCAATACAACCTAGTAAGGCATTGATTAATTTTATTATTTATTCATAAACAATTTATCTAGAAAAATGTTCCTTATTGGTTTAATCAATAGTTGAAAGAATGCGAGTGGCTATATTAGCGTATACTTGACCAAGTTCATTTAAATTTTCTTCCATAGCTAGAGGTTTACCTTTATCTGTCGATAACATAATCTGCTCTGAAATAGGAATTTGCCCAAGTAGGGGGACACCAAGTCTTTTACTCTCTTCTTCTCCGCCTCCTACTTTAAATAAATCAAATTTAAGATCAAAATGACCATTGGCATCTTTTTGAACGGGTGTGCCATTTATCTCTAATTTGGATTCAGGGGGGTCAACCTTACCATTTAACATCAGACCTGACATATTTTCCACAACACCAAGAACGGGTGTATTTACTTTTCTAAACATATCAGCACCTTTTCGAACATCTGCCAGTGCAATATCCTGAGGAGTAGTTACTATAACAGCTCCTGTCATGCGCAACTTTTGTGTCAATGTTAATTGAATGTCACCTGTTCCTGGTGGTAGATCTAATAATAAAATATCAAGTTCTCCCCAATCAACATCCCTAAAAAATTGTTCCGTCATTCTGGAAACTAAAGGGCCTCTCCAGATGACGGGTGTATCATTCCCACTAATAAAACCGAAGCTCATTACTTTCATACCAAACTTATCAAGTGGAATCAATTTATTATCTTCAGTCATCTTAGGTTGCTCATTCAAACCTAAAAGAATAGGTAACGAGGGTCCGTAAATATCAAGATCTAATAAACCAATTTTTTTCCCCTGCCGAGTGAGTGAACATGCAAGATTGGTTGCAACCGTCGACTTTCCGACACCACCCTTCCCACTCGCTATTGCAATTACATGTTTAACATTTTCTAAAATAGGAACAGCATTAGGGGACTTTTGCGTAGGCATTGCTTGTTTAGCATCAGTTGTCAGAACTACATCTACACTAGTAAAATACTTGGTTAGCTCTTCTTTTATATTATCGACTACTTGCTTCTTCTTTTCCTCATTTTGTGATGATATGTTCAAATCCAATTTTATACTTCTATCCTGGATAGAAATATCTTTTACCATCCCAAATGAGACGATATCCCTATTAAAACCTGGGTAGTTAATTGATTTTAATTTTTCTAATACTTCTTCTTTATCCATCTTTTTCCATAAACTAAAAACGGTTGCCCTTAGGCAACCGTTTTGTTGTTGATTATAATTATTACACTATCCTGAATATTCTCTACCAAACCAATCGTAGTTAACCTTGATATATTTATTCCATTCATCTGGAACCTCACTTTCTTCAAAGATTGCTTCAACAGGGCACTCTGGTTCACAAGCACCACAATCAATACACTCTTCAGGGTCAATATATAAAGAATCATTTTCCTCTGGCACAAAACCATCGGCTTTAGCCTCTGCACCTGCACCTGTTTTATCATGTGGTCCATGAATACAATCGACTGGGCAAACTTCAACACAAGCCGTATCACACGTTCCAACACAAGGTTCACAAATAATATATGTCATTCTAATACTCCTTTAAAAAAGTTTTAATTTTTGTTCGTTGTCCCTGCTTCAATTTAAAATTAAAAACTAACTGTATAAAAAGGTTTTGGAATTAATTTAAAACATAAAAAATAATCTTAAATAAACTTTGCCATGAATTATATAGTCATTGATCAGGGAACCTCATCAACAAAAGCATTTTTATTTGATGCTCATGGCAAAATAATACATAGCAATAGGGCCAAGTATAGTTTAAAGAGACCCAAGCCATTTCATATTGAATGTGATCCATTAATAATATTAAAAGATATAAAAAGTTTATTTCACGAGACGATATCTCAATCAAAAGATAATAAAATTGAAGGGGCGGGGATTGCATTTCAACGGTCGACATTTCTATTCTGGGAGAAACTAACTTGCAAACCTTTAACGCCTGCAATTAGTTGGCAAGATACTCGCGCATCTATAATTTTAAATAAGTTCAAGAATCATAAAAAAAAATTATGGGACATTACAGGCTCCCCATTGAGCGCTAAGTTTGGTGGTCCAAAATTTTTTTATATGTTGGAAAATGATAAAACCCTTTATAAAAAAATAAAAAACAATGAAGTCTATTTTGGCCCATTAAGCTCATTTATAACACATGCAATAACTGGTAGACCCGGAATCGATGAATCGATTGCAGGTCGCACACTATTTTACAATATGAAAAAAGGGAAATGGTCAACATTTGCAACAAGTCTATTTAACGTGCCTATTAACTGTTTGCCCCAAATAGTCCCAGTCAAACATCATTATGGTACAATTCTTGATTCTGATATCCCCTTACTTACAGTAATCGGAGATCAACAAGCTGCTCTAATAGGACAATCTGGATTGAAAAGAAATTCTATTGGTGCGAACTTTGGTACCTCAGCGAGCATTCAATATAATGTTGGATCAAAACTAACAATCTTACCAGGCTTGATATCAAGTATTTTGTATTCTGATAAAAATTATAAAATGTTCATGGTTGAGGGTACGATAAATGCATGCAATAGTATTTTCTATCATCTTGAAAATATTTTATCAATTCCTCATAAAAATATGCTATGGCATAGACGCATAGAAAACATAGATACTCAGGGAATATTCATCCCTGGGTTCAGTGGAATATCTGCACCGTACTGGAAACCTGGATTTGATGATGTATATGTAGATCTTGAATCAGACCCTAATCAGATAATTAGAGCTGGCATGGAATCCATTGGTTTTTTATTCAATGACATCCTTAATTGTTTTAAAGATTCTAAAATGGAAATCCCAGAACCTTTGACAGCTTCAGGGGGTGCAGCAAGGCCTGCACTGTTACAATTTATATCAAGTTTGGTAGACTTAGAAGTGTGCTATTTTAATATTAAAGACAGAACAGCTATTGGAGTGTATAAAATATTAAATGAGAATAGCTTGGACAGTGATAGTGATTATAAAAAACTAAAAAGTTTCAAACCTAAATTTTTGCCATACAAAAACAGAAAAAAAACTAAATGGGCTAAGGCACTAATTAATTCAAATATAAAAGATAGTTACTCTGATATGTAGAGCTTTCTATTTTGAAGTTCTGTCATATTCTTAACTTCTTTAATCTCTTTAACCGCACCTTTTATTTCACTATTTAGATTCTTTAAGATTTTATCATTCACAGCCATTGAATTACTTAATTGTATAAAATCCTCATTTGCAACAATAACCTTTTCCTTGGCTGTCTTTGCATCATCAATTAATACATCCAATTGAGTTTCGATTTGATCTATCTTGGTCTTTAAAGAATCAGATTGTTCATCATTGTTTAGAATTTTTTTATTGATCATCAACAAACCCAATAAAACCAAAAGTATGTTAAATGCTAATAACAGAGTAGTTGTTGAAATGTTTTCGTTTTTCATAATCCTAGTTCGAATGTCTTATTTAGCTTAACAACATAATAAATGTTGTTTGAAATGTATCGGAAAAATAATTAGTACATACTCATAATACCAAGCATTATTAAAATGAAATAAGGTACCAGATCCGCTGCCCCAAGATAATCCTTTGCAATTCTTTGTCCTGCAAATAAGAAAATAATAGTAATGGCAATCACAACTAGACCATAAAATATCCAAAGAGTACTTCTGCTGGTAAATGCATAATATACTCCATAACCAAGCATTAGACTTCCAGTTAACTCGAGAAAGGTCAGAACTAAAAGCATAAATGGTATTAGTTTTATTAAAGGAGAATTTTCAAAATGGATAGTTAGGAATTCTAGATTGCCTTTTTTATCTATAATTTTATCTAAGCCAGATTGAAAAAAAGCTATAAATAAAAAAATTGCTATCAGAATTTGGCATAATTCCATCGGTCCTCTGAACGGTACACCTAACAGCTCAATTCTATCTCCATATTTATCTAAGACAGATTGTGCCGTTAATGCTGTAGTAAATGGCAATAAGTAAACACAGTAAATGTATTTTTTCATTTTAGTTGTCTCCTTCAATCAATTTTTGGATTCGGGTTTTAGTTAGGTCTCGTACCTCCTCAACAGAAAGCGATTTATATTCATCCTTTTTTATTGGTTTACCGAACCGAGTTTTTATTACACCCGGCATTAATCTCCAATCATCTTTATTCTTGGCTTGAAATGCTCCAATTAAAGCTACTGGCACTATAGTTATGCCTGTGTTTTTTGCTAAATGGAATGGGCCTTTTTTAAATATTCCCATTTGACCTGTAGTTGTTCTTGTGCCTTCAGGTGCTATTATAAAGGAGATTCCACTTTTCATAGCATTCTCAACAAGCTCTAGGCTCTTCAACGCTGATTTCAAACGTTTACGTTTTATTGGAATAGCGCCATACCTTTTAATTAATTGTCCCCAAACTGGATATTTGAAAATTTCTTCAGCACCAATAGCAGTTATATAGTGTGATATAAAGGCACCAACCATAAACTGATCAAACATTGAAACATGGTTAAATAAATAAAGATATGGCTGGCCCTGGAGCGGGGGTGGTTTATTTTCTCTTAAAAGAAGCTGTCCTGCCAATAGGCAATATAACCAACAAATAGGTCTAATAATTAGATAAAAGTATTTAGGCGGGATAATAAAGACCAGTATGTAAAGTAAAAAGAGAGATGGTGTGAAAAATATAAACCAAATTGGCCAAAGGATCAACGAGATGATAGTTTTATATATGCCAACCATTTTTACTCATGAAGTTAAATATTTTATGGTTTGCTTTAGGAAATGAATATTTATCAATGTCCTTTATCGAGATCCAGTTAAATGAATTTTGGCTTGTTATTTTTTTTTTCTTTTCTTTGCAATGGTAGCAATGCATCGTAATTGAAAAATGGCTATAAGTATGGTTTATTGATGCAGCTTTTTTAATAATATCTGGAGTAAAAAGGCATTCTTCTTCTATTTCTCTAACTAATGCATTTTCTAAGGTTTCACCTTTTTCAACTTTACCTCCGGGGAATTCCCAGAGACCGCCAAGCATT
>Ga0208410_1001745_pt1 | contig 10915 bp, 7 predicted proteins | sample ETN02SmetaG_3_FD_185787 | JGI IMG/M metagenome (GOLD analysis project Ga0208410, IMG submission 185787) | Marine microbial and viral communities from oxygen minimum zone, Eastern Pacific Ocean - ETNP2014F10-02SV257 (SPAdes) (version 2) | ecosystem: Environmental > Aquatic > Marine > Oceanic ... | reverse complement strand
TCCGTCATCGCGCGCGACGACCGAACGTCCCGACCCGGCGATCGCGTCCCGAACCGATCGCGCGCCTCGACGTCGTCGTCGTCCACCGTCGATCGTCCGCGACGACGCTTCGCGCGAGAACGAGGCGCGCGCTCGCGCGTTCACCGATCGTCGCGCGCGTCGCGCGCGCGCGCGCGCGCGACTCGAGCGAATGAGTGACGAGTCGGTTGCGGGCGATGCGCGACGACAGATCGACGCGCGCGTTCGGCGGGACGATGACCGCGGACGCGAACGCGGACGCGACGACGACGACGACGACGACGACGACCGCCACCACCACCACCACGGTCGAGGACTCGGCGGCGACGCGCGCGGTGGACGTCGTGGCGAGGACGCTCGCGCTCGCGGCCGAGGCGAGGGGGCCGGGGGAGAGGAAACGCGCGCGCGCGCTGTTCGAGAGCGCGCTGAAGCAGTACGTCGCGGAATTGGACGAGATGCGCGCGATGGTCGAGCGAGCGGGGGCGGGGTTGAGACTCGAGGAGGACGCGGGGAAGGATGGGATGGAGACGAATTAGACGAATTAGGCGCGTCGATGTAAAAATCACACATTCTAGCTAAAAAAAGAGAGAGAATCAACGACGCTTGGCGGATTGACGACGCTGGAACGGATTACTGAAACCTCTCTTGGGCAGAGGCGGGGCGGTGTCTCGCATTTTCCTTCGTTTGTGCTTGGGAATCTTGCCGCGGTCGTATTCCTCGTCGAACTCGTCGTACTCACGCTTGGCGCGTTTTGACTTCAAGTACGACTTGATGCCGGTCGCGTCGCCTTTACCTCGCTTTTTCGAACGGTTTCGGTCGTCGTTCGCGGCGTTTTCGTCGTCGTCCCACTTTGCGGATCGCGATGGTTTGTTCATCCAGTCTCGCACGGCGGCGGCGGCCCGCGCGTCGGCGGCGTCGTCGGCGGCGCCGTGTTTCGGTCTGTTTCTCGTTCGCATCGGAGAGTCGAGCGATACCTCGGGAATGTCCTCGAGCGTGACGCCGACGCTATTGCTCAATCGCCTCAACCGACGGTACAGGAGCGCGCGCGTCGCCGAATCGAACGCACTGCGCACGGACGGCGACTTGCTTCGCACGCCTCGCAAGCGGATTCCCTTCCCGATTGACAGAGGCGGCGACAGCGAAGACGATTTCATTTTCTTCTTCGAAGATGAAAGTTTCGAGGTCTTGACCCGAGGCGACACGTCCGTGTCCTCCTCTGTCTTTTCCCTCGCTAAAGGTTTCGGCTCCTTCTTCTTCTTTGCCTCGTCTTCGCTCTTTTCGGCGACCATCTTTGGCTTCTCCTTGACGACGAGCTTCTTCTTGACCGGTTTGGGAGCTTCCTCTTTCTTTTCTTCTTTGCGTTTTTTGGGCACAATCTTCTTCTCCTTCTCGCTACCCTTTTGCTTTTGCACCCTTCCGCCGTCCGGGACGTTTTTGCACAACTCTTCAAACGTCCCCGGCGCGTTTCTTCGCGCGTAGAAGAGCAAATACGCCTGTTGCTTCAACACGACTTTTTCGCTCACGGGATTGATGTCTTCATCATCCATTTCGCACCACGTACCCGTCGCAGTCTTCGTGAAACAATAGTAATGTCCACTGTTTGAGCTATTTCCGGCGTGGACGAGAACTCCGTATAAATCATACACGGCTTTACCCTTACTCCCGTGACTTTCATCCGAAAGATACGGTGTGATATCGAGCTCCAAGGGGTACTCAACGAAATGACTGAGCTTACCTCGGCCGAAAGGCACGTACGCGAAGCGTTTCAATTGAAGGGCGAGCACGTTCGGCGGCTCGTGCACGGTGAACTGCTTCGACGCCTTGGTGAGGTGACTCTTTGAGTTCGCACTCTTCCCCTCACACCTGTATTTATTATCGCCGTCGAGCACCTCCACCTGCGTGAACAGCTTGAACGCCCCGAGAACGCTCTTGGCGCGTCCAACCTCTAAAGATAAATCCAAAAATGGGTCGAAAGTCTCACTATTTCTGCCGCACGTCTTGCAGTTGACTTGGCTTCGAAGTTTCCCGCCGAACACCTTCCACACAAAGCTCGTCTCCGCTCGCGCTGAATTCGGCGATATCTTAGGTTTAACTATCTCTACGCTCTTCTTGTGCATCGCGTCCAAGAGACACCGTGCCAACTCGTGCGCGTCCTCCTGTCTACCCTTTCTGAAAGTTTTGGACAGCGCTCGCATATTTTTCACAAAAGCCACCGGAGCGATGGTCCGACCGCTCGAATTCAACGCGCGAGCGACGTGTTCGCCGATCTCATACAGCGCGTTGAACGAACCGCCGGATTTATACTGTTTATGCTCCCCATTTAGTGCGAAATGCGCGAGCGCGGGCGTTTGCGTCAGACACGCCAACACCGAATTGAGAAAGCACGTGTTCCCCAGGTTGGCCAATCCCGCCCCCGCGCGCCTCGCCGAGGTCCACTTCATGTGCACGTCCGCGGTATCGTATAAATCATCTCCCCTATCTTTCCCCCTCGTGCTCATCCCTCGCGCGCCCGCTCGCGCGTCGGACATGTCGACTTCGCGTCGACGCGCGTCCTCCTCCTCGGCGCCGTTCAGCGTCACCACGTGTCGAAGCGCCTCCTCGTCCACCAACGGTCGATCCTCCCGTCTCGCGCGCACGAACCGCACGCGTCTATCCACGACCGCGCTGTCGCGCGCGCCACCGAGCGCGAGCGCCGCGAACGCGCGCGGTTTCGACGCGTCGTTCGTCGGTCGGGCTCGCGCGGCGGCCGACACCCTCTCGCGATGCATGCGCGCGCGGCGCGGCGCCTCGAACGCGCGGCGACGCGAACGCGCGACCAAAGGTGGACGCTGAACGTCTCTCGACGCAGAGCGCGGTCGACGACGACGACGCGCACCACACGCGACGGTGTACGGACGGAATGGGCGCGGGCGCAAACCTGTGGGAGAGGATGGTTGGCGAACGAGGCGACGACGAGCGAAGGATGAGATTCGTGGACAATACAAATGAATCTGCGCGCGCGACGGCGAATTCTAAAGATTGGCGACGTCGCGGGTGAGGTCGTCGAGATCGGTCTTGAGCGAACGGCGAAGGTCGAGACAGTCGGAGACGCGGGCGGATTCGGCGCGCGCGGCGGCTTCCCAGGGAGCGCACATCGTCGTGATTTGTTGAGTCACTCTGCCGACTTCGTCGGTGCACTCCTTCTCCAACGCTTCCTCGAGTTCGGTCAAGAAGGCTTCGGCGGTCTTGGCGATCTTTGATTTCGTCTCGACGCGCTTGAGCGGGAGAGAGAGGACGGAGATGTACGCGCCGGCGAGGGCGAGCGCGTACGTCAAGACATCCTCGGAAAAGGAATTCATGAAACCGGTGGCGAAAAAGGCGATGACGAATGCGCCACCGGCGGAACCGATCGTGGAGTTGACTGCTTTTCGGATCGCGTCGTCGAGGAGTTTCGCCGCCGAGTCATGGTCGAAGCTCTCGGCCACCGCGCTCGACGTCTTTTCGCTCGAGGCGTCCTTCGCGTCGGCGAGGGAGGCGTCAAAACCGCGCGCCTTTAAGGCTTCGGCATACGCGTCCAACTGCGCGTCGTTGTTGCGCTTCAACCACGCGGAGAATTCATCCACTGCGTCGCTGAGTTCTTCCTCTGCATCGCCGAGAACCGTGGATTTGTATCTCGCCTCCACCCCGCTGGCGTCCGAGCCGAGCACGTACGTGGTGAACAGCGACACGGCGTTGGACACGCGAAGAGTATCGTCGACGATCGCCCCGGCGCGCTTGACGACGGTGTCGACGACTTGACGCGCCGCCTTGCGCTGCGCCGCGGCGTCGGCGATCATCTCCACGCGATAGCCCTCCAACTGATCCTTCACTCCGACGGCCATGGATAACTCCTCCGTCGCCGCGTCGTCCTCGCCGAGGAGAATTTGTTCCGCCGCGTTGAGGAGCAACTCGCTGACGTTCAAAGGCGTGGAGAGTTTGAGACGCAGCGCTTCGCCCGCGCGCTCGCCGGAACCGCCCAAGAAGGACATGACGTACTCTTCAAACTCACCGAAACCGCTCTCGATGAATTCGGGAGAGGCGGCGTAGTCGCTTCTCGCCTTTTTCGCCTTGAGCGCGTTTCTCGAGCTCACGGCAAGCACCGCGGGATCCGTCACGCCGAGCAAACGCATGGCATTATCCTTGACGAATTGCGCCACCTCGCCGACGTCGTCGCGATCGAGCAAGTCTATTTTATTGACGACGAAGACAACCTTTTTACCCCACTTTCGAATGTACGTCAGGAATTTAATCTCGCTCTCCGTCATCGGACGATCGGCGGAGAGCACGAAGAGCACCAAATCGGCTCTCGGCACGAATTCCTCGGTGAGTTGTTGTTGTCTCTGCAGGATGACGTTCGTTCCCGGCGTGTCGACGATGCTCACCTGCTTCAAGAGCTCCGCGGGAAGATCGACGTTGAAGAAACCGTCCTCTGTTTGTTCTCGCGATTTTCTCGCGCCGTACCGAAGCATGGCGATCTCATTCGTCGTCGGAAGAATCCCTTCGGCGACAAACTTATCGCCGAGCATGGCGTTGATCACGGACGATTTCCCGGCGTTGAATTCACCGCATATGACGACGAGGAACAACTCTTCCAATCCCTTTTGCGCCTCGGCGAGAAGTTTAGTTTCATCCAAATCCGAACAGTTGGCGCGCAAAAAGTCGAGAATTTGACTCATGAGCTCGCGCTCGCGCTCGAGCGTCTCCTCGACGCCCGCGCTGACGAGGTTAACCTGCGTCGACTCCTTCTTCTTGCTCGGCGTCTCAACTCCGTTCGTCGTCTCGACGTTCTCGGCGTGGCTCTGTCTCAACGCGCGCGCTGACGCCTCCACCGCGGCGACGACCTTCCCTTCATCCTCGCTCGCGTCGTCGCCGACGAAATCGCGAATCGTCACCCCGTTCGCACCTTTCGCCGCGAATTCTTCCAACATCTCCGCTCCTCCGTCCGCAATCAACCCCGAGACGCCGTCGCGCGCGTCGACGAAGACGGGCACGCTCACCCTCTGTCGAATGGCGTCCAAGACGCCGACGTCGCGCACGAGGAGTAAATCCGCCCCCTCTTTGGACGCCTTCTCCGCCTCTTCCGCGCTCTCGCTCTCGTGTACCACGAGTGCCGTCTCCGCGAGCGTCTTCCTCGCCACCACCGTCGGCACACCGTCATCCGTGAGCACCACTCCGTCCAACTCGGCGCTCGTCGCGATGTCCGTCCTATCCGCCACCAACACCCGCGCGCGTCCCCGCACGAGCGTCTTCAGCGCCGCCGCCGCCTCGTACAGCTTCTTCCCGCTCGTACCATCCATCCCTTTCCCGATTCGAAGCGCCACCACCGTCGCTCCCGCGTGTAACGCCGCCTCCACCGCGCGTTCGCTCCGCGCGCTCGTCGCGTCGGCGACGTCGACGAAGACGACGAATCCCGGGATGCGCACCTCGGCGCGCTTCGCGTTCGCGAACAGCGTCGCCGACATCACCGACGACGACGACGACGACGACGACGCGTCGCGATCGACGTCACCGTCTCGACGAGACGCGCGCGTCGTCGTCGAACCCCGCGCGCGTCGTCGATATCCATTCGTCATCGTCGATGCCATCGTCGTCGACGTCGAGCTCGCGTGACGCGTCCGGCGCGCGCGCGAACGCGCGACCGGCGCGCGCGCGCGATCGATCCTCCCACCGACGCGAGGCGTCGCCGACGCGACGAACGCGCGCGACATCGTCGTCGTCGTCGTCGTCGTCGACCGCGTCCGAGTGCGGCCGTGCGTGCCCGTGCGTGCTGCTTGGTTTTTACTCTTCACGGGTATCCACGCCACGCACGGTGTATCGAACGCGTACAGTACGAGTGTGTGCGTCCGCTCGGACACGCGGCGCAGCGATCCATATTTTTACCGGACACCAAATACGTACATTAAACATATTAGTACGTTCTGACCGCACCGCACATACATACATATGATAACCTAGGGTTGAGTCACACCCCTCGGGTCGGCCCCTTCGACCGCCACGTCAGACGGTTGAAACGGATTCGGATGTCCCCGACGACGCGTCTCGACACCCTCGCGCGCGCCTCGACGACCTCCGACTCGCGCGTCGTCGCGCGCGATCGATCGTTGATTTTTCACGCGTCCCTTTCCCGCCTCGAGTCTCCACTCGCGCGCTCGTTCGCGCACCGTCGCGATGACGACGACGCGTCGCGCCACCGCGCGTCTGTTCGCGGCGTGTCGACGCGCGACGACGACGACGACTCGACGCGCGACGATGACGACGACGACGACGCGCGCGGACGGATCGATGCGCGCGGTGATGACGCATGAAAAAAATCACACCGTCGACGGCGACGACTCGGCGCGAGGGGCGTCGTCGATGGCGTCGAAATCGTCGTCGACGTCGAATGCGTCGTGTCTGTGCCGAGAGGTGCTGGCGCAGACGGCCAAGCGATGCCGCGCGCAACATCCTTCGGCGCAGCATTACGCGTCGTTTCACTGCGCCATCGTCGAGGATATACTCGATTCCACGTCTGGAGCGCACGAAGCGTTCGGGAAATCGCACTGGATCGATGGGAATTCAAACCTCCTCGACGGCTTGCGCCAAATGCATTTGTGCGACCTCGGCGCGCTCGTCGTCATGGATCGAGACGCGCTCGACGCCGATCGCTCGGGGGTGATCACGGATGAAGAACTCGCGCAATCGGCGGCGAATGACGCCATCATCGGGATCTTTTCCGAACGAGATTACCTGAACGCGGTCGCGAGAGGCGTGGTGGACGCGTCGACGACGGTTCGGGACGTGATGACGTCGTTTCGAGACGCGTCGACGAAATTCGCGCGACTCGTCTGCGTCTCCCCGCGAGACTCCGTCTTGGCGGCGATGGAGACGATGACGAAACATCGGTTGCGACACGTGCCCGTGATTGCGAGCGAAGGGATCGATCCGGTGAACGGCGGACCGATCAAACCTCGCGTGCTCGGCGTCGTGAGCATCGGCGAAGTGTTGAAGACGCTGCTCGCCGAATCGAGAAGCGAAATCCATCACCTCGAGTCGTACATAGCCGGACTCGAGTGAACGCGCGCGCGGTCGCGGTCGCGGTCGCGGTCGCGTTCGAACACCCCGACGTTTCTTCCACCCGATTTCCCCTCCGCAAAGATATGTACGCCCTTAGCTGTAATTTTTGTACGATGTGTCCATTCCACCAAACGCTCTTCTCTCTCTCCGCTCAGTATTACACAAAAACGCTCGCCGACGCCGTCGTCACGCGCGAATCAACATGATGACGGTGTGGCACGCAATGCTACGGTTCTCCCCCAACGAATCCACCTTTTCGTGCGTCTTCGCCTTAACGTTCACCACCGATTCGTGCACGCCCAAAACCTTCGCCACGTTCGCCCGAATACTATCCTTGTGCGGAGAAATCTTCGGTCGCTGCGCGATGAGCGTGCAGTCGAGATTCCCGATCGCGTACCCCTCGAGTTCCATCAACCGCACCGCCTCTCGCACGAACGCATCGCTCGTCTGTCCCTTCCACTTCGGATCCGTGTCTGGGAACAACTGTCCGATGTCCGGTAATCCCAGCGCCCCCGTGATGGCGTCCACGACGCAGTGCATCAACACGTCGCCGTCGCTGTGCGCCACGCACCCTCGATCGTGGGGAATCTCGATCCCACCGATGATGAGCTTGAGATCGGGGAATTCGTCCACGCTCTCGAGACGGTGAAGATCGAACCCGTGTCCGACGCGGAACGGGAGCGCGGGCGGGGTCTCCGCGCTCGCGCTCGCGCTCGCGCGCGTCGTCGTCGTCGTCGGGAAGGGTCGTCCCGGGACCGATGGGCGCGCCGAGCGCCCCATCGCGCGTCGTCCGCCTCGCGTTCCCATCGCGCGCGTCGTCGTCGTCGTCGTCATCGTCATCGTCGGCATCGTCGGCATCGCGGGCGTCGTCGTCGTCGCGTCGCGCGCTCGCGTCGGGCGTCGCGACGACGACGCGATTGGATAACGAGACGGCGCGAGGACGCGAGGACGCGAGACGTGCACAAAAAACCAAAAAAACACACCACATCGTCTTGATCACTCCCAAAGTATGACACACGCGTCTACGCACAGATAGATGCACACGCGTCCGTAGAATGATACGAAAAAGACCCATCCGATTGACATCAATTCTCGGACGAATGGACATTCATGCATCGCATCGCATCGCATCGCATTCGACGCGACGGGCGCGCGACGTTCACACGACGACGACGACGACGACGACGAGGAGGATGTCCTCGGCGAGGTGCGCGCGATGACGCGACGACGATGCGCGTGGATTCGCTCGATGGAGGACGGTCGCGCGATGGATGAATGAATGGATGGATTGATTCATGAATGACATGAATGACATGAATGAATGAATGAATGAGATGCATGATGGGCGCGCGATCGCGGGGTGATGGACGACGACGGGCGCGCGTCGTGGGGTGACGCGAACGATGGACTGACGATTGGTGTGCGTGTGATGTCGCGCGTGCGAATGGTAGTGTTTTGAAGACGACGAGCGCGACGAGAGTCCCGGCGGGGAGGCGGACGCCGACGCCGAGACGATCGCCGAGACGCGCGACGAGAACGGTCGCGCGCGCGGGCGAGGGTGAGACGGATGGGAACGTCAAGTTTGCGAATAATAAGGAGGAGTTTGAAGCCGTGAGCGCCGAGGCTGGGAGTGGATTGGTGGCGGTGCAAATCTCCACGAAGACGTGCGGACCGTGTAAGATGATTTACCCGACGTTTGTCGGTTTGTCGGAGGAGTTGCCCGAGGTGACTTTTGTGAAGATTATGGGGGACACGGATTTGGAATCGCGCGCTCTGATGAAGGAGTGGGGCGTGCGCGTGGTGCCGCTCTTCTTGCTCTTCCGTAACGGTGAACGCATCGGTGAGTGGAGCGGCGCCAAGGCGGATATTCTCAAGGAGAACGTCCGCGCCGCGTGCAACGACGACGAAAAGTGAGACGTCGCGCGTGTTTTACCGTTTATACTTTATTCAGCGCTGCGATTAGTGGGAGACAACGTAGTGGCTCTGCGTGACAAGGCGTGTAATATTTGATATAAAGAATATCTCGTTGACATGACAATGATAAAATGCTAGGCGCGACCGACGCGAAATCACGCGCGCGCGGGCAAGCCATTGGTTTGCATGTGCTCCTTGACTTCGCTCACGAGCACTTCTTCGCGGTGGAAGATGCCCGCAGCGAGCGCCGCGGAACACTTGGTCGCGTTGAAGACGTTGGTGAAGTGTTCGGGGCAACCGGCGCCGGAGGAGGCGATGACGGGGATGCCGACGGCGTCGGACACCAAGCTCACGAGCTCGTGGTCGAACCCGTTGCCCTGACCGTCTTCGTCGATGCAGTTGAGAAGAATCTCACCCGCGCCGAGCGCTTCCATGGCGATGGCGAGCTCGTACGCGCCGATGTCCCGACCTTCGCGACCACCCTTGACGGTGCACTGGAACCACACATACTTTTCGCCGTTCGGGCCCGGACGAGAGGTTTCGATGCACGCATTCTTCGTCTCGGAAGGGTCGGCGACGTATTGGCGTCGCGGATCGATGGAGATGACCACCGCTTGCACGCCGTAACGCTCAGAAATTTGTTCTATGCTCGTCTTACCGGTGTTCACCTTGCCGGATGCGTACCACTCTTCGGCGACGTACACCGCGTCGCTACCGATGGACACCTTGTCCGCCCCCGAGGCGAAGTACGCGCTCGCCACCTCGAGCGCCGTGTACGACTTGCCGTTGCTATCGGTGAAGTCGCGGATACCGCCACCGACGGTGAGAGGCACAAACACGGTCTCGCTCGAGCGACGAAGGACTTCGAGCATCGGTGCGTCCGTCAGCGGCAAGTCTCTGTACCCCGTGATGTTCAAAAAGGCGACCTCGTCGGCGCCTTGCTTGAAATACTTACCCGCCAACTCGACCGGTTTGCCCAAGTTGCGCACGTCCCCGCCTTCGTCCTTCTCGCGCACGTCGTAGGAGTCACCCTTCGTGACGACCAAATCACCGTTATCGTTCGAACGAACGTCGAGGCACGCGATGACGCGACGCGCCAATCCGTTCGCGGCGCTCGGCGCCGTCCCAAACTGACCCGTCGGTTCGGCGTCCTCTAAAAAGCGTTGAAACACCCCCAAACCGGTGGCGCCGGACTTTTCCGGGTGAAATTGGCACGCCATGACGTTTCCTTTCTGCACGCTCGCGATGAATTCTCCTCCGTAATCGCACGTCGCGAGCACCCAATCCTTATTTTCTTCGCTCGGCGTCGCCCGGTACGAGTGCACAAAGTACACCCGTTCGCTCTCCATCCCATCCATCAACCCGCTCGACTTTTTCGTGTTGGTGAGATTCCAACCGATGTGCGGCACGATCAATCCTTCGCCTCTGAATTTACCCACGCTCCCCGGAATCAACCCCAATCCCTCCACGCCGCCGCTCTCCTCGCTCCCGTCGAACAAGAGCTGCAACCCGAGACACACGCCCAAGAAGGGCTTATCGCTTCGCACGTACTCTCGAAGCGGTTCGATGAGCCCTCGCTCGCGCAAGATATCCATCGCGCTTCCGTACGCGCCGACACCCGGGAAGATGAGCTTATTCGCGCGCGACAAATCCTCCGGCGTCTTGACGTCTCGAACCTCAAACCCGAGGGCCGCCACCGCGTTCCGCACCGATCGCACGTTCCCGGCGCCGTAATCCAACAGGTACACCGGCTCTTTCCCGCCCGCCGACGTCATCACGGCGTCTCCTCGCCCCCTCGCTCCCTCGCGCGCGCCTCCGCGCGTCGCGCGCGCGCGTCGACGTCCCTCCGTCCCCGCGCGCCCGAGACCCTGCGTCCCCGGCGCGCGCGCCGTCGACGCGCGCATCGCGGTCG
>Ga0208410_1001743_pt1 | contig 10918 bp, 11 predicted proteins | sample ETN02SmetaG_3_FD_185787 | JGI IMG/M metagenome (GOLD analysis project Ga0208410, IMG submission 185787) | Marine microbial and viral communities from oxygen minimum zone, Eastern Pacific Ocean - ETNP2014F10-02SV257 (SPAdes) (version 2) | ecosystem: Environmental > Aquatic > Marine > Oceanic ... | reverse complement strand
TTTTTTCTAATAAAGAATGATACATTTTGATATGACTAAAACTTTTTTCAAAAAAATTCTGATGACCATAAAAAAGAAGGAATCTTCTTAGTCTTGGTTTCTTTATTTGTCTAAAAAATCTATTCCTCAAAAAAAATGACAATACTCTTGTCCTAAATACGCTATGAATATCATAAACCATATTATAATCATTAGATCTGAGCATCTTTCCAAGAGCAATTAAACCCTTGAAGCCTGTCTTCTTGTCAAAAATAATTAAATTATCAATAGCAGGATGATGATGCATCATTTCTGAAAATTCTGACTTAATAAGAAAATCAATTTTATGATCTGGAAATTGTGTTTTCACTGATTGTAAAAAAGATGTCGATAGAACAATGTCTCCTATCGAACTCATTCTTATTATAAGAATATTTTTCATTATAAATCTTGGTTAAATAGTTTGTTGGCAAACCAAGAAACAAAAATGCTGATCTCATAAAGAATAAGCATTGGTATAGACATAATAATTAGACTGATAGGATCAGGAGGGGTAATAATAGCAGATAGAATAACTGTCCCCATTATAGCCTCTCTTCTATATTGTCTCAAGAAACTAGGAGTAACAATTCCGATGGATGAGAAAAGAAAAGAAGCAACTGGTAGCTCAAAAACAATCCCTGATCCAATAATCAAAGCCAAAACAAAGCTAAAATAGTAATTAATAGAGAAGTTATTTTCAATACCACCTGTTATCATTGATGCAAAAAAATCTAAAGAAAATGGCAGTATTACTTTATATGCAAATATGCCTCCCAATATAAAACATGTAAATGCGGTCAGAATAAGAGGTAAAAGTATCTTCCTTTCTTTGTCGTATAATCCAGGAGATAAAAACTTCCAAAGTTGAACCGTTATAATGGGTATTGAAAATATAAAACCTCCTATAATTGCTAAATTCCATTTTAGCATAAACATACCTTGAATAGTTAAAACTTGAAGATTCATATCGCCAGTAATTTGATTTGCTGGAGCAATTAATAATTCTACCAAATTATTTGAAAAATTGAATGTCATAATAGACATAAAAAATATTGCAGCAAGAGACTTTAATATTCTCCATCTAAGTTCTTCTAGATGGTCAATTATTGACATGTCATTGTTACTCATTCTACTTCTCTTATTTTATCTACAATATCATAAGGGGACTTAAACTTAATATCTTCTCTATTCAAATCTTCAACAAATTTTATTCTATCTTTAGACCAGAATTCTTTAATAATATCTTTTTCGACAATATTCTTCATTCTTCGAGTAAATCGTGATAGTTGACGATCTCTAATCTGCTGATTACTTTGTAGTGATTTATGGTATTCAATAAGAGCAGTGGCGAAATCTGCAATACCATCTCCTGATTTACAGCTAGTCTTGAAAATTGGTATTTTTTTAATATCTTTTTTGGTTGCAGAGATAATATTATTAATTGACCTTACTAAAAGATTGGCATCTTTTCTGTCTGATTTATTAACAACAAATATGTCAGCTAACTCCAATATTCCGGCTTTTAATAATTGAATTTCATCTCCAGATTCAGGAACAAAAACAAGAGTGGTTAAATCTGTAATCTCCGATACGCTATATTCTGATTGGCCCACTCCCACTGTTTCAACAAAAATAATATCTTTTCCGCTAAAAGCAAGAATGTCGCTAAAATCTTCTGCCAACTCTGTAACACCTCCAAGCTCAGCTCTAGAGCCCATACTTCTTACAAAAACTTCGCTATCATTAACAGAATTATTGATACGCACCCTATCACCTAAAAAAGAACCTCCTGTAATAGGGCTCGATGGATCAATAGCGATAATACCAACAGATAAGTTCTTTTCTCTAATCTTTGGGATTAACTGATTCATTAAAGAACTTTTACCCGCTCCAGGCGGTCCTGTAATACCCACCTTAATTGAACTAAAAGAATGTTTTAAGATGTGACTTGAAACTTCTTTTCTCGATAAAGATCCTGTTTCAATTCCTGTCATTAGGTCTGCAATTGCTATAAAATCATTCGCTTGTGCATTTTTCAGCATTTTCTTTAGATTTTTTGAACTCATATCCTAATTTAATTCCTAGAATTTTAAAAGAATAATCAAAACTAGAAATTTATTGACATCATATTTGGAATAGAATAAGTTGCGTACGCAATTTATGGATAGACATAAACAACAGATTAAACGAGATCGACAAGATTTGAAGCGTAGAGCAGTTAATGCTCAAAACAAATCTAAGATGAGAACATTGATTAAAAATGTCATGTCTCACGACGACGCTAAACAAGCAACAGAGTCGTATGCTAGCGCTATTTCTTTTATTGATAAGATGGCAAGCAAAAATTTAATTCATAAAAATAATGCTGCTAGACAAAAATCAAAGCTTACTAATTATTTAAATTCTTTAAGTAAATAACGCTTACTTAAATTTATCTTTAATAACTTCAACCCAAGCAGTTATTCGTTCTTCTGTTAACTCTTCTTCGTTGTCATTATCAACACCAAGACCTAAAAACTCATCACCGTCCAGTGCTTCAGATTCATCAAATTCATAGCCTTCTGTTGGCCATCTTCCTATTAATTCACCACCATTTTTCATAAATGGTTTAGCTAATAGACCAACAGCATCTAAATAATTAAAACTATAAGACACTTGATCTCCAACACCAAAGAATGCACCTGTAATATTGCTAAAATCTAACTTTCGATACTCTAGGTATACCTCTTCCCAGTCTTCTTGCAATTCACCGACATTCCATGTTGGACACCCAATAATAAGATTTGAATATTCTAGCATTTTTGATAGATCGGTTGATCTGATATCATATGAGTCTACCTCGTAACCTTCTGCTTCCATAAGTTCTTGAAGTAATTCTGAAGCTTCCTCCTGATTACCGGTGGTGCTTCCCCAAAATAATCCTATTTTTTCCATAACAGTTTAAATCCCCTCTAGTTATTTAATGAAGTAATTTAAGTATAGTTTTATATATTTTTGAGATTAAATCTTAATAAATAATATTTTTTTATTTACTTAGTTATCTAAAATTATTTTCTCTAAAACATTAATAAAATTTTTATTATCATTTAAGCATGGTATATAAGTAAATGCTGTACCTCCCGCCTTTTCAAAATCTTCTCTACCTCTTATATTAATTTCCTCTAAGGTTTCAAGGCAATCAGCAATAAAAGATGGGCATGCAACTCCCACTCTTTTAATTTCTTTTTTTGGAAGTCTCTGTAATTCAATATCGGTATATGGTTTCAACCAATCTCTACTAATAATTGATACTCTAGATTGAAATGTCATCATCCAATCATTTTCGCTCAAGTTAAGATACTCCGCAGTCATTTTTGAAGTATTATAACAATTTGCTCTATAACACTTATGTGAAGCTTCATTATCAATACTGCAACACGATTTATCTCCATTGCAATGCGCTCCCAAGATGTCTGATTTTCTAATGTGTCGCATTGGAATTCCGTGGTAGCTAAAAATTAACTTATCAAACTTATGTATATAAGGTTTTATAGATTCTGATAAAGCTTTGATATACTCTGGGTGATTATAAAAAGGATCTACAAAATTAAGTTTTAAATTTGGATAAATTTCTTTAACAACTCTTTTTACTTCAAGAGCAGTTGATAAAGTGGTAGACATAGCATAATGTGGGTATAAAGAAAGAACTTGAATCTCACTAACTTTCTCTTTCTTGAAATCTTCAATAGCCTGCTTTATAGATGGAAATTGATATCTCATTGCAATCTTGACATTCCATCCCGTTTTAACCGATAAAGCATCACAAATTTTCTGTGTATTAAGTATTAATGGGGAACCTTTTTTCTCCCAGATTTGCTCATAGGCTTCTTTTGCCTGCGCAGGACGAAACGGAAGAATAAAACAACGCAATATTAGTTGCTGAAAAAATTTAGGTAAATCAATAACATTGTCATCAGAAAGAAATTCATTTAAATAATCTCTAACATCTTTTTTTTGTAAGCTTTTTGGTGATCCCAAATTTAATAGTAAAACATTTTTCATATTTTACCGATAGGCATACTTGGTCTTGAAATAATAAAAGTGACAATAGAAAGTCCTGTTAACAATAGAATAATATCCAAAATGAAAAGTGTGTTAAAATATATTGTCATAGAAAATGAAAATAATATTAGAGGAATTGCACTCATTTTTGCATTTTTACTAATAGCTCCATGACTCCTCCAATCTCTGATGTTTTTTCCAAAAATTTTATGATTCAAGAGCCAATTTTCAAATTTTTTTGACGATCTAGCAAAGAACCATACTGCCAGCAAGATAAATGGGGTAGTTGGCACCAAAGGAAGAATGATTCCTATAAATCCGATGCTTGTAAAGAATATTCCTAGTACTAAATAAACATATTTTTTTGCTAAAAAAATGATTCCTCCATTAGAAATTGAACCTGAATCTATGATAGGACTTTTTTATGAACAATAGATTTAAAAAATTGGGTAAAAAATTAACGAAATCTATGATTTATTTATCATGTCCCTGGTAATTAGGAGCTTCTTTAATAATGCTCACTTCATGAGGATGACTTTCTCTGCCAGCAGCAGGTGATATTTGAATAAACTTTTTGTTCTTATAGAATGAAGATAAATCTTTTGCTCCACAATAACCCATTGATGACTTTAGTCCGCCAATTAATTGAAAAATTGTATTATTGACAGGACCTCTAAAGGGAACCATGCCTTCAATTCCCTCAGGTACGAGCTTTAATTCATCCTTCTCTTGTTGAAAATATCGCTCACCACCACCTTCTTTCATTGCAGCCAGGGAACCCATTCCTCTGTATGATTTATATCTTCTTCCCTCATAAACAATAGTTTCTCCAGGGCTCTCATCCATCCCTGCTAACATACCGCCAAGCATTACAACACTAGCCCCTGCAGCTAACGATTTTGCAATATCTCCGCTATAACGAATACCGCCATCAGCAATAATTGGAACATTATACTTTAAACCAATCTTGGCACAGTCAATCACCGCTGAAAGTTGTGGAACACCTATTCCAGCAACAATTCGTGTTGTACAACTAGATCCTGCACCAATACCCACCTTTATACAATCAGCTCCTGCTTTAATCAAATCTTCAGTTGCTTCAGCTGTTGCCACGTTTCCAGCTATCAAATCTAACATAGGAAATGCTTTTTTAATCTTTTTTACTAAGTCTAGAACATACTGTGAATGACCATGTGCAGTATCTACTACTACCGCATCAACACCAACAGCACAAAGTGCACTGATCCTATCAGACCAATCATCTCTAACGCTCACTGCAGCTGCAACCCTCAATCTTCCGTTTTTATCTTTTGAAGAGTTAGGGAATTCTTCTTTTTTTGTTAAATCCTTTACTGTAATTAGCCCTGCTAAATTATCTTCTTCATCTACAACTAATAATCGTTCAATTCTATGTTTCTGTAATATCTTTTTAGCTTCTTCGTTCGTAGTATCTGATTTTACAGTAATTAAATTTTTTGCTGTCATTCGATCTTTTACTAATACAGTTAAATCTGGCTCAAATCGTATATCTCTCTTTGTAATAATACCTACTAATTTTCCTTTTGCAAGTACTGGTAATCCTCCAATTGAGTATTGTTCCATTAATTGCTTTGCGTCTGCTACTGACTTACCTTGATCTAAAGTAATTGGATTTTGAATCATTCCACTCTCATAGCGTTTCACCTTGTCAACCATTAATGCTTGGTCTTCTATGCTTAAATTTTTATGAATAACACCAATTCCACCTTGCCTAGCAAGAGCAATAGCCATATCAGACTCAGTCACCGTATCCATTGCTGCGCTCATAACAGGTATATTTAACTCTATATTTTTTGTAAGATGAGTAGAACAATCTACTTCTTTAGGCAAAACAGATGATTTTTGAGGCACTAAAAGAACGTCATCAAATGTTAATGTTTTTTTAATAATATCAGCCATAGAAAGCTCCGAACGTAGGGGTTGGAATGGGTAGCGCGTTAAACTTATTAGAATAAAAAGTTTTTATTAAGGTCAACATTGGACAATTTAATAAAAAAGATAAGAAAATCCAGCAGATTATTAATTGCTATCAAACTTCAACCAATTATACCCTTTATTGGTCATAAAATAGTAATAAGAATAGAAGAATAGAAAGTATCCTAAACCTATAAATCCAAACCATAACTCTTTTGTTGATAAGAATATAAATAAAATCAATGGTAAATATTTCTGAGCATAATTAAGGTATTCTTTTGACTTAAGCATTAATGAAACAATCAGAAATGGTAAATACACTATTGTACTAGTAGACAAAATTGGTTCATCTTGATAAATTGAAAAAATTAGAGCAATAATAGTAAGAAAAATAGAAACGATTTTGCTACGTAAACTATCTGAACGATATAGTATGTATAAAACAAGAAAGAGCAAAAATAATCCAACCATCATTTTTCCAAAAATAAGAATATCAATAAAAGCATAAATTGATAGGAACAATAAGAAATTAGTTTGAAAATCTCTCTTTACTGTACGAAATGGCCCAAAAGACTCAAATCTATTCATTAGCCATAAAAACAAAATAGAATGAAATATAATATTTATAACACCAATCCAGTCTTCAGATATCATTGAAAATACATAGTACCTGTCAAGATCAATTTCCATTGCCCTGTAAATTGCTATATCATATGATTTAATGAGGTAATGCTGAAATGCAAACATAATCCACATAGGAAAAAATAGCTCTAATCGATCAATTATATCTGTATCAATTCTCTGAAAAATATTATGAATATGTTTGTATATAGAAGATGTAGGCGGAAAAATTCTTTTAAACATTCAGCTTAAATCCAACCAAATTGATATAGAAATACAAGAAAAATAGATATTGGACTTACATATTTTATTAGAAAAGTAAAGACAGCAACAAAAGATTTCGATTTAAAAATCGAGTTTCCAAAATATATAGATTGAGATTCTCCTATTAGTAGATTTTTAACAACCTCATCCACTTTCCATACATATCCTGCAAACACCGCTAAAAAGAATCCACCGAGAGGTAAAAGAAAATTAGAAGCCAGGTAGTCTGCCATGTCAAAAAAAGTAAAACCAGTTCCTAATAATTTAAAATCTGCAAGCAAATTAAATGACAAAGCGCATGGAATCGCAGCTAAATATACTAAAATAGCCATAGTAAGTGTTGCCTTCTTTCTTGAATACTTGAACTCGTCTACTAAATAAGAAACACTAACCTCTAGAATTGAAATTGCAGAAGTTATAGCTGCAATAGTTAGTAAAAGAAAAAACAGAAGTGCAAAGAAATATCCTCCTACTAATTGAGAAAGCAATGGAGGCAATACATGAAATACAAGACCAGGTCCTGCTGTAGGGTCGTATCCAGATGAAAAAACAACAGTAAAGATAGCAACACCAGCCATTACTGCAATAAAAGTATCAAGAAATGCTACCAAATATGATGCATTAACAATGTCATCTTTATCTGAAAGATAGCTTCCATAAGTCATCATCGCACCCATACCTAAACTGAGAGTAAAAAATGCATGCCCTAAAGCAAGTAAAAAAGTTTGCGCATTAATTTTTGACCAATCTGGTTCGAATAGAAAGGCTACTCCTTTATTGGCGTCAGGCAGTGCCAATCCTTGAACTACTAAAATGATTAAAATGACAAATAAGGCGGGCATTAAATATCTGCTTGCTCTTTCTAAACCATCTCTAACTCCTGATAATATAATTCCAACAACCATTAAGAAAAATGTTGTATGATAGCCCATAACCCATAATGGATTACTATTTTTAAGATCAAAAAATTCTCCTGCAACTTGTGGCGTATCGAAAGTAAATCCTTTAAAAGCTTCTATTGTATAAGCTAAAGACCATCCGCCAACAATACTGTAAAAAGAAAGAATGGTAAAGCTAGCAAATACTCCTAATGCTCCTACATATGTCCAAAAAGGTTTACCTGACAACATACGAAATGCTCCTACTGGATTTTTTTGCGTGGCTCTTCCTAATAAAATTTCAACATTTAAAATTGGCAACCCTATCATCACAATACAAATCATATAAATGAATAAGAATGCTGCTCCACCGTTCTCGCCTGCGATATAAGGAAATTTCCAAATATTACCAAGTCCCACCGCTGAACCAGCAGCAGCCAATATAAAACTTGTCTTAGAACTCCATTGCTCTCTATTGTTGCTCATTTTCTTCCTTATTATTTAGAGGATCGCTTTCTTCAACGATCTCATCGAAGTTGTCAAGGTGCGCTTCTACTACCGCATCAAGAACACCATAAAAATATAAACCGATTGCAATCCATGCAAATCGATTTCTTTCTCTTAAATAGTGTTCTTTAGAATTTGCATAAGAATCATCATAGTTATTATATTTTTTTCTATTTTCATTAAAACTCCATAAAGCCAGAATTTCACCTGCCATCAATGCATATCCTTTAATTTTTTGATCATTATATAACTGTCCAGCTCCAGGCATTATTAATGAACGATTCAAAGCAATTTTTGGGTCTTTTAATTGCTCTTCTTCAGTACGAAAATCCACTTTTTGTTGAGAAAAAAGATAAGAAAAAATAAAAATACTAAAGAACAGTAATTTTCCTACCCTAAACATTCAACTTCTACTCTTGCTCCCATTGGCAATCCGGCTACTTGAATTGTAGTTCGTGCTGGATAATCGCCTTTAATTCTTTTTTCTATTTCAGCATTTACTATTGGCGTATAACTTAAATCTGTTAAGAATACAGTAAATTTTCTTACATCTTCTATCGTCTTTTTGTTATCTCCCAATACAGCTTCAATGTTGTTAAACACTTGACTTACTTCGTCTTCAATAGTTTCATTGTTTAATTCTCCAGATTCAGGATCTATAGGAATTGATCCTGCCATAACCCAATTAGAATTATCTTGAAAATATCTAAACATTGAGTAAGGGCCAACAGGTGTAGGTGATTTAAAATTGCTCATCATTACTTCCTTTCAAATTTTGCATAAACTTAACGTAGCTAACCCAATATCTTCGTTCATTTCTCTATGCGTTTTATCTTTAAAATCATGTATTATAAATTCTCCTACTGCTGCTACCTCCATTTCAAACAAATGTCCTCCTGAAACTTCCATATCATGATTTCCTAAGGTGATATGGGCGTGTAAAAAAGGCTTATCATCCTTCAAAGCAACATTTCCTTGAAACGACAATAGCTCAAGTGTCGAATCAAACAGTTTATGTATATAATCCTTTGAAGTAATATCATAAGCTCCTATATCCACATTCTTAACGGCTCCTATACCTGAAATTTGTCCAGAATGTATTTTTTTCTCGATACAGAAATCGGTTAAGGTATCGATTACTTTCTCACCTTTTTCAACATAAACAATATAAGAGTTATCAATTTTTTGAAATTGCATTATAGTTTCTCCGTTTCAGATTTTACTAATTTACTAATTTTGTTTTTAATATCATCTAGAGAGAATTCTGAAGATGCTCCTGCAGTAGCAAAATCATCTTTACCACCACCTCCACCATTCAATTCTTTTCCAATAATTTTTGCCAAAAAAGATGCGGATAGAGATCTTTCAATCAAATCTTTTGATACGCTAATGGAAACCATAGGTTTTTCATTAATAATTGCTGAGAAAATAGCAATACCTGAAATAAATTTTCCATGCAATTTTTTATTAATTTTCTTTAAATCGTTAATCGACCCTATGACAACCGACTCATTGATAAATTGAATATCATCGATGTTATTTTGATTCTGAAGAATATTATCAATATCAATGGCATTTAACATTTCTGATTGGTTCTTTTTCTCAAGTTCTCTTTTTTGTGAAGCTTCTTTTAATTGATTAATGGCATCCATTTCATTCTGAATATGAGCAGTAACATGTTCTCCAGTAAGCGCATGAACTCTTCTAATTCCAGATGCAATAGCTTTTTCGCTTGTTATCATAAAATTATTGATTTCAGCAGTGGATGAAACATGGGTGCCTCCACATAATTCTTTCGAAAAAGATCCCATCGTTAAGACTCTCACCTTTTCACCGTATTTCTCGCCAAATAATGCTGTAGCGCCTTCTTTTCTTGCTTCTTCTAATGTCTTTATATCTGTCTCAACAACGATATCTTCAGCAATCTTGTTTTTGACAATCAATTGAATATCTTCAATTTCTTTTTTATCAATCTTAGAAGGGTGAGTAATATCTAATCTGAGGTAATCAGGATGCACTAAAGACCCTGCTTGATTCACATGATCGCCTAAGACATCCTTAAGTGCTTGATGTAATAAGTGAGTTGCCGAATGATTAATCTTGATATCTCCTCTTCTTGTTGAGTCTATTTGACAAAATACATTCATATCTTGTGATATAGATCCTTTCTGAAGACTACATACATGGATAATAAAATCTCCATCTCTCTGTGTATCGAGTACATTAAAAGAAAAATCTTGATTCTCTATAGTTCCAGTATCTCCAATTTGACCTCCTGACTCAGCATAAAATGGAGTCTTGTCTAAAACAATATATACTTTATCATCAATATCAGCCCAATTTACTATCTTGCTAGAGCTTTTTTCTTCACTATACCCAATAAAATTTGAATGTTCCAGATCGTTATTAAACTTCCATTTAATATCTGCGCTATCCATAACAAATTTTTGACTTTTTTTAGCAAGATTTTTTTGTTTTTTCATTTCCATTTCGAAACCTTGCATATCCACTGTTTTTCCTTTTTCTGAAGCCATCAATTCTGTTAGATCTAAAGGAAATCCGTAAGTATCATATAATTTAAAAGCATCAGTTCCGCTTATATTTTTAGAAGTAGAATTTTTGATTATTTTTTC
>Ga0208410_1001738_pt1 | contig 10942 bp, 11 predicted proteins | sample ETN02SmetaG_3_FD_185787 | JGI IMG/M metagenome (GOLD analysis project Ga0208410, IMG submission 185787) | Marine microbial and viral communities from oxygen minimum zone, Eastern Pacific Ocean - ETNP2014F10-02SV257 (SPAdes) (version 2) | ecosystem: Environmental > Aquatic > Marine > Oceanic ... | reverse complement strand
ACGACGACGCGAAGGATACTCGCTCGGCGCGCGCTCCGTCTAGGGATAATCGCGGCGCGACGCGCGCGCGAGCGAAAAACCGCGTCTCTCACACGTCTCTCGCTCGCTCGCATAAACATCGCGCACTTATCCTCATCTACTCCCCGCGGCGCCGATATCTCGCGCGCACGCCATCCCGCCCGCGCCTTTCGGCGCGAGTCTCGATCCCGTCGTCACCGGACCCGCCGCCGCGCGTTCCGCCTTATCCGCCGCCACCGCCTCACGCAACGCCGCGCGCCGCGGATCATTCGCCAACGCTCTCGCACGAATTCTCGCCCGCACGTCCTCCTCCTGTCGCCGTCTCAACGCGATTCTCGCCTCGTCGATCGCGCGCGCGTCTCGCGTCGTCGTCGCCCTCCCCGCGTCCAGCGTCACAACCTCCCCCTCTCGCCTCCATCCCATCGCCATCAGCGCTCGCATCCCCGCCCCGTTCCACGTCGTCACCAGCGCTCGTCGAATCTTCTCGTTCGTCGTCTTCACGCGTCGATACTTTTCTTCGCGCGGACTCCTCGCGACGTTTCTCGCCAATCGCTCCAACACATCCAGCGTCTCCGCGTCCCCGATCTCGAGCAGCGCCTCCTCGAGCGGCGTGCGCTCGATCACTCTGTGTCCCGGGGCGTATCCCGCGTACACCATCGTCGAGAAATCGCGTTCATCGTCATCCCGGCGGTCGCGTCGTTTCATTCATTCATTTCATTCATTTCATTCATTCATTCCATCGTGTCGCGTCCAATGGGCACCCTCGATCGGGGACTGACGCATTCATTGACCGTTCACGACTCGTCGCGTGTGGCTCCCAGGCCACGCGCGCGCGGGCGTGGCGCCATCGTATATACGACATTTTTATTACGGTTAGAGAGTCTTACCAGTTGCTCCAATACGTATGTGTAAAATGATAAAAAGGGGGACGACGCGGACGCGCGGTCGGTCGGACGCGCGGTCGGTCGGACGCGCGGTCGGTCGGACGCGCGGGGACGCGCCGAGGGAGGAGGGGGGTCATCGACCGGTCGTGACTCAAGGATTGGAGCACGAGGGGAGGGCGCGACGGGCCCGGGACGTGGGCATGGGACGTGCAAATTAAATGAAGTGTCACCTCTGGACGACGCGCGCGTCACTTCACTTCGCGATCGAGTCGATTCCGATTCCGAATCGGGATTGAATCTTTTTTGTCGTCGCGTCTGTCACGCGCGAGCGCGAAGAAGGAATCGAGGGAAGAGCGCGAAGAGCGCGACGACGCGACGGTCCGTTTCGTGCCGTTCATTTCAATTTCAATTGCATTGCATTCGCATTCGGACCGACGGACGAGAGGGACGCACCCATGGCGGGGAAAAAACCGACGAAACGCGCGTCCTCGAAGAAGAGATCGAGCGCGGGACGAACGACGCGATCGACGCCCAAGTCGGTGCTTCCGTCCGTGTCCGTGCCGAATCCGGTGACGATGGTGATGAATCTGGACGTCTTGGGCAACGCGCGCGGGACGCTGACGAGCCTGACGAGCGTGAGCGGGGTGAAGGCTGTGCTCGAACGAGTCGGGATGTTTGGTCCGGCGACGATCGCGGCGTGGACTAAGATTGAGGCGGAACACTTCGGCGGCGCGGGTATGGGCGCGATGATGAAGGCGTTGGGCGTTCGAGGACCGACGGGACCGTTGGCGCCGGCGGCGGCGCTCTTTCTGTTGAATCCGTTTTGGATGTACGCGCAGTTCTTGATCGGTCTCGGCGCGATCATCGGATGCGGTCGAGGAAGTGACTTTCCGGCGCTCTTTACGGCGACGTCGATGACTCTGTTCGCGAGTACCTTGCTCGCCGGCTCCGCGCACGGCACCAAGGACGCCCTCGTGCGCAACGCCATGGCGTTTGAGTACGCCGTCGCGTTGTTGCACGTTTGCACCACCTCCTTGGCGAGGAAGCGATTCGCTCCCAAGCAGATCACCGCCATTCGCAAGTGCGCCGCCGCCGTTCCGTTGCTCATGATGGCTTTCCTCAAGATGCAAGGCGCGTCCTTCGCCAAGTTCGCCGCCGCCGGCATGTCCGGTCCCGGCGTCCTCGGCCCCGTCGCCGGTTTGCTCTTCCACCCGCTTCACGGCCCGGTCTCTCTCCTCGTCTCCCTCGCGTACCTCAGTGGCTTCTCCACCAGAAGAGCCTCTTTCTACGGTCTCTGCGAGTACCTCGTCGTCGCCATCTCCATCACCCCGCAGCTCGTCGCCCCGTGGAATCGCATGTTGACCTGCCTCCACATCGCGTGCGCGTGCGTCCTGATGCGAGAGTGCGTCCCGACCAACTCTCTGATCCCTAAGCTCCGATGAGCCGTTCGGGCGAATAATTTCCCTCGAGCGCGCGGGCCATCGAGCTCGACGAGGCGATTTTCTCTTCAATTTTGATCTCTCCATCCGTCGACGCAGACGTCGGCGGCGTGTAATAATATACTCACCGAAATCCAATCGACGGACGCATTCGTCTCGAGAGCGCGACGCGATGGATCTCGGGGTGCGTGTGCGACGACGCGATCGACGATTTGAACGCGTGTGACGCGATCGAGGGACTGACCGATGCGCGCGACGTCGCGTGTGCGATAGGCGAGCGCGTTGAGAGACGTCGAAGCGATCGAGGCGTGCGACCGGGACGAATTAGAAAACGTCGTCTTGGCGCGCGTGTCGAGCGAGTTGACGCCGAAAGAAGCGAACGCGTCGAGAGATGATGGAATCACGTGCTCGACATCGGTGGAATCGGCGATCGCGGGCGCGGCGGTGGTGTTCGTGGAGGCGGCGAAGAGAGGATTCGACGTCGGGGACGTCGAGGCGACGCTGCGTCGGGACGGAGGCGTGTCGAGCGAAAAGGCGAAGCTCGTCGCGAACGCGTACGGCAAGATGAGACGAACGTTGGAGCGTGAATTGAAGAAATACGCGTCGTCGACGTCGGTGAAGAGGTTGAAGGAGCACCGGTGCCGAGCGGATTACGTCGTGAGCACGTCGGCGAGCGGAGAAAAACGGGAACCGACGTTTCACGTGTCTTGGTTGCTCAGCGACGGCGCGAGCGGAGAGGATGAGCGAATCAACTTTACGTGCGACACGGAAGAGATGTTACACCTCGTGGAGACGCTTCGAGAGGCGTGCAAGGCTTCCGAGACGATCGCGGCGAGCTCGGCTTGAGCGTCAGCCTGTATTCAATATTTAAAACTATTTGTTGTACAACGACGTTGACGCGCGGCCGATCGACGAAAACACGATACGCATCGCACGTCGCATCGTCTCATCATTTCCAATCTTCTCCCGCGCGCTCGAGAACGAATGCCGCGAGCGCGTCGATTTCCTCCGCGTCCAAACGCGCGCCGAACGTGCACGCCCCCTTCGGCGCGCACGCCTCCCCGTACCCGGGCATTTTACCCCTCCCGAGCTCGATTACTCGAGCGATATCATCCTTCGACGTCAGACCGTTCCGTTCGAGGTCTTGCGAGAAGAGCGTGGCCGACGCGGAGACGACGTTGCCGCCGGCGGCGTGACACCCGACGCACCCTCGAGAGGAAAACGCTCCCGCGGCGTCGCCATCGAACGCCCAGACGGGTGAAGCGGTGAGGACGATCCCGGTGGCGACGACGGCGATCATTCCTGTCGGCGGCGTGGTCTCAGACGCATCGCGCGCGACGATTCGGGCCGGTCTGGACGATGCCCTCGAACGATGGGTCACTCGTCCCCGGACGCCCGAGGACGTCGCGTGCGCGCCGTGCGCCGAACGAGAGGTGTGCATCGCTCCGAGTTCGGTCGTCCTTACTCACGACGTGTAACGATGTCTATTACAGTCGAAAACAACTCGCAATGCGCAGCCTACGACTAAGGGTGTGTTTGGAAACTCTCTCACTTTTTCGACGACTTGTCCTTGGATTTTTCCTTATCCTTGTCCTTCTTTTCCTTCTTCGCATCGCTCGGAAGGGAAAAGTTCTGACGCTCGGTCAAAAAGTCGAATCCTTGACCGGTGATGACGGAACCGGGCAAAGTTTCGCGACCGAATCTCTTCTTCAAACCAGGAACGACGCGCGCCTCATCCGTGGGCAACGTGGCGTACGCGTACGCGAGCGGAGCCACGTACTTGACGAGGACTTCATACAGCGGTTGAAGCACGACATCGGAGAGGAAAATCATGTCTCTCACATCTCGACTCGCCTCGAGGTGACCTTCCCCGATGTACTCGCTCTCATCGGTTTGTTCGATCATCGTCAGCAGACGGTTGAATCCGCGCTGAAGCTGAGACGACGGCCAGAGCATGTACTCGTCGTTTCGATGAAGCCAAAAAAAGTACCCCCACTGGAACTCAAAAAACAATTTCTCCTCCAACATCTTCCCGCGCTTCAATAGCTTGGCTTTGCGCGCGAAACCACCGAGCGAGCGGAAAATGTCATTTCTAAACGCCGTCAACTCAAATGACGTTGGAACGGCTGACGGGGGAAGTCGCTCGTAATCTTGATCGACGCAAAAGCTCCACCCCTTACCCTCCATGATTCCCCAAAACATCTCCTCCGTGAGATCGTCGTCGTAGTCAAAAATCTCCTCCATGTACACGTCGATGTCCCAACCCGCCAGGTTTAACGCCGCCAACGTGTGGTGGTGGTCCACGACGTACTTCAACCCTCGATACTTGACGTACGGGATCGGTTTCCTCGCCATGTACGCCGTCGCGCTCTCAAAATCTTTAAAATTCGACAGTTTGTAAAACGTCCAATCCCACCCGAGCGCCACCTGCGTCGGTCGAAACTCGGCGCGCGCGTCCAACCATCTCGCCTTTTCGTACACGTGCTCCAACCCATCCTCCTCCTCCTCGACGACGCTCGTCACCATGGTGGACGTCGAACGCTTCACCGTCTTCTCGCTCACGTCCGCGTCGCTCGACACCTCCGCCACTGACTTTCTGCTCGCGCGGGCGACCGATTTCCCACTCGCCCGAGACACCGCCGCGTCACCGCGCGCGACACCGCGCGCTCGTCCTCGACCGCGCGCCCGCACCGCGCTCGCCGACGCGCTCGCCGACGCGGACGAGGCGAACGACATTCACACCCCCCCGCCGCGTCTCGGCGCGCGCTCGCGTGCCGCTCGCGCGCGCGCGCCCGCGACGCGTCGTCGCGTCCCGCGCGTCCCGCGCGCGCACAGCACACATCCATACAGGGTGTACTTTCTTTCTCCCGTTACCATGTGCTTCAATACGTGCCGTGAGCCTGAATTTCATAACTCTCACCGGGCACGAGACACGACCGGGAACATCCTCGACGAATCCCATAGTGAGACACTGTGTCACGGCATCATCGCGCGCGCGATCGATGCGTCTACTATGTACGCACGCGCGAGAATCGTCGAATCGAATCGACCGCGTCACGTCACTCGACGACGTGCGTTCGCCGTCATGTCGACGGTGACGACGGCGAACGCGACGACGGCGCGCGCGCGCGCGACGCGCGGGACGACGCGCGACGCGCGATGCGGGCGCGCGGTGAGGACCGGCGTCGCGCGCGCGGTGACGCGCGCGAGCGATGACGACGACGGGGGACGACGAATCCTCGGGCGCGGGAACGCGCGCGCGAGGGGTGGGTCGACGGCGCGGCGCGTCGACCGCGCGGCGTTGCCGCACGCGTTTGAGACGTCGTGGTGGGTGGAGCAAGCGGCGACGTGCGGGGTGATCTTGGCGGCGTACGGGGCGATGGCGACGACGCGCGGCGGCGAGGACGGGGACGCGGAGGAGGAATGTCCGAGATGCGACGGTACCGGACGCACGGCGTGTTCGTGCACGCGGTGGAGCGATGATGGTGAAGGGTGCGGTGCGTGTGGGTACACCGGATTGACGGTGTGTCCGGCGTGTCGAGGCGGGGGACGCGCGGTTCGAGTGACGGTGAAGATTGAGGTGCCCGCGGAGACGGACGAGGCGGAGGCGTTCGAGCGCGATAGGTCGGGCGCGCGATGGATCGAGGACGCTCCCGCCTTCACGTCGTCGATGAATCCGGTCGTCATGGACTCCACCGAGCCGAGGGGGCCGCGAGGCGGGTCGGGAGGGGACGACGACGACCCGAGCTCGAGCAAGGATGATGACTTTTACGCGCAGTCGGGAGAGGCGATTCGCGTGTTGCGAGAGGACTATCCCTCGCTGTTGACCAAAGAACCGCGATGGAGCATTTACAGGGAAGATATTGGACTGTACGACGAGACGATGACGTTCGCGGGACCGGGTAGGGATGGTAGAAACGGAATCATGGCGAGAAACATTGGCGAATACAAGCGCGTCTTCAAAATCATTCGAATCATAGCAGCCGTGCTCTTCTCCCAGAGCACGATGGAGGTTTCGAGAATTTGGTCACCGTTAGGAACGTCGGGTCTGAGAACGATTCGCGTGCGATGGAGCGTTCGAGGAAAGGTTCGACTCGTCGGATCCATCGGAACGGATGAGGCGCGATTCGATGGAATTTCCGAGTACAAGTTAGATTCGAAAGGGTTCATCTACGAACACAAGATCACCGATCTCGATTGGGACGTGGCCCAACTGCGCGAGCGCGCGGTTAGCATGATGCGCGCAGCGCAGGGCGTGCGACAACCCATCGGTAGCGGAGACTGGTGATTGGACGACGATTGACTCGAGTTGTGCATTTATTTGGGCATTCAAAAACGCATGTAACATGAAATGAAAGCAAAGTCAGAAAGTGACGAATAATCACAAAAAAATATTGTATCTTGATAGGAAAATGCGTGAGTTCGATTCTAGTTAATCCTCGTCGCCGTCGATGTCGATATCTTCATACGCGGAGAGCAGCGAAGCCGCCGCGAGATCTAAGAACCATATGGTAGAGAAGGCGTCCACCATCGAACCCGGGATTTCTCCCCATTCGAGCTCGTCCTCGAGCGATGCTCGAACAATTTCCGCCTTCTCACTGCCCGTCGCCGCGAGGACGACTCGATCGGCCGTGTTGATGAGCGGCATGCTCATCGTCACGGAAACCTTGCTCGGCATGTTCACGCCGAGAACGCACGCCCCGGATTCATCGTTCGCCGCGGGAGAGTTGGGATAAATACTTCCGACGTGACCATCCGCACCCATTCCGAGCAAGATCAGATCAAATACCGGCATTCCATTCTCTTCATCGATCGGAAGTTGGCTCTCATCGAGCGTTCGCATTTGCCGCTCGTACTCCGCCGCCGCCAGCTCCATGTCCCCCGTCTCCATCACCCGATGCACGTTCGCCTCGGGAATCCCGCACGCCTCGGTCCACGTCTCCACCGCCAATTTCGCGCACTTTTGCTCCCCCGGCCGCTCGTTCACGAAGAAGACGTGCACCTTTTCCCAATCCAAATCCTTCGCCTCGGCCAATCCCTTCAACGCCTTCGCCACGCTCCCTCCCGGAATCGCCATCGTGAACGCCCCTCGCTCCTCCAGGCACCCTCGCGCGTTTTCCTCAACCTCCAAGCACAACGCCCGCGCCAACTCATCGCTCGTATCGAACGCCTCGACGACGAACTCCCCGTCCTCTCCCGCCTCGGTCATCTCTCGCGACCAGTCCACGCCGTCGTCCTCCCTCTCCACCGCTCTCATCGCGCACGCGCGTCTCTCTCTCGCGCGCGCGACGTCGCGCGGCGACGAGAGCGGCGTTCTCCCTCTCCCTCGCGTCGGCGTCCCCACCGCGCGCGCGCGCGCGTTCCCCCCCGCGCGCGCGCGCGCGTTCCCCCGCGCGCCGTCCCGGTGTCCCGTCGCGCTCGCGCGCGCGCTTCTCGGCGAGCTCGCGCTCGAGCGCACGGCGACGGAGAACATCGTCGTCGTCGCGCGCGCGGCGAGCGGCCCGTCGATCGCGAAGGCTCGCCGCGACGCGACGCGTCACCGTGTGCCGATGGATGGGGAAGAAATGGGAACGACCGCAATGCGCGACGCGACGCGACGCGACGCGACGCCGAGATGAGCGGCGCGGAGAAGAGCGAGCTCGCGTGAACGACCGAGCGACCGACGTCGAGACGCGCGGTCGCGCGGTCGTGGAGTCATCCATCGAGCGCATTCATTCATCGAGCGCATTCATCGCGTCATGTTGCGATTGCGCGGCGGACGGCGAGGGGAACGGAAAACGAGAACGTTGGCGTCGACGGCGGCGCGAGCGGCGATGTCGTTCGTGTTGTACGCGCGAGACGTGGTTCCGGAGGTGATGACGGTGGTGGAGGAGGAGGAAGATGCGCGGTCGGCGACGACGACGACGCGAAGCCGAGACGACGACGACGACGGCGACGCCGGCGACGACGACGCGATGGACGTCGCGACGGACGACGACGACGCGATGAAGATGCCGTTTAACGCCCCGACGCTGACCCTGCGAAGAACGAGGGTCGGGTCGAGGACGACGAGACGAGGCGAACCGGGAGGTTGGCGAAATCGAGACGAACGCGCGAAGACGAGACGCGAGGACGAGACGAGACGCGCGCTCGACGCGGCGTTCAACGCGCGAGCGATGGAAATCCTACGACCGAGATCGATCGTGATGATGATCGGAACGACGCCGCATCGACCGAAAGAGGTGTACGAGCTCGATCTTCGCGCCGTCGAGTACGCCGACGAAGACTCGGACGACGACGACGACGACAAAAACATTCGGGACGCCGTCTCTCGACGAGCGATTCGCGCATTCGTCCCGCTCGTCGCCGATTGCGCACCACCAGGTCCTCGCTCGGGTTTACGCGCGTTTTTCTTCGTCGAGTCGTCGACACCGAGAGACGACGACGTCGGCGCGCCGCCGCCGCCGGGATTCGCGCCCAAACGCGCCTTCGCGCCGTCCCTCGCTCGGTGCGTCGAACGTCGACGAGTTCGCGTCGTTCGCGACGACGAAGACGTCGATGTGACCATAGACGATGTTTTAGACGATAGATTGAGACGCGAGGACGGATGGACGTGGTACCAAGCCTACGCGTCCGTGCGCGCCTCGCGTTGATAAAAATGACTTTGTCACCTCCCACGCATTCATTCATTCATTCGTCTCGCCCTCCCCCCGGCGACACTCGTCGGCGCGTGCGCGCGATGGACAGCGAACCCAAGGTGAGCGCGCTCTTTTCCAAGCTCGCTCGCGACGTCTCTCCCGTGAGCGGTGACCCGAGCGCGTCGTCGAAAGATGACGGCGTGAACGCATCCAATAATATTCCAAACGGACTCGAAAACGGCGACGCGCGCGCGCGGTGGTCGTGGAGATGGATCTTCTCGCGCGGAGGTGAACGCCCGTCGTCCTCCCTGAGCGTCTCTCGCGAATCGTCCACGATTCCCATCAGTCCGAGGACCGAGTTACCGAAACATCAAGAGACGAGGGAGACGTGGCAATATCCGAGCGAACGCATGTTTTACGACGCCATGGCGCGAAAAGGGTGGAAACCGAGCGCGAACGACATGGAACACGTGGTGAAGATACACAACGCGGTGAATGAAAAGGCGTGGGCGCACGTCATGGCGTGGGAGCGTCGACACTGCGATTCGTGTCCGGATCCTAAACTGTTGAAATTCAGAGGACGTCCAAAGGACTACAGTCCAAAGGCGCGATTTCTAAACTTTTTGGGATACAAGTTACCCTTCGATCGTCACGATTGGGTGGTCGATCGGTGTGGAACGGAGGTGCGATACGTGATTGACTTTTATAACGCGGTGTCGTACGGTGGGGTGGCGCCGGTGGCGATGCATTTAGACGTTCGTCCCGCGCTCGATTCTCCCTCGTCGGCGATGGATCGACTCGCCGTGCAACTCGGATGGATGTTGTCCGGCGAATGGGCGAGGAAACCGAGAGCGAAACCCGCGAGCGACGCGGAAACTTAGAGTACTAGTACTAGCGCAGCGGTGGTGCAAATAGAAAGCAATTTTACTCCGTTACATGATTCCTAGTGAACAAGACACGAACATAAAAAGCCGGGCGCCTTCGTCGTAAAGTACAGTCTAGTAGCGCCCTGCCCACGTGCCCTCCTCTCTTTCCTCGTTCCACTTTTCCGTCCATTCCGTCGGGCAGATGGATCGGTAAAATTTAGCCAATGGTTCGCACGCTTCCGCGCCCTCACCGTTTTCAGCCTGACACTTGTGGAACTCGTTGTATCTCGTGTAGCAGTGCTTGGCTTGGTTCGTCTGCGGAAATCGCGCATCGAACGGCGTCGTCTTCAACTGTTCATTCGCGCACGCGTGCGCCTCGTCAGTCCACGAACATCGTGCACGAGCATCACGCATCGCTCTCACGCCTCCAAATCATCCCTCTCTCTCGCCTCTCGCGTCGTCTCGCGTCGTCTCGCGCGCACCTCGAACGCCGTCTTCTCCGCCGGCGTCTCCGCCGCCGCCTCGACCGTCTACACCGCGCGGCGCGTTCGTCCGTCAGTCACCCCCGATCACGCACACACGCGCGCGCGCGCGCATCATCACCGATCCCATCGCGCGCGTCTCCCTCGCTCGAACGCGCGTCGTCCGATTCCACCCCTCTCGCGCGTCAGAGACCTACGCCGATCACCGCGCCCGTCTTCCCACCCCTCTCGCGCGCGTCTCCCTCGATTCCACCCCTCCATCGCGTCGTCTCGCGCGCACCTCCACCACCGTCTCCATCGCGTCCGCTCGCACCGCCTCTTCGCTCGACATCGTCCGTCCTCTGCCGCTCGTCGCGGTCGCGGTCGCGGTCGAGGGTCCTCGACGCGATCGGTCGGTCGGTCGCGTGTCTTTCGCGTGTCTTTCGCGTGTCTTTCGCGTGTCTTTCGCGTAGTGTGGTACAAATACCACCGTCTGTGTATACACCATGTTTTATCTTTGTCTAGGGTTCACACAGACCCCCTCGCGCCCGCGTCCCCGGTCGATGGCGCCGCGGGCGTTTCATGCGTGTCCGAGTCCCCGTTCTTGAGTCATACACGGTCATTGAGTCATACAAGGTCGTCGTGATGTGCTGCGCG
>Ga0208410_1001736_pt1 | contig 10946 bp, 8 predicted proteins | sample ETN02SmetaG_3_FD_185787 | JGI IMG/M metagenome (GOLD analysis project Ga0208410, IMG submission 185787) | Marine microbial and viral communities from oxygen minimum zone, Eastern Pacific Ocean - ETNP2014F10-02SV257 (SPAdes) (version 2) | ecosystem: Environmental > Aquatic > Marine > Oceanic ... | reverse complement strand
AGGAGCATTAAGACTTGAATAGTAAGGAAGATCATCATCATCATCTTCTCCCGGAGTCCACTCATTTTGACTTAACCATGAAGCATTAGCCCAAAGTCTTACATCGCTATTAACAAAGTAGTCCATAGACACATCTGCTCCAAAGTGTGATCTTGTTGCATCTCCATAAGTTCTGTATCCAGCTGGAATGTGAGTAACACCATCACCTTGTGGAACTGCAGATGATTCAACAGCACCAAGTGCAGCAAATAGAGGTCCCGCTAAAGCAACGAATCCTTGTCCACCAGCATTAAATGCACCACCAACACCACCAACAGTCTGAGCTACACCTCCTGCTATAGCTTGAGCTAAACTTGGAACTCCAGGATGTCCTGGGAATAAAAAGTTTGCAGGAAGACCAGTTGCAGGAATACCCTGTGCAGCATATGCTGCAGTCGTAACACCTGTTAATACGTTAGTTACATATGGTGTAATATCATTCATAACAGCAGCAGCAAGATCATTTGGAATATCAGATCCTACTAATGCGAATGTCTGTCCAATCGCTTGGAAATATGTAAACCCTTTGTTTTCATATGTATAGATATCAGCACTTACTTTTAATTTGTCTCCAATTACACCTGTCCATCCTAATTCAAAATTTGAAACACTACCAAATTGTGCACCACGTGTATCATCACTTGATGGCATTGGCAGTCCATTAAATAAGTTATAAGGAGATAAAGTTCCTGAACCTCCCGAAGGACCTTGATAATTTGCAAAGAAAGGAGTAAGAAGTGGCTGAAGCGAAGGCGCTTGAGCATATAATCCCGCTAACGATGCTGCAGCAACACCTGCATAAGGAATTGCAAGAGGCAATCCACCAGCAGCTGCAGACGAAGGAATACTAACTCCTAATCCTGCTAATTCAATCATTTGAGTTGCAGGATCTCCAAATCTATGACTTTCCTCTTGTCCAACTAACCAAACATCTAGAATTCCAGGAGCAAGAGCTGCAACTGGGAAGTCTATATATTGAACAAGTGCACTGTTAGTAGTTAGAGTTTTCTTATATCCTAATCTCCAAGTACTTTTAGGAGAAGCCTTGTAAACTAGAGTAGCACTTGGAGCAAATTCCCCAGTACTAATAAAGCTAACGGAATCATACCTTCCTGCCACAACTAGGTCCATTTTATCAGACATATGCATAGTACCCTGTCCATAGAACCCATTTACAACATAATCATCATTATCATCATTTCTTCCATAAAGTGTGTATGCTGAATCTGACATAGTATCGTTATAATCCCATCCAACTGTCCACTCTGAATCAAACAACCATGGCATATCAAAACTATACTGTAGCTGAGCTTGTAATGAAGATCTTTCAGCAACCTGTCTTAGACCAGTTGCGTATAAGAACGTAGGATTGCTATCTCCACCCCCATCATTATAGTCATAAAATACTTGACCATACCAATTTCCAATGTTAGCTTGAGCTTGAGCCCAATACTGAGTACCTTGTTGGTAACCAACACCTTGAGAGTTAAAGAATGCACCACGTCCAGCATTCATACCACCTGCTGCTTTATAAGTTGTATTGTCATCAGGTCTCCATTCCATGTGAGCATCAACAGAAATGTTTGAATAGTCATTAATTAACATCCCTCCATCACCATCTTTATCTAAATCTCCAGTGTTTAATAATACTCTGCTAGAAAGAGATCCTACTGGATCAACCATCTTATTTGAAATTGCAGGTTGACGAACTTCTGTTGCCCATGGCATTCCAGTTCGAGCCTCTGCAGCAGCGTCACCATAAGTAAAGTCATCACCGGTGGATACCTTAGCATTAATTTTCCATCCAAATGTTTTATCATCATTAGCTCTAGCAATTCTTAATTCAGTTCCTAGAGTTGCCATTTCACCAGCCCATACAGACATTGCGTTTCCAGGATAATCAATTGGGCTTTTTGTTCTAAAATGAACAACCCCAGAAGTTACCCCAGGTCCATAAAGAACACCGGCAGGCCCTCTAACAACCTCAACAGTTGCAAGATCAAGATTTGATAACCCTTGTTGGTAGCTAAGAAAAAGTCCAGCTGAAGGTGTCACCATATATCTATTATCCTTAATAAGGAATGTTGAAGTTCCAAAAACACCAGATCCTGCTCGCATTTCTACATTTAATGTATTAGCAGTTTGTTGTTGAATTTGAACTCCAGGTGTATTCGATAACAATCTTACAGGGTCAGTAACACTAGGTGAGTTTTCAATTGTTCTGGCTGAAATAACACTAATAGAAGCAGGTGCTTCTAATACTTTTTGTTCTTTTCTTCCAGCTGAAATTACTACCTCTTCTAGGTTTTGACCTGCAGAAAGTGATACACTAATATCTTGACCGCTAGATGTAACAGATACTGTTTGCGCAGAGTATCCAACATAGCTAATAACAAGATTAAAAGGAGGCGCTTGATTGGAGTTTAGCACAAAATTTCCGTCGAAATCTGTAACAGTACCAACACTTGTCCCCTCAATTATTACGTTTACCCCAGGAATTCCTGCCATACTATCACTATCTGAAACAGATCCTGAAACTTGGCTTTGAGAATAAACGTTTCCTAACAGCATAACCGCCATAAAGGCTAGTAAATGCTTATTTAAAAAATTTATATTCATAATTATTAGGTTTATAAGCTTATTTATTTTGTTTAATTAGTTATAAATGTCCTTTGGGACATACTGTAAATAAAGGAGGTAGATGTATTATACACTATCTCATTTAGGTACATTTTCTTTCTGATTTAGCTATAAAGTTAACATATTTTTTTTGCTTGACACAAAAATGTAAATTTCTATAGATTTTTAGTAAAAACAAGTTATTCAAAAACTATCTGTTCACTAGAATTATGCCAGTCCAAATAGCCTTTTGCATACTTATCCTCAATAGCTCCTCTCTTTAATTTTTGTGTAGGCCCTACAATTCCATTTTGTTGTGTCCACTCATCCTTAACAATAATTAAAGTCGAGATCTTTTTATAGTTCACAAGATCACTATTGACTTCAGTAAGCCTATCTGTTAACATTTTTGATATGACCTCTTTTGGAGTTTGTTTACCAATTTCAGATAACTGAATTAAACACAATGGTTGAGCAATCCCAAGTCCGACAACACAAACCTCTTCTATTTCATTAATATTTACAAAATGCTGCTCAAGTGTGAGAGGTTCAATGTATTCACCTTTTGATGTTTTAAAGCTATCGGCAACCCTTCCGGTTATATGTAAATAATTATCCTCATCAAGGAATCCTTTATCTCCAGTATGTAGCCATCCTCCTCTTATAGTTTCATTGGTTAGTTCTTCATTTTTATAATACCCTTTCATAACAAAAGGCCCCTTCATTAGAATTTCACCAGTTTGTTCATCAATTTTAAGTTCCACACCTTTTTGAGGCTGACCCACTGTATGTAATTTTTCAAAATCTCTACCATCAACAGAACTACAAATTGCACAATTTTCAGTCATTCCATATCCATTTGTTATATATACACCAACTTTTCTAAACCATTCAATTAGCTCAACTGGCATAGGAGCAGAACCAGACACAACTATTCTTGCTTTACTAAAGCCAAGACCCTTCTTTATAAGCTTTTTTAATAGACTTGACAATAAAGGAATCTTAAGCAGTGTGTCTAATTTTTTTTGTGGAAATTTAGCTAGAAGCCCTAACTGCAGTTTTGTCCAAACACGAGGAGCAGCTGCAAAAACATGAGGCTGAACAGCTTTTAAATTATTTCCAAAAGTATCAAGTGATTCTACAAATGATATTGTTCCTCCATATCTAAATGAACACCACTCAATTACTACTCTTTCAAAAATATGATTTAGAGGTAAATAAGATATAAAGTCATTATTCCCATCATGATGTATACCTAAAGGATTATTAGGATCATCTAGGACAACCTTAATACCATCAATTGCTTGATACGTAAGCATAACCCCTTTTGCATTTCCTGTAGTTCCCGATGTAAAGATTATAGTCCATAAATCAGATAGCTTAGGTTTATTAGGGTTCTGCATAGGTTCGTGACTGTCTATAAACTCAAACCATTCATGTCCTTTTGTAACATTGGAGCAACCATCATAATGAGGAAATTTAATCAAGGGCATACCTTCTGGTAAGTCATCTTTAATTTGATCCCATGTTTCAATTTTACCTACAAAAAGCGCATCAACATCCCCATAATCCATAATATATGAAAGTTCTTTTCCGTTTAATGAAGGGAAGAAAGGCACTGACACATACCCTGCCATCACAATAGCTAAATCTGATATAATCCATTCTCTACAGTTTTTTGAATAAATCCCAATATGAGCACCTTCTCTTAGGTTTAGTGATTTAAGTCCTGTTGCAAGCTTCCGAGCCATATTTCCAACTTCACCCCATGTATATTCTTCCCATTTATCACCAAATGGTTGTTTTAAATAAGGCTTATCTTTTAATTGTTTTTCCCATTCGTAAAATTTAAATTCAAAAAGTTCTTGATTTGTATCCATAATTAGTTGGTTTTTTGTTATATCGCTTTCATATTATCAATGCATAAGTTATTAAAAATAAAGGAAGTAGTCTATTTAATCACAAAAAAATATGTATGGGCACCCTTTGCTTATATATAAGTAACTCAACAAGTAAATTGTTATTATGATTATAACTATTCATGATATGTTTCTAAGTAACTTAATGGCTCTTGTTTTAACTTTTTTTCTACTCTTGATAAATTCTCAAAATTCAGATGATAAAATGTTTTAATATTTACCTATAGAGTATATATTTGCACTTTAATTTCTTAATATAGCAAAATGTCAAAAAATATTGGTAAAGTTTCAAAAGTAATTGGTGCAGTTGTAGATGTTGAATTTTCAACAAAAGACAGTAGTCTTCCTGAAATATATGATTCTTTAGAAATCAAGAGAGATGATGGTTCTATATTAATTCTAGAGGTTCAGTCTCATATTGGAGAAAATATTGTAAGAACAATCTCCATGGATTCAACAGATGGATTAAGTAGAGGAACTGAAGCTGTTGCAACTGGAAGTCCGATTAAGATGCCAATAGGGAAAGAAGTATATGGAAGATTGTTTAATGTTGTTGGAGATCCAATAGATGGTATGGAAGTTTTGCCAAAAAAAGATAAAGACGGGATGTCTATTCATAGAAAGGCTCCAGATTTTGATCAACTATCAACTTCTACTGAAGTTCTTTTTACTGGAATAAAAGTAATCGATTTAATTGAACCTTATGCTAAGGGAGGTAAAATTGGTCTTTTTGGAGGAGCTGGAGTTGGAAAAACTGTATTAATACAAGAGTTAATCAACAATATTGCCAAAGGACATGGAGGCCTTTCAGTATTTGCTGGAGTTGGTGAAAGAACAAGAGAAGGAAATGACTTGCTAAGAGAAATGATTGAATCTGGAATCATAAATTATGGAGATAAGTTTCTTAAATCTATGGAAAAAGGGGAGTGGGATTTAAGTAAAGTTGATAAAAAGGCACTTTTAGATTCAAAAGCAACATTTGTTTTTGGTCAGATGAATGAACCACCTGGTGCAAGAGCAAGAGTTGCCCTTTCAGGACTTACTGTTGCAGAATACTTTAGGGATGGGGGCGCAGATGGTCAAGGTAAAGATGTCCTATTCTTTGTGGATAATATATTCAGGTTTACTCAGGCTGGTTCAGAGGTTTCTGCTCTTCTTGGAAGGATGCCTTCAGCAGTTGGGTATCAACCAACATTGGCATCCGAAATGGGAACAATGCAAGAAAGAATTACTTCTACAAAAAAAGGATCTATTACATCAGTACAAGCAGTTTATGTTCCAGCTGATGATTTAACTGATCCTGCTCCTGCTACTACTTTTGCTCACCTAGATGCTACCACTGTTCTATCAAGAAAGATTTCTGAACTTGGAATATACCCTGCTGTTGATCCACTTGATTCCACTTCTAGAATTCTAACACCAGAAATATTAGGAGATGAACATTATAATTGTGCTCAAAGAGTAAAGGAATTACTTCAGAAATATAAAGAACTCCAAGATATAATTGCAATTTTAGGTATGGAAGAGCTTTCCGAAGAGGATAAACTTGCTGTAGCTAGAGCAAGAAGAGTTCAGCGTTTTCTCTCACAACCATTTCATGTTGCAGAACAGTTTACAGGAATTCCGGGTGCTTTAGTTGATATAAAGGATACTATTAAAGGGTTCAATATGATAATGGATGGTGAGCTAGATCATATTCCAGAGGCAGCCTTTAACTTAAAAGGAAATATTGAAGAAGCAATTGAAGAAGGCGAGAAAATGTTATCTCAAGCAAAATAAATGTATTTAGAGATTATTTCACCTGAAGCTATATTATATAAAGGAGAGGTTAAGTCAATTTCTTTCCCAGGTTCATATGGAGACTTTCAAGTTTTAGATAATCACGCACCTATTGTATCGACCTTAAAAAAGGGGAGAGTAACAATAAAAGGGAAGTTGTCTATAGATAAAGAAGTTAAAAGTTATTTTGAGGTTTCGGATGGAGAAACTTCATTGGATATAAATTCTGGAACTGTAGAGATGAGTAATAACAATGTAACCTTGTTAATTGATTAGCCTATCTATTTCTTCAAAGATTAATTCTTTTTCCCACCCTTTATACTCTAGTCTATTAAATATCTTTTCTTTAAGTTTCTCTTTTGGTTTACCAATATTCTCATTGATTATTTTGTTAGTTAACACTCTAAGTTTTTTTATATAGTCTTTATTATTGAGTTCGGATAAACCATTATTTATATTAACGTGAGATATTTTTCTTGATTCTAGTTCTCTAATTATTTTTATTCTTCCCCAACTGTTGTTATTAAATTTACCCCTTACGTAAGATTCTGCAAACCTTTTCTCATTTAAAAAGTTGTTATCAATTAAATGAGAGATATATTCTTCTGTGTCATCTCCTAATATTCCAAGTTTGTTTAACTTTTGGGCTATTTCCATCTTACACCTTTCCTGATATGCACAATAAAATTCAATCTTTTTCTTTATAGAGTTATCCATCGAATTAAAATATAAAAAAAACCGTTTAGATTTTATTCTAAACGGTTTTAATTATTCTTTATTTAATAAGTTTTGAATCATTATTAAAAAAATGGTATTCAAGATATAAATAAGAGTCTCTAGGAATAACCGTAATGGATCTCTTATATTTTAAGAACCATTTATTCTTAATTGAAAAAAAACCTGAATTTATATACGCTGCTACAAATGGATGAACATGTAAATATATTTTTCCTTTATTGTAACGCGAATTCTTAACAATCTTGTTAAGTTCAACATTGATTTTGTTTATTAATAATATAGGTGCTTCAACTTCAAGGTTCTTATTTGGATTAGGCTCTCTTGTATTTATACTCATCTGAGGCCTTACTCTTTGTCTTGTGATTTGTATTAGTCCAAATTTACTTGGAGGAAGAATTTTGTGTTTTGTTCTGTCTTTGCTCATTTCTTCACAAAAATGATCAAACAGTTTTTTCCTATTCTGTCTTGATGTTAAGTCTATGAAGTCTACAACAATAATTCCCCCCATATCTCTTAGTCGAAGTTGACGTGCTATTTCTGCAGAGGCAATTAAATTAACTTCCATTGCAGTTTCTTCTTGTGTTTTTGATTTGTTAGATCTATTACCGCTATTAACATCAATTACATGAAGAGCTTCTGTGTGTTCAATAATCAAGTATGCTCCTTTCTGCATTGAAACAGTACTACCAAATGAAGATTTTATCTGTCTCTCAACTCCAAATTTATCAAAAATTGGGACTGCACCTGAATACAACTTTACAATAGAAGTCTTTTTAGGAGCAATGCTTTTTATATACTCTTTAATTTCTGAATGTAAATCAGGTTCATCGATGTATATTCCAGCAAAGGAGTCATCAAAAACATCTCTTAATTTTGAAGAGGATCTATTTATTTCTCCAAGAATTTTAGTAGGATATGAATCTGCTTTGTTTAAGTTAATACAAAGCCTTTTCCATCTCATAATAAGCTCTGTTAAGTCAGCTTTTAATTCCCCAACCTTGCGATTTTTTGCTACAGTTCTAACAATTACTCCAAATCCTTTTGGCTTGATTGTCTTTACAAGGTTTCTTAATCTTTTTTTCTCTTGAGGATTTTTTATCCTTTGGGAAATTGAAATTCTTTCAGAGAAAGGAACAATAACCATAAACCTACCTGCTAATGAGATTTCTGAACTTAGCCTAGGGCCTTTTGTTGAAATTGGTTCTTTAATAACTTGAACTAAAACTGTTTGTTTTGGAGAAAGAGAGTCTTTAATCAACCCGTTTTTAGAAATATCTTTCTCATATTGGAAATCATTAAAAGAAAATGATTTAATTTTTTTAGATTCAACAAGTTTAGCAAATTTTGTTAAAGATAAAAGTTTAGGTCCAAGGTCATGATAATGCAGGAATCCATCCTTTTCGTTATTCACATCGACAAATGCAGCATTTAAACCAGGGATAACTTTTCTAATTTTTGCAACAAATATATCACCTACAGAAAATTTGTTTTTACCTATTTCTTTATCTAGCTCAACGAGTTTACCATCATTAAGCATAGCAAAATCAACAGCATCTGAATTAGATCGAATAATCAATTCTTTTTTCACTGTTTTAATTTTTAGTCTACTTTAAAAGTAGAGTGGTTAAACATTTTAAATAAATGACTTATAAGTCATTACATGATTTCAAAGAACATGAGAATTTATTTGAGTGTATTCCCTTACACTTTTTTCTTTTTATGACGGTTAGCCCTCGCTCTTTTTTTTCTCTTATGAGTTGCTACCTTATGTCTCTTTCTTTTTTTTCCACTCGGCATATTAATCTATAATTTTTAATTTATTATTAAACTATAGGAACATTTTGTTTAACTGAATTAGCAAAAGTTTTAGATGGTTTAAATGCAGGAATATTATGAGCAGGTATAACTACAGCAGTATTTTTTGAAATATTTCTACCAGTTTTTTCAGCTCTTTTCTTTACGATAAAACTTCCAAACCCTCTTAAATAAACATTTTCATTATTTTTCAAGGAATTTCTTATTTCATTCATAAGTTTTTCTGCAATCATCTGAACATCAGATTTGTCCATTCCTGTTTTATCAGAGATATTCTTAACAATGTCCGCTTTTGTCATTTTTATTTATTTTGTTAAACATTCATTTATGAAGCTAGCAAATATATAAATTTAAATTTTAAATTGTCTCATATAAACCATATATATTTATACAAGAATAAGATATACATGGACTGGCAGAAAACACTTTTAAATTGGTATTGGAAGCATAAAAGATCTTTGCCTTGGAGAAAGACAAAAGATCCATATAAAGTTTGGCTCTCTGAGATTATACTTCAACAAACCAAGGTTGCCTATGGAGTAAAATATTATAAGGATTTTATTAGAAAATTTCCAACTATTCAGGATTTAGCAAAAGCTGATCAGCAAACAATTTTAAATCTTTGGCAGGGCCTTGGATATTATAATAGGGCTGTTAACTTACATCACACAGCTAAATATATTAGTAATAATCTTGATGGAAAGTTCCCAACTCAATTTGATGAATTAATCAAGCTAAAGGGGATAGGAGATTATACAGCAAGTGCAATATCTTCAATTTGTTTCAATGAAAACATCCCAGTTGTAGATGGAAACGTATATAGAGTTTTGTCAAGATATTTTGGAATTACTAATCCTATAAATCGTCCTTCTAGCTTCAAAGTTTTTAAGACCAAGGCTAATGAGCTAATTAAAGATGTTCAATCATCAGGAGATTATAATCAAGCAATAATGGAATTTGGAGCTTTACAATGCAAGCCAAAACCAGAGTGTTCAAAATGTGTTTTATCTAATAGATGTTTTGCCTTTCAACATAACGTAGTTAATGAATTGCCAGTAAAACTAAAAAAGAAAAAAAATAAAACTCGTTATTTCAATTATATAGTACCTGTTAATAAGGAGAGGAAAACAAAAATTGTTCAGAGAGACTCAAGCGATATCTGGAATAGATTATATCAGTTCCCTTTAATTGAATCTAATAATAACATAATAAATTTTTCTACTTCATTTCTAGAAAACAATTTTGACGAGGATTTAATATTAAATAAAAAGTCAATAGAAAAAATTAATAGAACAAAAATTAAACATAAACTTACTCACCAGACTCTTTATATAAGTTTTTGGAAATTAGAAATTAATAGTCCAATAATTAATGGCGTCAAAATATCAGATATTCACAACTATCCATTCCCTGTACCTATTAAAAATTTTATAAATAATTTTATTAATACGGGCAATTGAATTTGTATATTAGTGTAAACAATTATAATGAGCGGTACATTAAATAAAGTTATGTTAATTGGCCATCTTGGAGATGATGTCAAGATGAAACATTTTGATGGGGGTGGCTGTATAGGAAGATTCCCTCTTGCTACTAATGAAACGTATACTAATAAGTCTACTAATGAAAAGGTTACAAACACTGATTGGCATAATATAGTTGTTAGAAATAAGGCAGCTGAGATATGTGAAAAATATTTAGCTAAAGGAGATAAAGTATATGTTGAGGGAAGGATTAAAACAAGAAAGTGGCAAGGAGAAGATGGGCAAGACAGATATACTACTGAAGTAAATGTAGACGAATTTACTTTTCTTTCAACAAAAAAGAATGCAACTCCTGATGTTGAAGCAAAGACGGAACCAACAGAAGAGAGCCAGCAAACTGAGGAAAAAGAAGATGATCTACCTTTCTGAAAAAACACTTTTTTAAGCCAATATATTTGAACTATTTATTCTAAATTTTTGTGATAATAAAAATTATTCTAATATTAATTCTTTTAATATTATCAGCTTTAACATCTGGCTCTGAAGTTGCTTT
>Ga0208410_1001735_pt1 | contig 10950 bp, 10 predicted proteins | sample ETN02SmetaG_3_FD_185787 | JGI IMG/M metagenome (GOLD analysis project Ga0208410, IMG submission 185787) | Marine microbial and viral communities from oxygen minimum zone, Eastern Pacific Ocean - ETNP2014F10-02SV257 (SPAdes) (version 2) | ecosystem: Environmental > Aquatic > Marine > Oceanic ... | reverse complement strand
GAAAAACAAAAAAGAAAAAAAAAAAAAAAGAAAAGAAATAGAAACGTAGGAGATGGAGTTGGATGGACGTTGATGGGAGGTGGATGGCGAAGGTGAGAGAGACTGACGAGACGACGCGCGCGCTCTCGAACGCAGCGGCGGCGGCGAAGAACAACGCGGCCATGTTGGACGTGATTCACGATGGATTGAAGTTTTTGGGAAAGATGATCATGTTTTATGATCGACAGACAAAGTTTTTACAGTCATTCAGAGAGCTCGCCGAGGTGCACGGCGCGCCGAAACAGTGGTCGAAGTTGGGGGCCAAGGAAATCGTCGAGGCGTTGCTCTCGGTGCCGAATAGAGATCTTAGCAACTCTCCCTTGCACACCGCGTGCGCGGTGGGAGGGTTGGACGCGATCAAATGGCTGCTGAAATACGGTGGTAACAAGCACATGGAGAACGATGAGGGTTTAGATCCGGTGTCGATGTTGTGCGCGTACCACTCCGCCAGGATGGAGAAGGTGCGAGGTCAAAGCTCCCTCGAGGCTCAAATGTTAAAGGATGAGGCGGAGTGTTTCAACGTTTTGATCGATGAGGGTCGATTTAGCATCGATCACATCGATATGACAGGCATGCAGCCGCTGCATTTCGCGGCTAAAAATGGAGCCAAGCAACTCGTGACCATGCTCTTGGATCGCGGCGCCGACCCGTTTCACACGCCGGCGATGAATCTCGCGACAAACGCCGGGTCGAAGGGCACCATCAAGTCAAAGTACGCCAACATGAAGCCTTCACAGATCGCGAAGAAAGAGCGTCACATGGCGGTGTTCGTTATGTTGGATGAGCTGGAGTCAAAAGTCACCGAGGAGCACCAACGCGAGGTGGATAAAGTGTTTCCTGAGAAGGATTGCGAACCGACCGCCGAAGAAAAGGCGCGACTGGCAGAGATTGAGAAACGAAAGGCGCGAGAGGCGGAAGAGGATAGACGTAAAGCGCAGGAAGCGGAGGAGGAAGAGGCGAAGCGACGAAGCGAAGAGGCGAAGACACAAGCGATCGAAGAGGCCAAGCAAAGAGAGGCTGAGGAGTCCAAGCGTAAACTGAAGCAAGCCTGGGAAGCAGCCGAGAAAATGAGGGCGTCGGATAAGGAAAAATTCAAAAAGGAGGCTGAAGAATTGAAGCGACAAACTAAGGATTCTGAATTAGCGAAACGGAGGGTTAGGGAGGCTGAAGAGGCAAAGCGTAAAGCCAAGGAGGCGGAAGAGGCGAAACGACGAGCCAAGGAAGCCGAGGTGGCGAAACGGCGAGCCAAGGAGGCCGAGGAGGCAAAACGTAAAGCCAAAGAAGTCGAGGAGGCGAAGCGTAAAGCTAAGGAAGCTGAAGAGGCAAAGCGTAAAGCCAAGGAAGCTGAAGCGGCTAAGTTACACAGTGAAAATTCCAGTCAACGTGCCAACGATGGCAGTCCTCCGACAGTGCTTTCAAATGAATCTTCGCGTTCGCAATCCATCTCTGATTTGGATGATATCATCCCTCCACAACTGGTCCAGTACGCCGTCGAGCACGGTCCGTACACACTCACGGAGAATGATACCGACTCATCTCCGTCCGCGAGTGCGGCAAAAATGTTGCGAAGACAACGATATGGTACCGGCGTCAAACTTGTAGATGACGCGGCTGACGACGACGAGGACTCCCCGGAGTGGGTCAAGGAAGCTGTACCCATCAAAATGATGGAGCACCACGAAATGGTGATGCCTGGACAGATGGATCAACAGCAGCAATATCACCAACACCAACACTCGATCGGCGATGGAGCCGCGTCGGCGTGGACGAATATACCCGAGGCGGTACACTCGTCGGTTGGAGTCGCGCCGATTGAGAGACCGATGAGAATAGAGAACAACTCGTCCAAAAGCATCCCGACGTGGGATCGCGAAATCTACCAGAGCGATGTCAATCCGGATTGGAACTCATTAAATTGGGTGTCGCGAGCGACCAGAAGGATGGAGAACGTGCACTTCGAAGCGAGTGCGTCCGGTATCGGATGCGGTCACATTCTCGGCATCGATCTCGAACACTTGAGTTTTGGTCAGCTCGACGCCGTCGAAGAAGTTCACCGTGAATTACTCGCACGAGTGACGGACGCGCGAATCGCGTTAGCGCGGCAACAGGAGCGCGCCGCCCTGATGGAGGAACTCGCCATCTCGAACGCGCATAGAGAATTCAAGAGACTCAGCGAATTTGAGCGCACGCTGGAGTGAGCGCGGCGTCAACTGTTTCTCAACCCCATATGTAACATTATCTAGTAGTACTTCTTCTATGCGCTATTCTGGGCATCTATCGGCTCCCGCGCGAACGAACCGACGTCAATCGCGCCGACGCGTTGCCAACGTGTTGCCGTCCACTTGGTTCCTTTCACGACGGGACAGCCGGCGTGCAGTGACGTCTCGTCCATCTCGCCGTTGAGATGCGCGCTGTAAAACAAGAGGGCATCTCCTCTCCTCGGTTTCACCGCCAACACGTCAGGGTCCCCCTTTCTCGCCAGTTCGCACGCATTTTCTTCTTTGAATCTCTTTTTATTCGTAGATTTTCTTCCGAGAGGCGTTCCGAGCGGAAAAACCGTCTCGCCCCCCTCCTCGACGTCGCTCAGATACATCAACACCGTCGCCAGACGCTGACCTCCGTTCACCACGTTCACATCGTCGTGAAAGTAATCGTGATGCGATCGATACTCTTGCCCAGCCTCGTATCGCATCACCTGTATCGTCTCCCCTCTGTTCGGCGGCAGCATCGTCCACGCCGCGACGCGAAGCTCGACGTCAGCCACCGTTTCGCTCTTCTCCCCATCCACCCATCCACCCATCGACGTCCTCTCCTCCGTCGTCTTCGAGTATCCCGTATCATCGTTCACCACCTGCGACCGACGCATCGTTGGATGCGCCAATCGTACGATCTCCTCCGTCTCCGCCTCGCTCAAAAAATTTCTATACACGTACGCGCGCGGCGACGCCGAAATCTGTTCGATCCACTCCCTCGGCCGCTCTCCGCCACCGCTCGCGCCGCCCCCCCCTCCCCGAACGTCACCGAACGTCTTCCGCTCCGTCGCGTACGCCACGCTCTCGCTCGCTCGCAACCACGCGTCGTCGTCGTCCAACGATTCGTCTCGGTAATCTCTCGGCAGACTCGGTCTCTCCCCTCGCGCGAGCGTCGCGGCGAGCGTCGGCGCGAACAGCGCGGAGAGAGAGACGACGATCGCGCGCCTCGACGCGCGCCTCTCTCCTCGACGAACCCTCATCGCCGTCGTCCGTCGTCCGTCGTCCGTCGTCGCGCGCGCGCGATCCGATGCGACGCGCGCGCGCGCGTGTGCGCCACACATGGGTTTGACACGTGTTTACATACGCGCGCGCGTCCTCGTGAAGAAGCCTTCGTGACTCTTCGCGCATGTGAGCGTACGATAGTGGGGAGACGCGCGCGGGACGCCACCTGGGAAAAACACTAAAAATCGGACATCTGGTTTTCGCCGGTCGTGAATCGTGAAAGAGTCCCTCGTCTTGGAAAGGGGGACGAGCGCGAGACGAAGCGCCGCGCGCGAGGGATGCGCGCGCGCGCGCGTTCGTTCGAGCGCGACGGGAGACTCCGACGCGAGACTCTCGGGGAAGGAGCGGAGAAAAAGCGAGCGAAGCGATATGGCGTCGACGACGGGGATGATGGCGCCGGCGTTTTTCGTGGGGAGGAACGAATTGATCTCGTGGGTGAACGATGTGCTCGGACTTCGGTTGACGAAGGTGGAGCAGTGCGCGAGCGGGGCGGTGTACTGTCAGATCATGGACGCCGCGCACAGGACGACGGAGGTGGTGCCGATGAGACGGGTGAATTTTGAGGCGAAGAGCGAGTATGAGTACGTGGCGAATTATAAGATTTTGCAAGTGGTGTTCGAGAGGCTGAACATCGCGAAAAACGTCGAGGTGAACAAGCTCATCAAGGGACGACCGCTGGATAATTTGGAATTTTTACAGTGGATGAAGTGCTATTACGACACGACGACCGGCGGAGCGAGCGCGAGGGAGTCGGGTGAGGGTGGGTATTACGACGCGGAGGAGCGACGAGCGCACGCGCGGGGCGGAGCGGCGTTCGGCGGGGCGAAGAAGGCGAGCGTGACGACGAACGGACAAGAACGCGGCGGTGGTGGACAACGCAGGGCGTCGAAACGCGTGACGACAACGCGCGAGGGGTCATCGACGGCGGCGACAGCGGCGAGTGCGCCGACGGGGGCGAGCGCGAGAGCGGCGACGGGCGGCGCCATGAGCGCGAGCTCGGCGCGCACTCGCGAACTCGCTGAATCCAACGCCGCGTTGGCGCTGCAGGTGGAACGCGCGGAACAGGAGCGAGAATTCTATTTTGAAAAGCTTCAGGACGTAGAGTACGTGTGCCAGCGAGCTGAATTCGAGAGGAATCCTCTTACCAAGGTTATCGAACGAATTTTGTATCACACCGACGGAAAGGCTGACGTGGACGCCATCATAGCCGAGTGTTTCGAAACCGAGGCGGCGACGGAGAAGAGTGACGCGACGGCACCCGCTCTGGTGACGACGGAGAAGGAAGACACGGCACCCGTGGTCAAAGAAAAAGAAACGCCCTCGGTATCGATGATTTCTCCTGCGCCGGAAATCGCGCGTGTGGTGGCGACGTCGATGGAAAATTTAACCCTCGAACGCGTCAACTCGGCAGATAACCGCGTCCTGGGCGCTTCTCCGCTCGGAACCCCTCCGCCCATGTTCGATGATTCTCCGAAACCAGTCGGTAGCCCAAAGACGACGACGACGCGAGAACCTCTCCAAGACGCCGACGCCAACGCGAGGCCGTTCGAATAAATACAAATAATGCGTGTCAATTCAACAAATTCTATATCATCTACCTACATGCGACTTTGACTAACGCACGCCCCCTCCGCGAAGGCGTTGTCGCAAAAGATCCACCTCTTCGCTCGTCGCGTCGGCGCTCGCATAGACTGCAATCGCATTGGCGTTGTCGAGCACTTCTTTTCCAATCGTCTCTTTGCTCAGCAAATCGGCGTCGAGCAGTAACTCCACAAACAACAGTCCAAGCATGATCCAGCGTTCATTTGTGAACGCTGGCACGGAGCGATCGAACGCAAACGTTCGCAACAGCGTGGTCAAATTTTGTTCTATTCTGCGTCTTTCAGAGCTGATATTCAGCGTCGAACACAACGAAGGAACGGCTGTAGAGGCTAAGGTTTCGTTCCACGCTTCGCTCACGGAGACGCTGTATTTATCCCGCGGAGGAAGTTTATCCACGAAACTGCCATCTCCCGCCGCGAGCGCGAATGTCGCCTCGGTGACGAGATTATCGACAGCCATCCAAGTCAAACCGAACTGCGAAATGGTCGGCATCGACGTCGAGACGTCGTCATCATCGGAATGACTCGCCATCGTTCCGCTCTCGTCGTCATCGTCGTCGTCGTCGTCGAAAAAACCGGGTATCGGTTTTGCCGTCAGCGTCGACGCGAGCGCCTTGCGAGTCGACTCGGCCAGATTTTCTTCAACGTCCTTCTCCTTCTCGACGCCTTCATCACCGCCCGTTTGCTCTTCGATCTCGAGCGTTTCCATCGCTTTCAAAACGCTCTCATCGTCCACGGTGGGGCGCGGATCGGTGCGCAACTGTCCCTCGGCGAACCGACCGCCGATGCTCGGCACGTACTCCTTGTCCGGCTTTTTACCTTCACCAAACGTATCAAAGTAAAACACCCCCGTGGCGACGTTCGGATCGGAGGCCGCGGCTTCTTTCTTCTCCTCCTTTTCTCGCTCAATGTTCGCCAACTCTTCTTCGTTCCATGTAATTTTCGTCGTCTTCGTCGTCTTCTTCTTTTCCTCGGCGTCTCTTCGAGCGGCGCGAGGGACGTACCCGTCGACCGCGGACGCGGCGAGACGAGCGTCCGCCGCGCTCAACGGCGCCGCAGGCGGCTTCTCCTCCGCGCTCGTCGTCGTCGTCCTCCTCTCCTTGATCTCCACCACCTCTCGCTCGAGCACCTCGTCCTTCACTGCGCTCCGCGCCAATCGCGCCGACGGTTTCGCCGCCGCTCCCTCCTTCGCGCTCATCGCCCGTCCACTCTTCCCCAATCGCTTCGCCAACGCCTCCGCCGCGAGCACGTGTTCCTTACAACAAAACGCGCGCACGAACGCCCCGTCTCGCACGACTCGCGCGGACCCATCGACGTCGTACCGCGTCCCGCCCGTCGCCGTCCCGCTCGCCTCTCGACACGGCAACCACGCGCACCGCCCGATCCTCCCTCGCTCCGCGCACGCCTCCCTGTACTCCCTCTCCGTGAACGCCAACCTCGACATCTCCTCGTACCCATCGCCCGCCGCCTCGCTCGCGCCGTTTCTCGCGAACGCGCGCTCGACGTACGCCAACTTGAGTCCCTCGATTCGAGTCCCCGTCCCAGTCTCGCGTCCCGTCGTCTCCCGTCTCTCTCCCTCGTCGTCCGAGTCCGAGTCCGACGACGACGACGACGACCCATCGTCGCCGTACACCAGCGCGCGCGTTCCCGCGGACATGCGTTCGGACGACGACGAGAGACGCGCGCTCGAGAGAGACGGGACGGGACGCGACCGACCGATGGGATGGAATGGGATGGATCGACCGCGCACCCGTAACCTTGCAGCGGTCGTAGGCGTCGGTGGGATGGCTCGGAGAAAGTGCGTGGGATGAGCACGTTAGTATTCATCGTCGTACACTATGAATACAGCATCCTGCCTTAGCTCAGATGGAAGAGCAGCTGACTGTAGATTATGCGTCTCGAGGGGTATAATCTGAAAAAGACACGGCTCGACCGTGACGACGAAGCACAGCGTGACCACACTCGGGGGAGTGATGAACATATCGTGGGAGATATCAGCGGGTCACCCGTTCGATTCGGGTAGGCAGGATTCTTTTTTGATGGGTTGTTTACTGTTATAGTACGAACTGGGTGTTCGAATGAGCACCGACGATATTTCATGCCGAAACCCGCGCGCGCGGCGCGCCGACGCTATTCGGAGGGTCAGAGGGCGAGGGATGGACCGCGATGCGGCGTGTGGTGACGTGATAATGAATGATGATCAGGCTAAAAAAATTAAAACAGACGACGACGGCGCGTCGCTCATCTTTTTCATCTACGATTAGTACTTTACTTGCCGCGCTTGCCTTCCTTTTGGATGACTACTTCGTCCTCGTAGCGGATACCCTTACCCTTGTACGGCTCCGGCGGACGCTTGGAGCGGATGATCGCCGCAAAGTTACCGACCTCAACCTTGTCGTAGCCGCTCACCACCACCTCGGTGTTCGACGGGCACTTCACCGTGATGCCCTCCGGCAACTTCATGATGACCGGGTGGGAGTAACCGAGGGAAAGGTTCAAGTCCTTCCCTTGCATCGCCGCCTTGTAACCGACACCGAGGAGCTTCAATTTCTTCTCGAAACCGGTAGAAACCCCGACCATCATGTTGTTGGCGAGCGTGCGGTACAAGCCGTGGCCCTTGCGCGCCTCCGGGGAGTCGTTCGCGCGAGTGATCTTGATCGCGCCATCCTCTTCCGCGAACACCATCGTATCCGGGAAAGACATCTCCAAACTACCCTTCGGACCCTGTTTATTCGAGAATAAATGCGTCGACGCGTCGTCAGTCGGCGGTTCAGCGTAATCACTCGCGAGACGGCAAAAACCCTACAACCTCAAGCCCTCCCCGCGCATCCCGAGGGAGGCGCGCGCGCACCGCTCGCGCGGTTCCCCGACCCCTCCTCGCGATCATCAGACGCGTGAATATCTTCGTCCTCTCGCGCATCGTTCGTCACACGGTCGTCTTCGCACGCACCTTCACCGCGAGATGGTTATCCTTGAGGGTGTACGTCACCCCTTGCGGCACTTGCACCGGCTGCTTACCGATGCGCGACTCCTTCGCCTCGACGACGCGGCGCACGGAGGTCGTGCGTCGCGTGGACGATTGCGAAGAAATCGTCCCATCACCGCGCGCGAACGTGGACACTTGCGAGGCGAGCATCGCGAATCTGTGCGCGCGCGCGTCTCGTAGTGCCGCCGCGCGCGCGGACGCGCCGACTCGAGGCGCTCGTGTCCATCCCGGGGCGAGTCGCGATCGGTCGATTGAATGGGGGACTCACGGTGAGTCGTGACCCATGATGAGCCGAGAGACGGGAATCGACGATTGCGCGCCGCGACGGACGAGAGACGGAGGCGGAGGCGAGGCGACGATGGCGACGACGGCGACGACGGTGAACGACGCGTCGTCGGCGAAGACGCTCGTGATGCGACAGACGCACGAGGCGGTGGAGAAGAGTGCGTGCGCGTGGACCCGAGAAAACGGTTCGAGGGCGCGGACCGAAGGCTCGTTTCGTTCGGTCGAGGGAGCGCGGAGAACGCGCGCGCGAGGGACGAGATCGATCGACTGACCGAAGCGACGACCGTGGACGCGCGAGCGTAGGCTTACAGGAGTTGCAGCGAAGGAAACGAGCGACGCTGCGAAGGATCGAGGCCATGGAGCGAGATTCAGACGCTCTGCGAGCGCGCGCAAAGGAACTCGATCGTGGCGTGGAGCGCGACCGAGCGCGGTTGGAGGCGTACGATAAAGTCATCAAGGACGGAGAGTGTTCGCTCGATCGGATTCTTGAGAGTTCGGAATTTCTGTTGAACGCGTTGTCGCGGGAGACACGAGGGTTTGAAGACGACGACGACGAGAAGTAGAACCCGCTCGCGCAGTCGAACTCGACTCCCGATAACGGTGAGATATGGATTTGGATGATGCGCGCGTGCGCGCATTCGCGATTGCGTTCTAAATTAACTTTTTTCATTCAACTACCAGACCCACTACGCTCTACAACTCGCCGCCGCGCTCCGCCTTTGCGTACGCTTGCGAAATGATCTCCAAAACTCGTTTCGATCTGAGTTGCTTGGCAAGCTTGCGTAGATTACGACCCTTCGAGTCTCTTTTCATGACGTCCGCCTCAAACTCCAGTAGCGTCTCCACCGTCTCGACCTTTTGCTTGCGCACCGCCGTGGCGAGCATCGAATCTCCTCGCTTATTTTCAGAGTTTGGATTCGCGCCGAGCTCGAGCAACACGCGGAGCATGACGTTGTTTCGGTGCTCCACCGCCCTATACGCGGCGGTGAAACCCATAGCGTCGAGTTCATCGACGTTCGCACCGCACTCACCGACCAGATACCTCACGACATCCGCGTGGCCCGCGGTCTTACCCCACGCCGCGCGTTGCAACGGCGTGAAACCGTCTCGCGACAACGTCAACACGTTCACTCCGCGTTCGTGGAACAGCCTCATGAGCTCGACGTTTCCCAACGCCGCCACTATATTCACCACCGTGTGTCCATCGTGATCTTCGATCTCTGGATCTCCACCGATGGACAAGATTTTGTCCACCACTGTCGCGTTCCCGCTCGTCGCCGCCGCCGCGAGCGCCGTGTACCCGTGATCCGATTCCTGTCGATTCACCAGCGCTCGCAGCTCGTCTCCCTCGTACGCCAACCGCGCGTCGTCGAACCACGATAAATCTCCTCGCATCGCCGCCGCCACCGGTCCGGGCACTCCCTGCGCCAGCGCGGAAGACGCGAACACCGACACCAGAGACATCGACATCATCGTCAACAGCATCGTCCTCGACGATCTCGACCCACGGCTCGCGCGCGCGCACGCGTCGAGTCCGACATCGCGCGTCGACTTCGACATCATCATCCCCCGCGTCGATCGCGCGCGACGACGACGGCGGCGAGACGAGATGGACGCTCGGCGCGTCGCGCACTCTCGCCGACCGGAGACGAATCAAAAGGAAACGAAATCTCGCGCGCAGAGCGCGACGCGCGCCCGCACGCGCGCGCGGGCGACGCGAGCGAGCGCGATGACTCGAGCGCAGTATTTCGGTGCGCTGTGTCGGCGCGACGAGGGAGAGCGACGCGCGCGCGGGCGCTCGAGAGCGCGAATGCGCGCGCGTGTCGCCAGACGCGCGACTGACCGTTCCGAGCTCGCGCGTCTCTCCTCACTCAGGCACCATCGGCGCGGCGATCGTCGCCGCGTGGTGCGCCGCGTTGACCCACATCGAGCTCTCGCCGAGCGCGCGCGCGCACGCGGTGGCGGTGCGTTCGCGCGTCGACCGAGTCCCGCGACGTTCGCGCGCCTCGCGCGCGCGTCGGGCGCCGCGCCGCGACGCCGCGCGCGCGCCGACCGATCGATCGACTGACCTCGCGCGCGTCTCGTCCTCCCAGGCCCCGGCGTACGTCATCGCCGCCTTCGCCCTGTGCTCCCTCGCCGTCATCGCGCGCTCCGTCGTCTTCTTTCCCTCGTGCGCCGCCGAGGCCTCGGCGCTCGCCCGAGACGTCTCGCGCGCGCGCGCCGACCTCCTCGCCGCCGGCGTCCTCACCGCCGAAGACTTCGACCGCGCCGATGATGCGTCGGACTAGTCGTGTAACGGTAGCGATGACGGTCGTTTTCCCACGCTCGCGGCCGATGTGCGCGAGCGCGCGTCGCGCATCGTCGAGCGTCGCGCCGTCATCCATCCCGCCCATCCGTCGAGCGACTCCCGGGTGTGTACGGCACGACCGCGAACCGTCGGCCCCCTCTGTCTGGGCCCCCTCTGTCTGGGCCATTTTGTAAATATCGACGAGTCATGACTCGAGATTACCCACCCCATGGGTCAAAAAAACCGGGTGTATTTATACCCATTTTGGGTTTCTCACCACACAGAGGGGTGACCAATCGAGGGGCCCGCGTCGACGCCGCACACGCGCGCGCGAGGGAGAGGACGACGCGCGATACGGGCGAGGACGGCCCGAGGGACGAGTTGAGTCGAGTCGAGTCGAGTCGAGTCGAGTCGAGTCGAGTCGACGCGCGGAGAGTCTCGCGCGAGACGACGAGAGAGGACGAGGAGCGCGAAGAAAGAAACGAATCTCGACGTCGA
>Ga0208410_1001733_pt1 | contig 10957 bp, 11 predicted proteins | sample ETN02SmetaG_3_FD_185787 | JGI IMG/M metagenome (GOLD analysis project Ga0208410, IMG submission 185787) | Marine microbial and viral communities from oxygen minimum zone, Eastern Pacific Ocean - ETNP2014F10-02SV257 (SPAdes) (version 2) | ecosystem: Environmental > Aquatic > Marine > Oceanic ... | reverse complement strand
TAATTGGGATTATACATTACGGATACGTAATTAAAATAGAGTATTTGTGTTTCAAAGAAATTAGTCAAATAATTGCTCGTATAAATGAGTTAACTTTTAGTAAATTATCGGACGGTTAAATATGTATTATTTAGCAAAATTTTTTGAATTAATTGGCATGGGTGTTTTATTATATTGTTTTTATATATATTTTCCAGACCCAATGTCATACGAATTACTTGCATATGGTTCTAGTTTTTTCATAGCAGGTTGGATTATCGAGAAATTCTTACTTAAAGGATAAAATGGATTTTAAAGTAGAAGATCATTTAAAAGCTGTTCCAGAACTACCGGAACTGATTAGGTCTAAAAAAAATAGGCCTCCTAAAATGGCAGTTGTTGATGAAGACAATTGCACAGGTTGTTCTGCATGTGTTCCTTTTTGTCCTGTTGATTGTATTGAACCAGTTTCAGAAGATAAGTATAATGATGTTTCTATACCTCCAGTACAAGTTAGATGGAATGAGTGTATAGGGTGTCAAGTATGTGCGAAAGTATGTGATAAATTAACTTGGAATGCTATTAGAATGATTCCTACAAATGCTTTTGAAGAACGATATGAATTTACTGTAGATAAAAAAATAGATAATGGGCAAATATGAGTCAAGATAGTCACCAAGAATCGTTTATTAGAAAATATATTTTTTCCATAGATCATAAATGGATTGGTATTCAATATGGTGTAACTAGTATGTTATTTCTATTATTTGGTTTTGTGTTGATGATGATTATGAGGTATCAACTTGCATATAATACAAACACTGGTTTAGAAAAAGATTTAATATCGCCTGATATGTATAATGCTTTAGGTGCTATGCATGGTACTATTATGGTATTTTTAGGTGTTGTACCAATGGTTGTTGGAGCTTTTGGAAACTATTTAGTTCCTCTGCAAGTAGGAGCGCCTGATATGGCATTTCCAAAATTAAATATGGCTAGTTATTGGGTCTATTTTATTGGTGGTGTTGTTATGTTAGCTAGTTTTTTTGTTCCAGACCAATTACCAGCACATTCTGGTTGGACTTCCTATGTCCCATTAGCAACATTATCATCAGGGCCAGGACAAACGCTTTGGCTTGTTGGAATGATATTTTTAATTACTTCCTCTCTACTTGGTTCTACAAATATTATAGTAACTATTTTTCAACTTAGAGTACCAGGACTAACATGGATGAGGTTACCATTTTTTATATGGGCACAGCTTGTAACTTCATTTTTATTGTTATTAGCATTTCCACCACTTGAAGCTGCTGGAATTTTTCAGTTATTAGATAGGGTTGCAGGAACTCACTTTTTTGATCCTTACATGGGTGGTAGTGTTCTTTTATATCAGCATTTATTTTGGTTTTTAGCTCATCCAGAAGTATATGTTTTAATTTTACCAGCTCTTGGTATTGTTGCTGAGGTTATTGCAAATAATATTAGAAAACCATTATGGGGTTACAAATCAATGGTGTATTCAACCGTATGGTTAGGTTTTATGTCATTTATTGTTTGGGCTCATCATATGTTCTTAACTGGAATGGGGACGACAATGAGTAGTTTCTTTATGATTACTACGATGATTATTTCGGTACCGTCAGTTATTATTTTGTCATCATTATTTTTATCTCTTTGGGGTGGATCGATAAGATTTAATACTCCAATGCTTTTTGCCTTATCTTTTTTACCAATGTTTGGTATTGGAGGATTAACAGGATTGCCTTTAGGTTTAGCAACGGCAGATATTCATTTACATGATACATATTATGTGATTGGACATTTTCATTATGTAGTTGCCCCTGGCACTATTTTTGCTATTTTTGCTGGGATTTATTTTTGGTTTCCAAAGATTACAGGAAAAACAATGAATGAAGTTTTAGGGAAGATTCATTTCTATGGTTCTTTTGTTTGTATGAATGGTATTTTTATGCCAATGTTTTTACAAGGTTTAACTGGCCTGTCAAGAAGAATGGCAAATGGTGGTTATGATTATGCTCATGCTAAAGAGGTTTTGTATCTAAATGAAATTATGTCTATTTCTGCATTCCTGCTTTTTGCATTTCAATTATTTTTTATATTTAACTTCTTTTGGACAATTTTCAGAAAAAGATATGAAACAGAATCTGATACAAACCCTTGGAAAGCTACAACTATTGAATGGACAGATACTACTTCTCCGCCATTAGGTCATGGAAATTTTGAAGTAATCCCTAGCGTTTATCGTGGACCATATGAGTATAGTGTAGAAGATCATGAAAAAGATTATTGGCCACAAACAGAGGAATAATTATGGATATTGAAATACCTTATAATGTAGAAGAAAGAAAAGATACAGGCTTATATAATAGTAAGTTAGGTATATGGCTATTCCTTGCTTCTGAGATAATGTTATTTGGGGCTTTATTTTCTAGTTATATCATATTAAGAACAGGGGATCCTTATTGGATGTTGCATGTAAAAGAAGCGCATCTTAATATTCCTTTGGCGACTGTTAATACAGGCGTATTAATACTATCAAGTGTTACGTTTGTGATGTCATGGGTTTCATTGAAACTAAAAGATTTATCTAAATTTAAATTTTATATGGGGATTACACTATTATGTTCTGTTATATTCTTAGTTATAAAATACTTTGAATATACCGCAAAATTTGATGCAGGGCATTATCCCTCTACCCATAATTTCTATGCAGTTTATTTTACGATGACAGGCCTTCATGGGCTGCATATTATTGGCGGTATTATAGTAAACGCATATTTTTGGCTACCAGTTGGGTATAAAATGTGGGATACTGAACCTGAACGTTTCACTAATAGAATTGAAGTAGCTGGGCTTTATTGGCACTTTGTTGACTTGGTATGGATATTTGTATTTCCATCACTTTATTTATTATAGGTATTATTATAATGTCTCAACATAATATTGAATCTCATATAAAAGTTTATTGGAATGTTTTTTATGCACTACTATCATTTACAGTGCTAACAGTAGCTGTTTCTTATATTCCATTTGAAGAATATACTTTTTTACCTTTTAGTCCTATATTTTGGATTTTATTTGTAGGCCTTTCTATAGCCTGTATTAAAGGTTATTTAGTTTCTTATTATTTTATGCATTTAAATGATGAAAGTAGTACGATTTACTACACACTTTTAACAGCTGTATTTTGCTTATTTGTATTACTTTTTATGCCATTATCATGGAGAGCAAGTGGTGAATCACATGATGAGCAATATGAACAATATGTTGGTCAAGATAATTATGTAACCTTCAAAGAACCTGAACATCATTCTAGCGATCATCATGATGAGGATCATTAATATGCCATCTTTAAAACATTTTCATATTTTATTTGTATGTGCATCTATGGCTTTATGTCTATTTTTTTCATATTGGGCATTTAATAATAATGTAATGGAGTATTTCTATATATCTATACTATCCTTAATCTTGATTGGATTTTATGGGGTTAAATTTTATAGTAAAATAAAAGAGTTGAGTTTATGAGATTGTTATTTAACATTTTAGTTTTATTTTTTATTTTTGATTTTCTATCAGCATGTGCAGTTTGCTATGGTGATCCAGATGAACCAGCAGTTAAAGCTGTGCAGGCAGGGATATGGTTTTTATTGGGTGTTGTCGGTTTTGTTTTAAGCAGTATTGCTATGTTTATATATAATATTGTCAAAAAATCACGGGAAGTTTGATTATGAATTTTATTAAATCATTCATTGATAGTTATTTACCACCTAATTATTCAGCTCATGGGCATCATATTGATACTTTAATTTATTGGGTACATTATTTGATGTTTGCTTTATTTGTTGGTTGGGGAATTTATTTTATTTATACCTTATTTAAATTTAGGGAATCGAATAACCCTAAAGCCAACTATAAAGGAGTAACTTCACATTATTCTACTTATGCTGAGGTTGGTGTGATTGCTTTTGAGGCGTTTTTATTAATTGCATTAGCATTACCTAAATGGCAAGATTTAAAAATTAATATTGATAAGCCTCAAAATCAGCCTATTGCAGCTTCTGTATTAGACCTAAGAAATACTTTTTTAGATATTGAAGGTGTTGAGCAAGATGATATCACGACATTTTTCCCAGAAAGTGAAATTAATAAAGATAAACAAGTTATTCATATTATAGCGCAAACATTTAATTATAATATACATTATCCTGGTCCTGATGGAAAATTTGGGCCAAGGCATCTTGATTTAGTAGATGATGGAGAAGGTGAATATATTGGTTTAGATTGGGCTCATCCTGATAGTAAAGATGATATTGTATTACAAGATGAATTGATTTTAGAAGTTGGTAAGCCAGTTTTGATATATTTAACATCTAAAGATGTAATACATAGTTTATTTTTACCTGAATTTAGAGTCAAACAAGATGCAATCCCTGGTCAGAAAGTTGCTATTTTCTTTACCCCTGAAAAAACTACGGAAGACTTTTTTGAAGAATTAAATACATCCGAAGATTTTGTTCTATGGGATTGGATTGCTGATCCAGAAAATTATGATTATGAGTTTTTAGATTTTAATAAAGATGGCACAGCAGAAAATTTTTCTGCACAAAGAGGTGAAATGTTTGTAGAGAAATATGGCAGAGACACATTTCAATTAGGTTGTGCGCAGCTATGTGGCAGTGGTCATTCAGCTATGGCTAAAGGCGATATGTTTATTGTATCTACAGAAGACTATCAAAAATGGTATTTTGGTCAAATGTGGGCTAAAAATAGCATTATTGTAGAAGATGATGAATGGGGCGATGATGATTGGTAAATTATAATTTAAAATGCATAAAATTTTAACTATAGATTATCAATCACAGGATTTTGGTTATAACTTTACTACTTCTTTAAAAAATACCGGCTTTGCCGTCATTAAAAATCACCCTATTTCTGATCAGTTAATCAATGAAATATATGACGAATGGGAAATATTTTTTAATTCCGAAGCAAAACATAATTATCTATTTGACCCAATAAAGCAAGATGGTTATTTTCCATATTTATCTGAGAATGCTAAAGGTCGAAAAATAAAAGATTTAAAAGAATTTTATCATATTTATAATTGGGGGCGTTATCCATTAGAAATATCAGATAATACTAATAATTTAATTAGTGCATTTAAAAATATGGCAAGCAAATTATTATCTGATATCCATCAATATTCGCCAAACTCAGTTCAAGATTTATATTCAATGCCTCTAAATGAAATGATTACAAGTAGTAATCAAAATTTATTAAGAATTATTCATTACCCACCTTTAAAAGGAGAAGAAAATCCAGAAGCAATTAGGGCGGGTGCACATGAAGATATCAACCTAATAACATTATTAGTTGCTGGTTCGGAAGCTGGTTTGCAAGTATTAAGCAAAGAAGGTGATTGGGTAGATGTATCTACTAGCCCAAAATACATTGTAGTTAATATAGGAGATATGCTACAAGAGTGTTCGGGTGGATATTACCCTTCTACTACTCATAGAGTTATTAACCCATCAAATAATAATATGGCCAGATATTCAATGCCTTTCTTTGTTCATGCTAGAGATGAAGTCAAGCTCTCAGAAAAACATACTGCAAAATCCTACTTAGAAGAAAGACTTAAAGAAATAGGTCTTAAATAACCTTTTTCATTTGGCTTGCAAAAGCTGATAAAATCACAGCTGCTAAAACATCGTATATTGGCTTTACATGTGGAAAAATAAAATTCCATGCAATCACAAGCATTAACCATAAGATATATATAATAAATTTTTTATTCATTTGTTAATTCATTTTAGTATTTATTTAATAATTAAAAAACAAAAAATCCCTTCATTTCTGAAGGGATTTTAAGTGGTCGGAGACGGAATCGAACCGCCGACACGAGGATTTTCAGTCCTCTGCTCTACCGACTGAGCTATCCGACCAAAATATAATTTATCAATAAAATATAATAGCCTTAAATTAGAGATGATTAATTTAAGAAAATAATCATTTTTATGGAAATCATTTTAGCTACACATAATTTGGATAAATGCAAAGAACTGCAAGAAGCATTTATTAATACTAAAATAAAGATTTATACTCTACAAGATTTTCCAGAAATTGGAGAAATTATAGAGGATGGTTCTACTTTAGAAGAAAATGCGTTTATTAAATCTAAGACCGTCTACAATTTAACTAAAATACCTACAATATCTGATGACACAGGGTTAGAAGTAGATATTTTAGATGGAGCCCCTGGTGTTTATTCTGCTAGATATGCTGGAGAAAACTGTTCATATTCTGATAATGTAAATAAATTACTTTTAGACATGCAAAGTATTGAGAAAAAAAAACGAACAGCAACCTTTAAAACAGTTGTTACATATGTAAGTAAAGATTTGGAACTTGTTGCCGAGGGTAGCGTACAAGGAATTATAACAAGAAAACCGTATGGAAATAGAGGGTTTGGGTATGATCCCATTTTTTATGTATTAAGTCAAGGGAAGACTTTTGCAGAAATGAATGTAAATGAAAAACAAGAATGTTCACATAGAGGCAACGCCATTGCACATCTTAAAAGATTATTTAAAGAGCATAATCTCTTATAGAGCTATTTTATCTTTATTTCGTAATTTAGTTTTTGTTAGTTTTATTTTAGCACAAAACATTAATTATATTTCAATAGAACATAGCTTATCTTCCTATTTTAAATTAACACCTTCTATTGCACATCCATTTGATAATAAAGATTTCTTTTATGCAAATTTAGATAATTCATATTCTGATAATGCTTTAAGCATTAATCACACTTATAGACGAAACAAAAAAATTAAATCAGTTAAAAAATTAAAACAATTTAAGTCTAAGATTGAGGGTGGAGAAAATGAGAATACATATGTGATTTATAATACTCATCATGACAATAATATAAGTATACCTGTTGTAGTTGATTTAAATTGGTATTTTCCTAATGCCATAGCATATAACCAAAGATTCGAATTAGAAAAAAAAATTACTAAAAATTTTACTTCTCGTAGCAATAGAAGAAATATTCCAGATGCAGCACTTAGATTAATTAATCAAGACATAGCAGGAACCAACGTAGCTCTAAATATCAGAGGAGATATTAGTGTAAATGGTGAAATTATTTTTGAAAATAAAGATTTAATTGCTCTTAATTCTAATGAGAACAAATCATTTGATATTGATATAGAACAAACTCAGCGATTTGATTTAGAGGGTAAGATTGGCGAGAAATTAACATTAAATGCTAATCAAGATTCTGAAGCAGACTTTAATTGGGAAAATGATCTTACAATTAAATGGGAAGGAGATAAAAATGATATTTTACAACTTGCAGAAGCAGGTAATATCAGTTTAAGCCTTCCTTCAACTCAATTTGTTAGCGTAGGAAGTGGAAAAAGTGAGGGGTTGTTTGGATTAAAAACCGTACATCAATTTGGACCTTTAGAAATTCAATCTATTATGTCTAGAGAGCAAGTTAAAAAAGCTGCTAAATCATTTTCTGGAGGACAAACATCTGAATGGAGCTATATTAATGATTATAATTTTATAAAAGATAGATATTTCTTTATAGAACAAAAATTTAAAAGTCAATATTACCCTCTTAAAATTAATAATGGCAATCTTGTACATTCATACAATCCTAATGGAATAGTTTATGATTATGAGATATATAAAAAATCGATTACTTCTAATGATGATGGGGTATTAGATATTGTTTATGGTACGGCTTTTATTGACCCTCAAGATTCCTCTTCAACTCAAATATCTGGAAATTGGAAGAAATTAATAGAGGGCCAAGATTATGAAATTGATCGTCTTTTAGGGTATATTAGATTAAATACTGTTAGTAGTCAAGAAGCTGTAGCAATATGCTATGACTATGGTAGTTATGATTATACCACAGGTACTTTTACTAAAGATTCTACGCTTACTAATGGAACGGATTTAGTTTTAGTATATGATATTTGTAAAGACCCAGATTATGATGGAACTAATGAAAATTGTGATGCAGATGGAGATGGGATTGTGAATGAAGAAGGAGATGATTATGATGAATTTAATGATAATATAGGTTTTCAGCCCCAAGAACCTAAACCTATCACAATGAGATTAGTAAAGCTTGATAGTCCTACTACTCCCAATTATGATACATGGCCCTTAATGTTTAAAAATGTATATTCATTAGGTAGTTCTATATCAGATTTAAATTCATTAGAACTTGATGTAATTTATAATAATGCGGGACTTGAAGAGACGCATAGTCAAGTAAATAATTTTCAATCCTTTTTAACTATCTTTGGTTTAGATACTAGAAATGCAAACGGAGATGAATTAATTGATCCTAGTAATGAATTTTATTTGGGGGATGGAAAAATAGATAATAATACTGTTTTAATCAATCCTATCTATGGTGAATTATTTTTACCTAGCCACTTGCCATTTGCATATGACAATACTAGCAGGTTTGATTATGAAGTTGCTTGTGATGTAGGTGCAGAATTTCCCATTTATATCACACCTCAAGAATGTCAAGAATTAGGAGGAATAATATTAGATGAAATTTTTAATTATTCTGATTTTACTAATTCAAATATATACTGGGGTATAAACAGCTCAGATTTAGAATACTATTTAGATACGGAATTAGAGGATCAAGATAATAATTTTTCAAATGATGACTCCGGGCCTGCAATGTATTATTCAGTAGATAATCAAGAAATAATTAGTGAGCATGAATTTATGATTAAGTACAAGCATTCTTCAGGAAATTCCACAATTGATTTAGGTGGTTTTATGATTGTCGAAGGAAGTGAAACTGTAACATTAAATGGGGTTATACTTACAAGAGGTGTTGATTATACTATTGACTATTTTACAGGGACAATTAATTTTATTAATGCTGACGCTATGTTGCCAGGAGCAAATATTAATATTACTTATGAAGAAAACGAATTAATTTCTGTTGACCAAAAATTATTATTTGGAACACATATGAAATATGGTTTTGATTCTCAAAATTTTATCAGTGGAGGATTGTTTTTTTATGATCAATCTATTATGGATAAAAATGTAGAAATTGGCTATGAGCCAATGCAAAATTTTATATGGAATATTAATGGAAGATACGAAAGAGAAATAGAAAAGTTAACTGAAGTAATTAATGATCTTCCTTTTATTGAGGCTTCAGCACCTTCTAAAATTAGCTTTGAAGGAGAATTCGCTGAAGTTTATCCAGATCCTAATCCATTGGGGCAAGGGTTTTTAGATGACTTTGAAGCTTCTAAAAGGTCAGTTTCATTAAATTTAAGTGCTAGAAATTGGAAAACCTCATCTGCACCTTTTGATTCTTTAGGTGCAATAAAATCTCTAGAATTTAAAAAGGATATGATTTGGTATAATCCATATAATGAAATTCAAACAACAGATATTTGGCCTAATCAAGAAACGTCAAGTCAAGCTGGTAATGCTTATACAAAAACATTATGGTTAAGACCTTTATTTGATGAAATGGAAAATGAATCTGATTTATGGAATGGAATTACCACTTCATTGTATTCTAGTGATTATGATTTAAGCAGGAAAAAATATTTAGAGATTTGGGTTAATGCTGATAATTTTGATGAAGATGAAATATTATTGCATATTGATTTAGGGCATGTTTCTGAAGATGTCAACCAAGACAATTATTTAAATACTGAGGATCTTGATGTGTATGGAAATGGTTGGGGTGATAACAATTTATCTGACGAAGAAGATGTAGGTTTAGATTTATGTCCTGATTTATATGAAAATGGTAGTGGTGGTTGCAATTGTAGATTTAGAGAGGATACATATTCTATAATTACAGCTGAGTGTGGTCCTGATTATGAAAATCCTGATTCAGATTTTGACCCTAATGGTGATAACTGGTGTTACAATACTAGTCAATGTTCAGATATTAATTACTATAGACAATATAATGGGACGGAAGGTAATGCTGATTTAGGAAGATATCCTGATACAGAAGACTTAGATAAGGATTATAATTTAGATGTAAGAGATGATTATTTTACAACTACAATTGATCCTGCTAGTGATGGATATGATGAATATATTGCTTCAACTAATTGGAAATTATTCAGAATTTTATTAAATGATTTCCAATTAAGAGGAGATTCTACAGCTACATGGAATGATATTAGGCATATTCGTTTATGGGTAGATGGAGTTAGTCAATCTAATTTTGAAGATGAAGATGATCCTAGAGCCATTAAAATTGCTAAGCTTGAAATAGTAGGTAATGAATGGCTAGAGTTAGGTAGCACGCCTATCAATCAAATCCCTTCTGTTGAAGATGATGAATTTAATGAAGAGCCATATTTTGCGGTATCGGTTTTAAATACTCATGATAATCCTAATGAATATGACCCTCCTAATGAAAGTGTACAAGGTGAGGTAGACCAAGTCAGTGGGATTAGAATGAAAGAACAGTCACTTGTATTATCATTTGAAGAATCAAACAATAATGATGGTGGGATTGAGTCCTCTCAGGCTGTTGCAATTAAAAAAAGTTTTTCTGCATTACCTATGGACAAAAAAAATAGTTTTTTTGCATATAAAAATCTAAATATGTATGTTTATGGAGAACAGGACACAATCTCTGGAGGCTTATGGCAAAATTCTGATTCTAATGTGGAGTTATTATTTAGATTTGGAAAAGATGACGAATATTATGAAATAAGGCAACCAGTATATAAAAAATGGGACGAAAAAAATCACATAAATATTAATATTGATCAGTTAACAAAATACAAATTAGAAATCTCTCTTGAGGAATACGATGATACTGGTTTAGATGGGTGTTATAGTAATATTGAAGATGGTTTTGGTTCATGTTTAGATACGTTATCATTTTCACATATTTGTGAATCAGAACAAGATTTGG
>Ga0208410_1001732_pt1 | contig 10958 bp, 8 predicted proteins | sample ETN02SmetaG_3_FD_185787 | JGI IMG/M metagenome (GOLD analysis project Ga0208410, IMG submission 185787) | Marine microbial and viral communities from oxygen minimum zone, Eastern Pacific Ocean - ETNP2014F10-02SV257 (SPAdes) (version 2) | ecosystem: Environmental > Aquatic > Marine > Oceanic ... | reverse complement strand
ATATTCAATTCCCGAACCTTCTCCATGGTGGTTAAGAGGGTCGGCAATATTCATGTCTATGATGTGTATTGGCATGTTCTTTCAAGTTATTTCAGGTCTAATTACTCCCTTATACTTGGATTTAATGCCGGATGATTATGCCGAAATAGAGCCCTTTCCAGAAGATGGTACTCAAGAAGAAATTGATAATTGGACTGAAAACAAAATTTTTTGGTCTCAAACAATTGATTATGTAAATGGTTTAGAAAATATGCTATTTTATTCTGTAATTTATGGCATCATATTATTTTTTATCGGTTTAATTTCTATCCCAGTCTTATGGTCCGGAAATCGTGATTTAGGTTTGAAGATGACTTCAATATGGTTCGTTATCTATGTAGTTAGTCAAGTCCATCTAATATCAATGTTATATTTAGATGTTGGATTTTATCCTGATTATGATTTTGGCTCTGAAGCAGGTGGAGTCGCAATCCCGGATTTCATAGAATCTTTAAGCCTACTAGTGAGTGTAATTCAAATTCTATTTTGTAATACTATTCTTTTTGCATTTTTGGCATTGGTATATTCAAAGACAAAAAAGCAGACTAATTTTGATATTCCTTCAGGATTTCATCATTCTCCACCGTCTCAAGATTAATGAGTAAGAACTCCCTCGGAATAAATATGGTAGATATAGTACAAGGCATTATGGTAGTAAATACAGAGACAATTCCTGGTAAAGTGATAACTGAAACATATGGAGTGGTCAGTGGTTCAACAGTAAGGGCAAAAAATATCGGACGCGATATAACACAAGGTCTCAAGAATATTATGGGCGGCGAACTTCATAAATACACTGAATTACTTCAAGAATCACGTACAGAAGCTATGAGCCGATTAGTTTCAGATGCAATGGCGAGAGGCGCTAATGCGGTTGTCAATCTACGATTTGCCACTTCTGCAGTTACTCCAGGCGCTGCTGAATTATTTGCTTATGGTACTGCTGTTAAGGTAGAATAAGTTAAGGCAAGGTTTTCTTATGGTGAAAATTACAGAATATTCTAGGAAAAGTTTCTTTTTCTTATCAATATTGATTCTAATAAGTTTAATTAATTTTTCAGTCGCTGCCCAACTCTCTGAATCCGAATCTGAGTCTGGTGGGGCAGGGTCACTAATATTTGCAATATGTTTCTTGTCTCCCTTTGTTTTATTAGCAGTATTTGGATTACTTTGGACGATTGTGTATCCAATTTTAGTCATATGGGCCTTTTTGTTCAGTAGTAAGAAATTAGATGCTATGATTATGGATACTGCTGAGAGAGAAGCCCAAACATTTGCACAATTAGGAAAAGATCCTCTTTCTACTTTGGATGGCGGTTACAAGAAAGAAGTGATTGCCGCTGGAGTCGTTATGGCTGGAGCAGTTTATGGACCAAGTCATTGGCATCTATTAATTGGTTTTATAAACAATTTATTTGGTGGCTCAGTAGATATTTTCCAGAAGGTAATTTCTGCAGGTAGGGCCGAATCCATGCAGAGACTTAGGGAACAAGCAATCAAAGAAGGTTGGGATGAAGTAGTAAATGTACGAATAGACACCGCTGTAATGTCTCCTGCAACCGCCAAAAAAGGAATTAAAGCAGTTGAAGTTTTTGTATATGGCACCGGTATAAAATACTAATCCAATCGCAGTTTTGAAGACCAATCAGTCTCACGCTCATATATCTGACACGCCCCCTCTGCGGGTTTCGGAGTCGGAGGACTTACGCATGCAGAGCCCAATTACTCAAATAGAACCACAAATCGCACACCGTTTAGCTAAACAAAGATATCATCTTGTAGGAGAACACGGTGGAGTCAAAGTATGCCATTGGACTAAACAGAGTCTTACTGCAGACAGGTCGTGTTACAAAGGCACATTCTATGGTATCCAAAGCCACGGTTGCATGCAAATGGCCCCTAATGTAGATACATGCAATCTTGCATGTACATACTGTTGGAGAGAACCACATTCTGATACTTTGAATAAGATAGATGACGATCCTTACGATTTATTCCTGCAGTCTGTACGTGCACATCGCAGATTACTGACTGGATTTGGAGGCCATCCATCTGTGCCTCGAGAAAAATGGTTGGATGCACAGAATCCTAAACATGTAGCAATCTCTCTAAATGGTGAACCAACTCTGTATTCTAGATTAAGTGAGTTCTTAGAAATTTGTCATAATCATGGCGTTTCTACATTTTTAGTGACTAATGGAAGCCTTCCAAAGGTTATAGAAAATCTTGATACATTGCCTACTCAGTTATATGTCAGTGTTGATGCTCCCAATAAAGAGATTTTTAATCGTATATGTAGACCAAAATTTGATACTGGAGCATTCAATAAATTAGAACAAACCTTGGAATTATTACCATCATTAGATACAAGGACAGTTTGCCGTCATACCCTAATAAAAAATGAATCATTAGGACATCATGAAGACTATGCAAGGTTAGATAATATTGCAGATCCAATGTTCATTGAAGCTAAAGGATATGTCTATGTTGGCAAGAGTCAAAATAATCATACCATTGAGAATATGCCATCACATCCAGAAATATTAGAATTTTCAGATAAGTTAGCATCATTAACAGGACGTGAAGTCCTTTCTGACAGGAGAGAAAGTAGAGTTGCATTGATAGGTAGAGAAATGATACCAGTTGTTTTACCAGAGAAAAAACTTGACTTACCTAGTGATTTAGGTATCGCCAAACCACAAAATTTCCATCTACCGCAGGTTTGATATTATGTCTAATACATCTACGAGTATATTTCTTGTATTTTTATTTTTTATTTCTTCTTTTAGTGGTTGTATCGCTGGCGATGAAGAAATAGGTGAAACTAATAATTCTGAACATTGGTTAAATGATGTTGAAGATCGTTCAAATCTGGTATATAGAAATGATGATGTTTTTAGTCATGTTTCAAAAAATGGTTCATACCAAATAGATGATGTCCGTTCAATATTTGTTGAAGTCCCAGCAATCACTGTTGCAGATGGAGGGGCTGGATTAACTGGAGACGCGGAAGTCCATTTGGGGTTGTGGCTTCCTAAAATGGAAGGCTGCGATATGGACTCATCAGATGTTCTTGAAGAATGCAAAGTTCCGATAATAGCCGAGATAGGGCCATATTATGATGATGGTGATGTAGATGCATTGACTCCAGCAGATAGGCTTGGCCGTTTCCTTATAGATAACTTTGTACCACACGGATTTGGTGTCGCCCAAGTTTCTGTTTTTGGTACGGGAGAATCGAATCATTGTATGGATCTGATGGGCCTTGATGAACAAAAAGGAATTCATGCTGCAGTCGAGTATCTAGGAAAAGCACCATTTTCTAATGGAGCGGTTGGAATAATTGGAAAATCATATGATGGCTCTACTCCATGGGAGGCTGCTGCAATGGGTTCAGAACACCTAAAAACAATTATTCCAATGTCGGGACTTATCGGCGCACATGATCTCATGTGGCGGAATGGTAGCATGGAAGCACGAGGTGCAATAATGCATAATGGTGTTTATGGAAGTTTTGGACTTGATGGAAATCTTGAAGATTCACAGAATGCATGTGAAGGTTATCTTGAAGGATATTATGCAGGTCCTGCCGCATATCTATCTGGAGATAATTTGGCGTGGACAGGCAGTGATTACTGGGAAGAAAGAACATTTTTGTCTAGGGCTTTAGAAAATTACAATGGCTCTGTATATATTATCCATGGTATTCAAGATTGGAACGTTGATCCTCACATGGCATTCCCAACACATAATATTCTAATTGATGCAGGTTTCGATGTGAAGGGCCTTTACGGGCAATGGGGGCACGATTATCCGGACAGAATTAGCGGCCATGAATCGTTGTCCAGTGGAAGAGGACAAGAAGCATTTCCCTATACTTTGAGATGGGATTGGGCAGATGATTTATTGGAATGGTTTGACTATTATTTGAAAGATAAAGGGCCTCAACCGAGATTAATAGCTGAGGTCCAAGATAATATGGGTGCTTGGAGGGTAGAATCAGAATATCCTCCAAAAAGTCAAGAATGGATGTACTATGACATGGATATTTGCTCTGTAATTTCGGGTGGAGAGGTAGTTACAACCACTTCGTCTTTGACAATAGATTGTCCATTATTTACCGAAGAAACACGTATTATTGGAACTCCCATATTCCATGTTCAAGTGAATACACAATTTACCAGTGGTCACATATTTGTTGAAATGGTTCAATCTAGTAATGGCATGCATCTTGGTCATGCAGTTATGGATTTACGTTTCCATGCAGGTGGAAAGGAAGGGCAAACACTAATTCCTGGTGAAACCGTAACGGCGAAGATGGAATTTTTTGGGATGGATGTAATTGTACCTGAAGGTGATGGGATCCAACTGATTATTTCACAAACAGGAGAAGACTACGTCCCTAGTCCAATTTCAACTACTCCAATTACTTTAATTCTCGATTCTTCTTCCTTTTTAGGGCTATCAACTGTGTACAGAAATTGTGATGATTTATTTCTCCCTCCAATGCATGAGCCATATACGGGCTGCGTAGATTCCAACTAAAAGTAAAATTTTAATCCAACTTTCTCTTAAAAATAGGTATTGGTTTCATTTTATGCTGGTTATTTTTATTCATTTTTAAATAAATATCCATTATTTCTTTTTGTCTAGTAGAATATTTTGGACTAACTTCATCTTCTACTTCTTTCATTGCCCATTCTAATTCTTCATATGTCGCTCCTATTTGATCTTCATCGGTTCTACTATCGTTCCATAAGCCATCAGTGGGCGCAGCATCTTGAATAGGTTGAATTATTTGTAGTGATTCTGCCAAAGAGTAAACTTCTGATTTGTAGAGATCAGCAATAGGCGAGATATCTACGCCTCCATCTCCATACTTTGTGTAAAAACCAACTCCAAAATCCTCAACTTTATTTCCTGTTCCTACGACAATACCATTATTAGATCCAGCTAAAGAGTATAGGGTGGTCATCCTAAGCCTAGCTCGAGTGTTAGCGATTGCTAATTCTGAAGTACCAACTTTGTCCAGTTCAGTATTGAATAAATCATATATTCCGGATAAATCAATTACATGCCCTTCTACATTATTCCATTTTTTCCCTAACCATTCGATATGGAGATTAGAGAGATCGAATTGCGATTGTGCTTGATGAATTGGCATATTAACTGCTAAAGTCCTTAATCCAGTTTTTGCACAAAGGGTTGATGTAACTGCAGAATCAATGCCTCCTGAAACACCAACAACTAGAGTAGAAATATTGTTTTTTTCTGCATAATTTAAAATCCAATTAGATATTTCATTTCCTAAATTTTCCCAATCTTGCATAGAAAATCCTCCTAATGACAAGATACTCCATATTTTTTCAGACGCCAATAATTATATGGCCAAGGTGTCAAGAATCCAGCTATCAGCATCGGTAAAATAACCCACCAAGTTAGTTTAGCACCACCAGTCAAGACAAAGTCTACAAGATTCATTGCAGCCTCCATCGATATCATCGAAATCAGCGACATCCCTATTGCAACTCTAAATGCTTCCTTTAGAGCCATCTGAGCAGACAAGATAAATGTTTCAAGTGCAATAGATGTCATTATTCCGTTAAACATCGCTAATGCCATAATCATCATTGGCGTCCATTCAAGAGCAATAAGATAAGGAATAAATTGAAATGCTGCTATAGTTCCAAAATCACCAATACTACAACCAACTAAACACCATTTTGTATTATGGGCTGATTGCTTCCAAACACTACCATCTCTCCAGTGAAACTCCTCACTCTTGCCATCAACAGTATAGCCTAATGACTGTATAGTGGACGACATAATTTCTTTCGTTACATTATGGTGTTCAACAATAGCAAAACCTGAATCGTGTGTAACATTTACACTTAAAACTCCCTCAATCATTTCCAGTGCTTGCTGAACTCTATCGGAACACCCAGTACAAGTCATCCCTCCAACAACTATGTTGGTCGTTTCAGCCATAATAATGCCTACCTCATCATCCTTATTGAATACTACTAAACTATACTTCTCCATTCTGAAGAGTATATTCAATACGTCGAGTTTGTCCCGGCGTACAGATGGTAGTGCCAAATTCGCCCGGGGAACTTGATCCAGTCGCTCTTGAAACCTCATTAATGAAAACATGGTCTTCTGAAAAAACATTTGAGAAATCAATTGAAAATCGCAGATTAGATAATTCTCCATTTACCTTTCTTGAAGGGCCACCAACTGCGAATGGAAAACCAGGCATTCATCATGTCTTATCAAGATTGTATAAGGATATGGTTTGTAGATGGAAGGCCATGGAAGGCCATATTGTAGAAAGAAAAGGTGGCTGGGATACTCACGGACTCCCTGTTGAAATCGAAGTTCAAAAGAAATTAAATTTAATGTCCAATGAAGCAATTGAAGAGTATGGGATGGAAAAATTTAATCAAAAATGTAAAGAAAGTGTTTGGGAGTATGAAGAAAGTTGGAGAGAAATGACAGAAAGAATGGCATTTTGGGTAGATATGGATAATCCATATGTTACATTACATGACGAATACATAGAATCAGCATGGTGGTCACTCAAACAAATGCACGATAAAGGATTATTATTTCGTGGACATAAAGTACTGCCTTATTGCCCCCAAACAGGAACTAGTTATTCTACTCATGAGGTTTCTCAAGGATATAAGGAAGTTTCAGAACCTGCAGTTTTTGTTAAATTTAAATTATTAGATGATGACGCCTCCATCCTTGCTTGGACTACCACTCCCTGGACCCTTCCTGGAAATGTAGGATTAGCAGTCGGTCCTGAAGTTACTTATTGTCGAATTCGAATCACTGCACCACCTTCGGATTCATGGGAAGGAAGAGGGCAAACTAAAGTTGGTGAAGAATTAATATTAGCTAAAGATTTACTTGGAGAAGTTCTAAGACATCATATGGAAATAATTGATGAGTTTCCTGGTTCAAATTTAGTAGGTAAATCATATAAACCATTATTTCCCGATGCAATCGAAAGAGGAAATTCAAAATCAGCTTGGACTATTGTGCCTGCAGACTTTGTAACCACTACTGACGGCACAGGAGTGGTGCATACTGCTGTAATGTATGGAGAGGACGATTATAATCTTGGAATGGAAATGGGCTTTCCCGCACAACATACAGTTGGAATGGATGGTAAATTTGTAAAAGGCACACACCCCTCACTTGATGGGCGTTATGTGAAAGACTGCGATTCTGAAATTATAGATATTCTCAGTGATGAAAATAAGTTATACCGAGAACATATCTACACTCATGACTATCCTCATTGTTGGAGAACCGACCATCCACTTTTGTATTATGCCATGGATAGTTGGTTTATACGCATGACCTCAGTAAAAAAAGAAATAATTGAATACAATTCTCAAGTTGAATGGGCTCCTGAATGGACAGGTTCAGGTAGAGTAGGAGAATGGTTACGAAATCTCAAAGATTGGGCTATAAGTAGAGAACGTTATTGGGGAACGCCAATACCGGTATGGATTTGTGAGAAGTGCAATAATGAGCACTGTATCGGTAGTATTGAAGAAATGAATATGCTAAAAACCACAGACTCTCCTAATCCTAAAGAATTACATCGGCCATACGTAGATGATGTCAAGTTAAATTGCACAAATGATGATTGTAATGGTGAGATGATACGTGAACCATATGTCATGGATTGCTGGTTTGATTCAGGATGCGCATCCTTTGCCCAATGGCACTATCCCTTTGAAAACAACGATAAATTCTCAGGTAGTTTTCCTGTTGATTATATTTGCGAGGCTGTAGATCAAACTAGAGGATGGTTCTATTCTTTATTGGCCGTTTCAACTGCTGTTTTTGATAGCATTTCATATAAAAGATGCCTTTCTTTGGGACATATTTTAGATAATGAAGGAAAGAAAATGAGTAAATCAAGAGGGAATGTTGTTAATCCCTGGGACCATTTTAACAAGGAAGGAGCAGATGCTATAAGATGGTACATGGCAACACAAAGTGCACCTTGGAATCCAATGAACTTCGATCCTAATGGAGTTAGAGAAACATATGGAAAAATGTTCTTGACATTATGGAATGTTCACCGTTTTCATTCTGACTATGCTGCATTGGATGGTTTCGATCCTAACGAAGAGGCAGGGCAAATCGATGTAAAAGATAGAAGTCCTTTAGATAGGTGGATATTATCTCGAATCAGTAATGTAGCCGAACTATTTCATGAAAATTTTAATTCTTGGGAATTTCACAAAGCAGGAAGAGAATTAGAAAATTTTGTTGTTAATGACTTATCGAATTGGTATGTTCGTAGATCCCGCAGGCGTCTTTGGGACGAAGTAGACAGTACCGATAAAAGGGCTTGTCAACATACGTTACATGAAGTATTATTGGTAGTTTGTCGTCTGATGTCGCCAATTTCTCCATTTATGGCAGATAGAATACACCGAGACTTAACCGAGTCATCTGTACATCTTGCAGATTGGCCTGTTGGATCAAAATTAGTTGAACGAAACTTACCGCCTAAAGACTTTAATCTGGAACAACAAATGAAAATTGTAAGAGATTTAGCAGAGACTGGTCGTAGATTAAGAGTGGAGGGCGAAAGAAGACAACGTTTACCATGTAGAAATGGATGGATAATTGGGGGGCCTGACATCTCAGATTTTTTTGATATTCTTTCTGAAGAATTAAATGTTGAAAATTTAATTAGAGAACATGATATAGATAAATTTCAGAAGGTAGTTTTGATGCCTAACAGAAAAGTCCTAGGTTCAAAATGCCGTTCAGATTTGCCACTAGTTTTATCTCAATTAGAAGAAGCTGACCCAGACTCTTTATTGTTAGAGATAGAAGCAGGTATAGCTGCATTAGCTGGTTATGAAATAACTATGGAAGATATAGAAATAAAGCGTGTTGAAAAAGAAGATTATTCAGCATCCACAATATCAAATGAAGGCTATGATGATGTAACTCTTGTCTTGGACATGAGTACCGATGATGATCTATTGTCCAAAGGACTAGCAAGAGATATAATTAGAAGAATCCAGTCAAAAAGAAAAGAACTAAATCTGGATGTTGAAGCAACCATTAAATTATCAGTTTGGATACAAGGTTTGACTTTGAATGATGAAGATTGGAAGCACATTCAGAATGAAACAAGAGCAGGCAATGCATCTTTGAACGAAGGCGAAATATCTACTAATGCCGATACTTTTAGTGTAGATAATGTTACTATTTTCTTTAACACTACTTCATAACCGTTACTACGCTTGCTTTTATTATGAGTGAAGTAATAAACAAGCTTTATGGAATCTACCATGCAGATGGAGGATTAGTTGGCGAATTAGCCTATATCTTTGGGAAATATACCGGGAATGCACATTGTTCTTTGTGTGACATTACTCATAATAAAATAACAATGAAAAAAGAATGGAAATTATTTTCTAAAGAATTTCCAATACCATTCGATTTATTACATCTTAATGAAAGGCCCGAGAGCCTGATTTCAGAATCCGATAATCATACTCCTTGTGTTTTGGCTCAAACAGAAAACAAGACCTTCATTTTATTATCTCCCGAAGAACTTGAGAACTGTGATAAATCTGTAAATAAATTCAAAACTATCTTACAGAATAAATTAAAATTGTATTCTGATAGTTAATATTAAAATTAAAACAGTTTTCATTAAATTTAAGAATATTTTTTTAGTATAATTATATTCAATTTTGATATTTCTCTGGCAATAATAACTCTAATCCAAATAAAGGATCTGGATCAGTAGAATCATGGTAAGCAATAAATGAACCACCATCAGGCAAAATCCCCATACTAGCAAAATCAAATCTTATATCTGCACCAGCTCCAGAGGTTGAGTCCAAGTCTCCTTGTCCCAGATAAGTTTTCGAATCCGGAATCAAACTTTCGGAATAGTCCCTTACGTGCCATGCTATGTCTATATCAGGTCCGTCTGAACTTTGATATCTAACATTAAGTACGAATAAGTCATGTACGCCATTTGAATGAAATTCCCATTCTTCAATTCCGCTTGCTTGATTCTGTAAATCATACGAATTATTCTCCCAAGTTTCTCCTCCGTCCCATGATACTAGGTGCTGTATGATATTAGCTTCTGTTAGTACACAATGGAGTGCGCTCGATGAATCAAATGCACAATATTCAGAAGGTAATGATGATCCATTCAGAGTTGTTGCAGACCACCAATTTAGGGCAGTATCTACATACGCGTCTCTCCCATCAACGAAATAATTAGGGAAATAGAGGCCTCCTGAAGGAACTGGAAAAGCCCTCATTTCTTTGTGTGGTTTTGTATAATCCCACTCTTCACCTAACCTTTCTGAAGTAAGATCGACTTCTATAGTTTCCAAAGATGCATCCCTATCTGGGAAACTAAAATAATCATAATTCAAACCATCTGTAGATATTTGACCTCCAATATTTTGGACTTGATGCCAGAAATTTGATATTACAATACTGGCATATTCTCCATTTCCGTAGATTCCTCCATTAATTGGTCCTATAACTTCAACTTGCCATGATCTATCATAGAATGGTTCAGGAGTTCTATTAAAGCACCAATTCCATTCCTGAGTATCTGCATCATACAAGAATGCATAGAATTGATCTGCGCCACTCGTACTCGGATATGGAAACCAACCCATTGAAATCAAATCGCCATTAGTCGCTTGTACTATGCTACCTTCTCCTAAACCCTCTTGCCCCGGGACAGTAGGTTTTGGCTCTAAACATCCTATTTGTGAAAATATTCCTGGTATATACTCATTCCATGTATGCCCTCTATCTTCTGACCAAGTTGGATATTCTCCGCCAAAATTCACTATCCATCCCTCTTTTGTACCTGCCAGATAATGTTCACAACAATT
>Ga0208410_1001730_pt1 | contig 10960 bp, 8 predicted proteins | sample ETN02SmetaG_3_FD_185787 | JGI IMG/M metagenome (GOLD analysis project Ga0208410, IMG submission 185787) | Marine microbial and viral communities from oxygen minimum zone, Eastern Pacific Ocean - ETNP2014F10-02SV257 (SPAdes) (version 2) | ecosystem: Environmental > Aquatic > Marine > Oceanic ... | reverse complement strand
GTCCATTTCTATAACCCAATCCAGCACCACTAAATAATGAGCCACTACCCATCCATGTCGCAAGTAAAGTTCCAACAAGGATGTACCATGGTAAAACTCTTCCAGCAACCATAAAGTCTTCACTATTTTTAACCATTTTGGTTTTGTAAAGACCAACTCCAACTAGCGCAAGTAGATATATAGCAATCGAGACAGTGTAAATCATAATATTAAAACTTATCTTCTTAAACCTACTAAATACAGAACTATTTATTTAAACTATTATCATTAATTTGAAAGATTATATATGAAATATTTTACTAAATTCATTAATTGTGATTAAAAATCTTCACCACCTATTTTTATTATTCTTATTAATTATAGGCTGTTCAAGTAATAAAGAAAGAATTGGAAAAATGAACAGATTAGCAGAGTCTCAAAGTCCGTATTTGCTTCAGCATAAAAACAATCCGGTTGATTGGTATCCTTGGGGTAATGAAGCCTTTCAAAAAGCTGAAAAAGAAAATAAACCAATATTTCTTTCTATTGGTTACTCAACATGTCACTGGTGTCACGTAATGGAACATGAATCATTTGAAGATGAAGAAGTCGCAAAACTAATGAATGATAATTTTATATCAATCAAAGTTGACAGAGAAGAAATGCCAGAAATAGACCACTTATATATGTCGGTTTGCCAAGCAATGACCGGAAGGGGTGGATGGCCATTGACTATCGTTATGTCACCAAAGAAAGAACCTTTTTTCGCCGGGACTTATTTCCCTAAAACTGGTAGAGGTAATCAACCTGGGATGATGGAGCTCATCCCTTCTTTAATGAATGCATGGAGCAATAAACAAGATGATATTCAGAAAACTATCAAACAAGTAAATGAGTATTTAACTAGCACTAATAAAACCGCATCAGGAAAATCACTTGAAAAAGATGTGATCAATAATGCTTACGAAAACTTTGTAGAAAGATATGATAATGAACATGGAGGGTTTGGAAGCGCTCCAAAATTTCCATCACCACATAATCTGATATTCTTACTTCGTTATTATAAGAGTTATGGTGAAAAAACAGCACTGAATATGGTTACAAAAACCTTAGAAAAAATGAGACTTGGTGGGATTTTTGACCATATTGGATTTGGATTTCATCGGTATTCAACAGATCAAAATTGGTTTTTACCCCACTTTGAGAAAATGCTTTATGACCAAGCCATGATTTCTATGGCTTACCTAGAAGGATTTGAAGCGACAAAAAATAAAAAATATGCTGATGTTGTTGAAGAAGTATTTGCCTATGTGCTAAGGGATATGACCAATGAGGAAGGTGCTTTTTTATCCGCAGAAGATGCAGATAGTGAAGGAGAAGAAGGAAAGTTCTATATCTGGAAATATGAAGAGATAATAAATATTCTTGGGACTAATGAGGGAGAAAAATTCTGCGAAATATTTGGCATAAAAAAGGGTGGAAATTTTCTTGATGAAGCCACAGGTCAACTAATGCCTGATAATATTCCTTATTTAAGAAATGAAATTGAAAAATTCGCACAAATCAATGAATTAAATAAAAATGAATTAGCAAAAACCCTAGAAGAACATAGAAATAAATTATTTAAGAGTAGAAAAAAAAGAATTCATCCATTAAAAGATGATAAAGTATTAACCGATTGGAATGGCTTAATGATTGCTGCTATGGCAAAAGGTGGACGTGTTTTAAATAATCAAAAATATACAAACGCAGCTATAAACTCAGCAGATTTCATCCTTAATAATTTGATAGATGGTAGGGGGAGATTATTAAAAAGATATCGGGTTAATTCTGCAGGGCTGCAACCACATATTGATGATTATTCATTTTTCATCTGGGGATTATTAGAGCTCTATCAAGCTACTTTTGATACTCGTTTTTTAGCTTCAGCTTTAAACTTTTCAGAAATTATGGTTGAGGATTTTCTTGATAAAAAAAATGGTGGCTTTTTTATTGGACCAAACAACGGTGAAAAATTAATAGTTAGAGCAAAAGATAGTTATGATGGTGCTATTCCATCAGGAAATGCAACAGCCGCATTGAATTGTATTAAGCTAAGTAAATTAACTGGAGATTCTAAATGGGAAGATATCGCATTTAAAACATTCAAAGCCTTTTCTAGTAAAATCTCCCAAGCTCCATCAGCTCATTCATTTATGCTAAGTGCCTTTATGTTTGGATTAGAAAGTCCAAAAGAAGTTGTTATTGTTGCAGAACAAAAAGATGATAGAGTAAAAAATGAAATTATAGAGCTTCAAAATGAATATAACCCACACACTGTTTTCATATTTAAATCAATGGAAGAAAACTCAGAATTAGACCTCCTTGCTCCCTGGACAAAAACGCACCACACATTAGAAGATAAAACTACCTATTTTGTTTGTGAAAACTTCGCATGTAAAATGCCAACCACAGATATTAAAACTGCAATTAAAAGTTTAAAATAATTAAACAAAATATATTTTTTCAAATTCTAATAATTAGTGATACATTGCACCGCATAAAATGAAAAATCTTGCACTACATTGGAAAATAATTATCGGTCTTATTCTAGGTCTAGTCTATGGGGTAATAAGCGCTTCTTTAGGTTGGTCTACATTTACCACTAACTGGATTGCTCCTTTTGGAACAATTTTCATCAGCTTACTAAAACTAATAGCTGTTCCATTAGTTTTTGCTTCTTTAGTAACGGGGGTCGCATCACTCTCAGATACAAAAAAATTATCTAGAATTGGCGGAAAAACAATTCTCATATATTTATCTACTACAATAGTATCTGTTTTTATAGGTCTATTACTCGTTAATTCATTACAGCCAGGAAGCCAAATTCCAGAGCAAATGAAAATAGAACTTCAAGAGACTTACAAAAAAAATCTAGAATCAAAAACAGATAATGCTGAAAAAGTTAAAAAAAGAGGCCCTTTAAAACCATTTATTGATATGGTCCCAAGTAACATTGTCTCCTCTGCCTCAAACAATCGAAATATGTTACAAATTGTATTTGTTGCTATTCTAGTTGGAATAGGGCTCATTCAAATCCCCAAACAAAAAACAAAAGAATTTCTTGGTTTTTTTGAAGGCTTAAATGAGGTTGTACTTAAAATCATTGATATGATTATGCTTATGGCTCCTTTAGGAGTTTTTGCACTTATTGCTCAGACAATTAATAAAGTAGTCGGGGATAATGTAAGTCAGGTAATTGAATTGCTTGGAGCATTAGGTTTTTATATGTTTACACTTACGTTAGGTCTTTTATTACATGTGGCCATTACATACTTATCCCTTTTAAAAATATATACCAAGATGCCAATTCAAACATTTTTTAAAGGTATATCTCCTGCTCAACTATTAGCATTTTCTACTAGTTCAAGTGGCGCTACGCTGCCGATAACAATGGAAAGATGTGAAGAAGAATTAGGAGTATCAGAAGAGGTATCATCTTTTGTTCTACCGCTTGGAGCAACAATAAATATGGATGGGACTGCACAATATCAAGCGGTTGCCGCTGTTTTTATTTCTCAGGCCCTAGGCATGGAATTAACATTATCTGATCAAGTTACCATTGTTTTAACAACCGTTCTAGCTTCAATCGGAACTGCTGCAGTTCCGGCAGCAGGTATCATTATGCTTATAATAATACTAGAATCTGTTGGAGTACCAAGTGCTGGAGTTGCTTTAATTTTAGGTGTTGATAGAATTTTAGACATGATCAGAACTACGGTAAATGTAACAGGAGATGCTGCAGTTGCTGTTTCAGTAGCAAGCAGTGAAAATCAATTAAAAACATATAATAAATAATGTTTTTTAGTAAACTTTAAGAGGAATAATTTCTAACATAATTAGGAAAAATTATTTGGGCGGGTTCTGTTAATTCCGGATCGACAATAATATAATTAGGAGGCTGTACTTCGTTTTCAAAAAACAGGCCTTTCCAAATACTAATTTGGATCAAGGAAGTTTGCTAAAAGCGAGAGGCCACCACCGTTCTTTAAACTAAGAAGGGTCCTGAAAACTGCCTGCCCATACATTTGATAAAACTATGGATAATAATAAAAGAAATAGAATACCAAGAGGCTATCTTCCTGAAGATTCTCAAAGACGATTAGATTGGCTTAAAAACGAGCACGATTTTGAATTAAAGGATCTTCCTGGTAATGATACAGAAGAGCTAAAGGGTATCATTGAAAACCATGTTGGGTTCATGCAAATACCTATGGCCATAGTTGGACCAGTTACCATTGATGGTAAATATGCTAAAGGGAAATTTCCAATACCACTATGTACCATAGAGGGAAGCTTAGCTGCATCTATGAATAGAGGACTTTATGCTTCTTCTCTCTGCGGAGGAATGAAAGTAAAACACTTCAGACAAGAACTTTCTAGATCTCCTATTTTTATTTTTGATGACCTTAAAAAAAGTGATGAATTCCAACAATGGGTTACAGATCATTTAGATGAAATAATAAAAGCTGCTCAATCAACAACTCAATACGGTAAAGTTCTTCGTATAGACCAGCATGCTATTCAAAATTATGTTTTGTTGGATTTTATTCTTGATACTGGTAATGCAGCTGGACAAAACATGGTAACGCTTGCTACAAATGTTGCCTGCGAATATATACGTCAAGAAACTGGCCATAAGTTCTTTTTAGATTCGAACCTGGCTAGTGATAAAAAAGCATCTTCTAGGAATATGATTCTTGGTAGAGGCCATGGAGTTATTGCAGAGACTCATATTACAAAATCAGTGATGGCTCGTGTTTTAAACGTTGACCCTGATTTTGTCATTGAAAATTGGACGTATTTTCCCATTGTTTCTGCTATGGCTGGAACATTAGGAAACGCAATTCATGCATCAAATGCTTTGACTGCAATGTATATAGCAACCGGGCAAGATACAGCCTGCGTTGCTGAGAACTCAGTTGGCCATTTTACAGTAGAAAAAGTTGATGATGGGATTACATGGCGATTAACACTACCATCAATGACAGTAGGTACAGTTGGCGGAGGAACTAGACTAAATCAACAACAACAAAATTTACAATTACTTGGTTGTGATAGCAGTGAGCATTCATCTAGAAAATTAGCTGAAATAATAGCTTCTGCTGCGTTAGGCCTAGAAATATCATTAGGGTCTGCTATCATGTCTCATACATGGACCAGCGCGCATATGAAATACGGTAGAAAATAATAACAACTAATATGAACATACTTGATAACTCCAAGTATTCTCATTTATTAAAACGTCAACCTTTCTACCACCGTATTGGTAAAACGTTATTATATAACTGGGCAAGATTCATTTTTTCTTGGTACACCCCACTAACTGTATATGGTAAAGAAAATATCCCAGATAAATCTTTTATCTTTTGCAGTAATCATAACGCCCACCTAGACGTCATAGCGCTATCGATTTCCGCTAATAAAAACTTTAATGACATAGGAATGCTTGCAGCAAAAGATTACTGGTTTGATAATTCACTAAGAAGAAATATTATGAAACCAGTAATGAATCTTATACCTATAGGGCGCAAAGCCAGTGAAGGAAAAGATATAAGCTTTGATGATACATTAAAGTTATCAAAAGGTTTCATGGATTTAGACAAACGTTGTATTATTATATTTCCTGAAGGGACAAGGGGTGAATCGGATGTGCTAAAACGTTTTAGAAAAGGTCCTGCCAGATTAGCACTTGGAACAGATAAGCAAATTTTACCAGCAGTAATAACAGGCTCTGGAAGGCTCTGGCCAAAAGGAAAAATTATTTTTAAACCAGGTAAGATTAATGTTTACATTCTACCACCTCTTGATCCAAAAACATTTATCGTAGTAGATGATAAAGGTGACACAGACTTATTCAAAACGGCAGAGGAAATCACTAAGGAATTAGAAGTTAGAATTAAAGAAAAAATTAAAGAATTATCATGAGCAATAATCAAAAGAAAAAATTTTATGGTATTAATGATGAATTATGGGGACATAAATGGGGTTATAAAGACTCATCATTCATCATTAATGATAATAATTCAGTTACATTTACTGGTAATAGATACGAAGGTATTTCTGGAGAGAGATTACCGTACCTTATACCCTTTGTAACTAAAGTCTTAGATACAGAAATAAAAAAAGATCCATACTTTAAAGAAGTAAAAAAGAAGTTTGTTTCTAAACAAAAAATAAATCAAGGCTTTATCGAGGATATTGAGTCTGTATTTGACAAAGATAAACTAAGTATCAGTGATGATGAGAGAGTACTACATAGCCATGGACAAAACTCTCCAGATGAAGTTTTTAAAGTACTATATGATAAGCTAGAGAAATTTGCAGATCTAGTCATTTACGTTGAAACTGAAAAAGATGTTATAGACCTAATTGAAATAGCAAAAAAACATGATGTTTGTTTAATTCCTTTTGGTGGCGGTACAAATGTTACAAATGCATTACAACTTCCTGAAAATGAAGAAAGAATGATTGTTTCTGTTGATACTAGACGATTAAATAAAATAATCTCGGTCGACACTAAAAATTTATTAATAGAGGTTGAGGCAGGTATCACTGGTAAACATCTTGAAGAACAACTACAAGAGAAAGGATATACTGTAGGGCATCAACCAGATAGCATCGAACTATCTACTCTTGGTGGCTGGATTTCTACCAATGCTGCAGGTATGAAAAAAAATAAATATGGGAATATCGAGGATATAGTACAAAACGTGGTCATGGTAACACCCAGTGGTACTATCAATCAAGTAGAACCATTGGTAAGATCTTCAATAGGTATAAAAACACAAAATTTACTGTTTGGATCTGAAGGCAATATTGGTATAATAACTAAAGCTACACTAAAAATACATAAGCTACCTGAATGTAGTGATTATGAATCAGTTGTACTTAGAGATTGGGACACCGGACTAGATTTTATGTATGAACTTGCTCATTCAAGTTCTGTTCCAGCAAGCGCTAGGATGCTTGATAGTCTCCACTACCAATTTGGCAGTGCATTAAAACCAGAGAAAAATAAATTTGGAAAATTTAAAAGTAAAATTCAAAAACTAGCATTTAAAATTAAAGATTTTGATACGGATAACTTTGTTGCAGCAGTGTTTAAACTTGAAGGCTCATACTCTGAGGTTGAATATCAGCGCAATAATATAAAGAAACTTGCAAAAAAATATAATGGACTACTAGGTGGTAGTAAAGAGGGGAAAGTAGGTTATAATATCACCATGGTTATAGCATATATACGTGAGTTTTTTGTACCCCAAGGCATTCTTGGTGAGACACTTGAAACAGCAGTTCCTTGGTCAAAAGTAAATCAAGTAAAAGACGAAGCGAACAAGCTTCTTACAGAGTTACATAAAAAGTATAATTTACCAGGAAAACCATTTTTTTGTTCAAGAATATCAAAAATATATCATACTGGGATTTGCATGTACAACACGATGGGGATCAATGTCAGAGGAATTAAAAACCCTGAAAAAGTTTTTAGCGATATTGAGCATAAAATTAGAGAATGTTTTATAAAAAATGGTGGGTCGATTTCTCATCACCATGGAGTAGGGAAATTGAGAAAGGATTTTATGTCTGAAACAATATCGCGAGGAAGTATGGATTTAATACAAAATATAAAGAAATCTGAAGACCCAAATAATATTTTTGGTATCAATAATAATATCGTTAATAAAAAATAAGGCCTACCTTTTTGAATCTCGCGGGAAAAGTATGTGTAATTACTGGTGCCTCTTCTGGTATAGGAAAATCATTAGCGACTAAACTATCATTAAAAGGTGCAATAGTCGTTTTGGCTGCTAGGAGAAATTCTAAACTAATTCAAATCAAAGAAGAAATTGAAAATGACGGAGGAACATGCACTGGTATTAAAACAGATATTTCAAAAAAACTTGAGTGTAAAAATCTTATTAACGAAACAATTAATCTATACGGGAAAATTGATCTTCTAATATTAGCTGCAGGTGTTAGTATGTGGTCTCCATTTGAAAAAATTACAGACATCTCTTTTTTTGATGATCTTATGGCAACAAATTATTCTGGAGCAGTGCATTGTATCCATGCAGCTCTACCTAATTTGATATCATCTAAAGGAATGGTTGTGTCTTGCTCAACCGCACAAGCATTAGTGGGTTTTACCAATCACTCTGGCTACGCAGCATCAAAACATGCTTTGCATGGATTTTTAGATACATTAGAAATGGAACTTAATGGCAAAGTGAAATTCTTAGAAACTTGTCTTGGCTGGATCCGAGGTACTAATATGAGGTCTAATGCTTTTGGACCAAATGGGACAAAAATGGGTGAGTCAAAAAGAAAGCACAGTAGTAATTCTGTAGAGTTAGAAGTTTGTACTGATAAAATTATTTCTGCAATTATAGATGAAAGAAAAACAATTTATATTCCTTGGAAACTAAAATTGATACCATTCCTTGACCTGTTTCTTGGAAAGTTTTTAAGAAGATATATAACGAAAGCAGTCAACTCAGAATAGCTCCAACTAATGAGAAAAACTATTTTACTATTTTTAAATATTTGGATATAATTCTAAGCATAATCTCATCTGTCCCCCCTCCAATCGAATGAAGTCTACCATCCCTGTATAATTTAGCTGCTTGATTTTCCCAAGTAAAACCCATCCCACCATAATATTGAACGCAGGTATCTGCAACTTCCCTGATCAACCTTCCACTTTTAAGTTTCGCCATAGATGCCAGTAGCGTTACATCCTCGCCTTGAATAAAATTATCGCAAGCTCTGTAAACTAAAGACCTTAGCGCTTCTAGCTCGGTCTTCAATTCTGAGAGTCTAAATTGAATGACCTGATTATCAATGATTTTCTGCCCAAATGCTTTTCTTTCATTACAATAATCAATAGTATAATCAATACAATTGTCCATAGAAACTAATATACTAGCAGCAAGGAAGAGTCTTTCCTCTTGAAACTGCTCCATTTGCATTTTAAAACCTTCACCTTCATTTCCAATTCTAAATCGCTGTGGAATGCAAACATTATCAAAATACACAGGTGCAGTATCAGAAGTCCTTAAACCTAATTTATCTATTTTCGGTCCTATAGTAACACCTTTTGTATTTGATGGAACTATAATTAAAGATTTATTTTTATGAGGACTTCCATCACTTGTGTTTACCAATGTACAGAAATAGTCTGCTTGTGTGGCATTTGTAATCCACATTTTTTGGCCATTAATAATATAATCATCATCTTTTTTTATTGCATTCGTTTTAAGGGCTGAAACGTCCGACCCTCCTCCATGCTCACTTATAGCTACAGATGTAACCATATCCCCTTTAATCGCTGGAACTAAAAATTCTTGTTTTAACTCAGTTGAACCATATCGCTCTAAAGCGGGTGTTGCCATGTCAGTTTGAACACCTATAGCAGTAACTATGCCACAATCATCAGCATGACCTAATGCCTCAGCAAAAACAATTCCATAACTATAATCTAATCCCATACCTCCATATTCTTCATCTTTTGTTATTCCTAGTAGGTCAAGTTCAGCCATTTTTTTAAAAAGATCATGAGCCGGAAAGAATCCATTATTTTCCCATTCTTCAGCAAAAGGTTTTATCTCATTTCTTGCAAATTCTTTAACAGTTTCATAAAGAGCTTTTTTCTCCTCGTTTAGATACATATGGTATTCCTTTTTTTATATATGATTATTAATCATTTCTCCAATTAGGTGACCTCTTTTCAAAAAAAGATTCAAATCCTTCTTTACCATCATCACTAATAATAGTATCAGAAAATAAATCAGCTGCTTTTTCTAGATCTAACTCATCATCTAATGACAAAACCTTTTTTGTAATTGCTAATGCATTAGGAGAACACTCTAGAACTTTAGATTTAACTATATTAATAACTTCTTCTAATTCATCTTCATTTAAAGCGAGGTAATCAACTAAACCAATATCAAATCCACTTGATCCATCAACTACTGTACCCAGAAACATCATTTTTTTCGCACATGAATAACCCAACTTCCTAACTACATATTTAGCGATTTGTGATGGAGTTAGACCAATTTTTGTTTCAGTTAATGCAAACTTAGTATCGGGTAGAGATATTACAAAATCAGAAGCGCACGCAATCCCAAATCCACCAGCAAAAGCATAACCTTCCGTCACGGATATAACAACCTGCGGGGCTTTATTAATTGTACTAAGTAAATTTCCAATAGTCATACTCAAATCAAATGCCTTTTGTTTTGCACTCTCACCTGCACTGGTTATCTCTTTCATTCCTTTTAAATCAGCTCCTGAACAAAAAACGCCGCCATTTCCTCTCAAGAGAACACCTCTAACGCGTTTATCATTTCTAATTAAATCAAAAACGATAAATAGTTCTTCAATTAAATTATCCTTTAATGCATTTCTATTTTCAACATTATCAAAAAGGATATCTAACCATCCATTTTTAAAATTCAAAATTAAATCTTTTGTTTTTGGGAGATCTTTCATATTTATTCTTCTATAATTAAAAGCTTATAATTTTACATTCTAGCTATTCCGAAACTATTTGGTTTTGTTGCACGATGCTTACTTTCCCAAAAGGTTTCTAACAAAAATCCTAGAATTTTTCTAGTATCTATAGGATTAATCAATCCATAGTCTAGACCTCTTCCAGATGTAACAAACGCATCTGATTGAGAATTATATTTTTCAGTTATTTCAGTTAATTGACTTTTTAATTTTGTTTCATCTATGTTTGTTCCTTTTCTCTCTGCTGAAGATATCATAACCTGTTCCATAGTCTTGGCTGCCTGCTCTCCTCCCATTACTCCAATTTTTGCATTAGGCCATGAGAATATGAAATCAGGTTCATATGCTTTACCACACATAGCATAATTCCCAGCACCAAAACTTGCACCTACATTTAAAGTAATCTTAGGCACTTTAACATTAGAAA
>Ga0208410_1001725_pt1 | contig 10977 bp, 6 predicted proteins | sample ETN02SmetaG_3_FD_185787 | JGI IMG/M metagenome (GOLD analysis project Ga0208410, IMG submission 185787) | Marine microbial and viral communities from oxygen minimum zone, Eastern Pacific Ocean - ETNP2014F10-02SV257 (SPAdes) (version 2) | ecosystem: Environmental > Aquatic > Marine > Oceanic ... | reverse complement strand
CCCCCCCACCTCCGTCCGTCCTCCACCTCACCTCGACCGAATCTTCCTCTACGCTCCCACCGCGCTCTCGCGCGCCGAAACACGCGAACACCATCGACCACGCGTCGTCGATCGCGATCGCCGCCACCCCACCGTCACCCACCGTTCCCGCTTCTACGTCGTCGCTCGATCGAATCACACCGTCGTCGTCGCGTCCTCTCCGCGTCCACCGACGCGACGATGCGACGGCACTTTTTTCGTGTCGTCCGATCGGTCGTCTCGATCGTCCTCGCGCGCGTCGCGTCGACGAATCGCGCCCAATCGCGCCCAATCCATCATCATTCCATCCATGGCCCATCGGCACGGTAATGGGAACGAATGCGTTGAATTGTGCGAATTGCACGCGTGGCGATGCATTGTCTGACGTCGTGCGTCGTCACACGTCGACTCGAGGGAACGACTCGAGGGAAACACTCGATCGTACGCGCGCACGACACCGCACGCAGCGCTCCGATTCTCATGGTTCGCGCGAGCACGCTCGCGTTACACCTCAACGCGCTGCAATGCGCGCTGGGATTGGAAATTTTGGCCATGGCGCATCCGCGCTCGGCGGTCTTTGCGTTCGTGCCTATGATACTCTCGGGACCGTTGAGAGGAACGGTGATGCAAACGGTGCGATCGAGCGCGGGCGCGTTCATCGTGTCGCTGTTTGGATCTCTGTTGGCGGTGAGCGGATTGGCGAGCGTGCTCAAGCTCAGGGACCGCACGACGCGGGTGGGCGAAAAGTGGTTCGCGATGGCGCACGGCGCGTTGGCGATGAACTGCTTGGCGTTCAGAGGTCGCGTGCAAAACGCGTTCCCGTTGCTCTTCGTCGCGCACGCCGTGGTGGCGATTCTCTTCCATCTCGGGGATGATTTCGTCGTCCCGCTCAAGTTTCCCAAAGCGCTCGGCGGCGGGAAAAAGACGAAGCGCGCCGCCGGCGCCAAGAAACCGGCCAAGAAATCTTCCTCCAAGAAGGCGCCGTCTCGAACGTCGTCTCGCAACAAATCGACTCGACGAGGATGAGAGACGCGACGGGACGCACGCGTCGAACGTCGCTTTCGAGACTTCGCGTCGCGACCGTCGGCCGTCCACCGACCGACCGACCGACCGCGACGACGGAGGACACGACACACACGACACAAAAAATAACGGGATAGAGTACGTATCCCTTGACTATGTATATACACATCACATGCATCATACACATACATGTCTCGAGGCCATGACATCCCATACATTCGCACACACACGCCCATCTCGCTCGCACACATACGTACGCACGCGTCGAGCGTCGACGCTCGGTCGGTCGGTCGGTCGGTCGCCCCCGCGCGCGCGCGTCGTCACTTTCGAGAACGAATCGATCGCGCTCATCATGTCTGCCTTTACCACCTCCTTCACCGGCGTTCGCGTCGTCTCCAAGACCGCGGTCGCGAAGAAGTCCGTCTCCACCAAGGCGGTCGCGTCCATGGAAAACGTCAAGAAGGTGCGCGCGTCGGTCGCCCGCGGTGACGCGGATCGCTCGATCCGCGGTGGGGGTCGCGCCATGGCGGGTGTCGTTCGAGCGCGCGCGTGGACGCGGCGACGCGATCGCGCGTCGACGCGCGTTCGCGATGGATGGGAAAAAATAGAAAGATGCGAGTGACGCCGCGCGCGCGTCGAGACGCGTCGACGCGCGCGCGACATTCGAGGGAATTCGACGACTGACCTACCGGCGCCCCGTCTTTCCCGCAGGCTGCCGTCGTCGCGGCGACCACGCTCGCGATGTCCTCCCCGGCGTTCGCGGCCACCATCAAGCTCGGCGGTGACAACGGCGAGCTCGGCTTCTTCGTACGTTGACGCGACGACGCGACGCGACGCGACGCGACGACGCGCATCGGCGCGCATCGACCGGTGCGCGGGTGGGGGAGATACAGACGTCACCCCCGAGGGGGTGATTTTTGAGTCGTGATTCGTCATTCTTCCATATCGAGGATGACGAGGATCGAATCACGTCCCGAGTGGGAAGGGACTCGAGGGAAGGAACCGAGGACTGACGAGCGTTTTGTGTTTTCGTGTGCGCGCGCAGCCGTCGTCCTTGACCGTCAAGGCTGGTGAGACGGTTGAATTCGTCAACAACAAGGCGTTCCCGCACAACGTCGTCTTCGACGAAGACGCCGTTCCGGATGGCGTCAACGCCGACGCGATCTCCCACGAGGACTACTTGAACGGCCCGGGCGAAAAGGTGAGCAACAAGTTCGACAAGGCTGGTACCTACGAGTTCTACTGCGAGCCGCACCAAGGTGCCGGCATGCAAGGTAAGATCATCGTCCAATAAGTGGCGAAACGTGATCGAACCTCGACGCGACGCGGCGCTCGCGACGCTCGTCTCGGCGAGCCGGCGAGAGACGCGCGCGTCGGTGAATGCTCATCATATTCCGAGCCAGACGCCCCGCGTTGGCGCGGAAGACACAGGATAAAATATTAATAAACCAATGAATTACATTGATGTATGCGCGCGCCGTCAACACGTCGTCAACACTCACAAACTCGTCGTATTAATTATACTCGCGAGACTGCTACTCGTCTTTGCACGGATCACTCGGCGACGCGCGCGAACGCGACGGATCCCGCGTGCGGATCCGCGCTCATGAATCTCAACGTGATCGTTTCCCCGAGGATCGCCGGTTGTTCCAGTTTCACTACCGTCTCGTAACCAAGATCATCGAACACGACCAAGACGAGATCATCGCCGCGAATAAATTTAACCACGGTGGCGCGCCATCTCGCCCCCGCGGGTTGCGCCGCGAAGTACACCGCCGACCAATACTTAGTCGTCTCGCGCTGCGACCGTATCGCGCCCCCGACCGTATCGCCGACGTTTTCTATGATATCGTCTAGCGTCGGCGCGTCGAAAGGTAAGGGATCACCGCGGAGGTGCGCCTTGATTTGGTAGTGCGCCAACATGTCCGTGTATCGCCGAATGGGCGACGTAAACTGCACGTACGCATTCAAGCCAAGACTGTAGTGCGGGCGAGGCGTGGAGCCGATCGTGGACGCCGTCATGGTCGAACGCATCGCCATGTCCTGACATATCCCCTCCGGGATCACGTCCCATTCATCGTCCGACATCAGACGTGGTTCGCCCTGGCCGCGATACGGAAGCGGAATGTTTTCGCGTTCGCCAAATCGCGCCACAACGTCGCCGGCGAGAACCATGAGTTCGGAGACGAGCATGCGTGACGCGGTGTGCGCATCTGTCAGAGACATCGTAACCTTGACATCGTCGCCTCCACCGCGCGCGGTCGCGCCCTCGACGTTTAAATCGTTCTCCGGTAACATGATGGTGATGGACCCGTCCTCGGCTCTTCGTTCGTCTCTCGCGAGAGCCACCTTGTACAACAAACGGAGGTTTTGGTCGCAGTCAACGCTGTTCAGAGCAGCATCGACGTCTTTGTACGTCCATCTCTTGGTCAATCGGATCAGACTCGGCATGATTTCAAAGTCCAAGACGTTCCCTTCAACGTCCACGTCGGCGCGCACCGACATTGCCTCGCTCGTCTCCGAGCCAGCACCGAGCGACATGGGTCCGGCGGCGATATCGAGCGGAAACATGGGAACGACTTCCGAGGGATAATACAGCGTCGTCGCTCGCTCGCGCGCGACGTCGTCGAGGGGTGACCCCGGGGAAACCAGACGCGTGGGGTCGGCGATGTGTATCCACACTCGAATTTGTCCGTCGTCGCCCAACGCCTCGGCGCTCACCGCGTCGTCCACCTCGACGGTACCGGCATCGTCGATGGCGTACGCCTCGAGATGCGTCAAATCAAGGCGCGACGCCGCATCCGCGTCGCTCGGTGGGTTCGAGAGGACGCTCGCGCACGCCGCGAGCGCTTCTTCGGGGAAGTCTATTTGTACGCCGTATTTGCGCACGGCTAAATTTTCGTGCGCGCTCCAGGTCCCCGTCGCGATGAGCGTCTTCAACGCCCCTTCGGGCGAACGCATGAACCCGAGCTTACCCAATAAATCATCCGCCATCGCTTTCTCGCCCGCGTTGTGATGTTTCTCTCCGAGAGCGTACGCCTCGAGCGCCTCCAACCTGCGCGCGCGCGCGTCGTCCTCCTCGTCCCGTCTCCACAGCGTCGCCCTGTCCGGCTTCGATCCGGCCACCGCCGCCACGGCGGCTTGAATTTCCTCTAAGAATACATTTTCAACGTTCGCCGCGCGCGTCTCCGCCTCCCGTTTCCGCTTCAAAGCCTCTATTTGATCGCTCGAACGCGCCTCGTACGTCCCCTTCGCCTTGAGCTTGAAATACATCCCGCCCGCGGGCGAACTCAACAGTCGATGCGCCGCGAACGCGTTCGCCCCCACCGCGACCTCCTCACCCTCAAACATCAACTCGCTCACGTACGCCGCGTCGCACACCGCGCCATCCTCCACCCCGAACTCATCGATCAACTCCCACGCCGCCGCCAACGCCTTCTCCGCGTCCCGTCCCTCCGCGCGCGTCGCGAACGCCTCCATCCCATCCACGTCCGCGTCCGCCCCGAAATTCATCTCGATCGCCTTCACACTCACCTTGACCGATTCCCCGTTCGGCGCCTCGCGCACGATGTACGCCGCTTTCCCATCCTTTCGCTCGACCCGTCCCACCCGCGTCGCGCCTCGGCGCGCGTACGCCACCCCGTCCCCCGTCTCAACCTCTCGCGTCGACGCTCGCGCGAGCGCGCCGTTCCTTCGTCCGCTCGCGCGTCGTCCGTACGCGCGCGCGACGAACGTCACCGCGGGCGTCCACCGCTCCCCGCGCGTCGTCGCCGTCGCGTTCGTCGTCGCGTTCGTCGTCGTCGAACTCGCGCGTCCGACGCCCCTCGGCCCCGCGGCGGCGCGCGGCGCGCACGCCGCGGCGACGACGACCGACGATGAGAGCGCGCGAGACATCGTCGACCACCGCGCGAGTCGCGTCGTCGCCGCGCGTCGCATGCGCCGGCGCGCGCGCGCGTGTGACGACGACCGCGCGTCGCCGTCTGTTCGTCTCTCGACACGTCGACGCGCGAACGCGCGCGCGCGCGCGAGCGAACCGCGATCGAGCGAGACGACGCGCGAGGGTGTTCGCTCGAGATGTCCCCCGCGGACGCCGCGCGCGCGAGCGCGAGCGCGCGCGTGGAACCGATGAGCGGGACTCGAATTTCAAATCGCGTCACCTCGGGCGCGGTCGTGCGCGCGCGGTTCGCCGAGCGACGTCTGTGCGCGATCGGTGAGCTCGAGAGGGAAATCGTGGGGAAGTATGGTTTCGTCGGCGTCGTCACCGAGGTGCGAGCGCGGAAGAGCGCGGGTGGGAGGGCGTACGCGACGTGGGAGGTGAGCGAGCTCAGGAGCGGGGGCGCGAGGACGACGGTGTCGGTGTTCGGAGAAGCGTTTTCGGCGCACGGTGGAGACGAGAGAGGGGCTTTGGGTCACATCTGGGCGGTGTTTGATGGGAAGTTCTATCGATCGCGGAGCGTGAGCGTGGAGGAGTCGTCGCAATTGTTGAAGATTGGTCGCGCGACGGATTTCGGCGTGTGCAAGGCGGTGAAGCGGGACGGCGACAAGTGTACCAAGGCGGTGAACGTGAGTGAGTGTAAATTCTGTGAGTTTCACGTGCCCAAGGCGATCAAGGACGTGGCGAACGCGTCGCGGGTGATGACGGGGAAGAGGAACGCGGAGGGTGAATTCAAGGTGGGGTTGCAAAAGTACGGCGCGGCGATGCAACCGTTGAAATCCGGAACGGGAAGCCGTCTCGCGCGTCCCGGCGAGGGCGCGCTGAGCGGAGCGCCGCCGCCGAGCGCTCGAGCGAAGCAAATATTAAAGCAGAGCAACGTGTACGTACCGCGTGCGGCGTTTCAATCGAAACGGGAATTCGCGCCCGCGCGAAAAACGTCGACGGCTTCCAAAACTATGGCGCTCTACGACGAAGACGAATTCGAGGACGACGAGGCGACGCTCGAGGCGTTGGCCAAGGAACACGCGTCGTCCATCGCGCAGCTTCGAAAGGACACAGAACGCGCGAAGCAGCGAGCCGCGGCTGAACGTCTCAAAGCGTCCGGTTTGACGCTGACGAAGACCGATCCGAACGATACGTCGGCGAAAAAACCGACGGCGCCAGTCGTCGCCAAGCCTAAACCGCTCCCCGACGCGCTCAAGTCGTACGGATTACAGACGGTAGACACGGTGGAACAGTTACAGAAGAAACTCAAGGCGGAGATCGTGCGTAGAAAAGAACTCGAGGCGGAAAACGAAGAGCTGCGAAGACAATTAGCCGAGGCGCGAGGCGATGCTCCGCCTCGTCCGGCGATGAGAGACGTTTCAAACTCCGCGAAGGCGTCCGCGGGGACGAAGCAGTCCGGAGCGATGTCGAAGACGCAGATGCTCTTTGGTCACGTGGGGGCGGCGAATATGAAATCGCGGTACGAAAAGGATGCCGACGCGGAAGATGACGAGGCGATGATGAAAAGGCTCGACACGTTGGAGGAGCGCGATCAACTCGCGGCACAACTGGCGAAGAAAATGGAAACCAAGGTGAAGGTGTACCACTGCACCGTGTGCAAAAAGAAGACGCGATTTATCGATCGTGACACGTGCGGCGCGCACATGCACGCCGTCAAACAAGTTGACGCGACGATGCGGTACTTCAAGTGCAAGGCGTGCAATCAAACCAACACGTCGTACGATGCCTTCATGCCGACGCGTTGCGAGAGAAACGGTTGCACGAGCGTGGTCTTCGATCGGGTCAGCGCGGCGGACGTGACGGCGGCGGCGAAACCGAGGAAGGACGAAATGATCGCGGCCGAAGCGGCGGCCGGGGGTCAAGTGGCGTCGAGAGACGCGCTCGCGCCGAGGGGCGTCGAACACGGATTTCGACTCGACACGATTCACGGATAGGCGACGATTATGTAGTTTTAGAAACAGAAATGAATGGTACAAATATCTACGTACACACTAATGTGTCGAGCTATAATTCTACGCGCTCGTTCTACTCGCGAGCTCTTGTTCGAGCGGTTTCACGTAACGCTCCTCGACGTCTGGTTGCAGCTCGGCGGCTTCTCGAAGAATTTCCAACGCTCGCTCCGGGTCGCCGTTGAGCTTCAGCGCGCTCGCCAACGCCACCTTGATGCTCGCATCGGACGCATTCAATCTATTCGCCTCTCCGAGCGCCTCACTCGCCATGCCTAAATCACCCACGCGCGCTCTCGCGACGCCCGCCCCCATGAGCGCTCTCGAGCGTTGGGAAGGATCGGGTTCGACGCGCGCCGAGTACTCATACGCAAGCGCCGATTTTTTCCAATCTTTCAACACCGCGTACGTCTGACCCAAGGCGAACAGGACCGATGGATGCGCCTTGCCCAAATCTTCTCCTCTGATCGGCGCCGACGCGTCGGCATCACTCGAGGAGCGCGCCTCGTCGGCTCTCACGGCTTGAAGCAACAGGTTGACGGCGAGCGGATTGTTGCTGTCGGCGCGCGCCTTGGCCGCGGATTTGACGAGCTCCAACACCTTCGCGGACATGGGCACGTGTTCACTACCACCACCCCGACTCGTCGCGATCTCACGCGTCGCCTCGGCGAGTTTATTCACGCCGAGCGCCTCTCTCGCGAACGGCGTGGACAACGCTCTGTTTTGCGCCAACGCGAAGACGCTCGACGAGAGCCAATAACAGTGCACCGCCTGCGGAAGCTGCAATCCCACCACCAACATCGGCAGCGTCATCCACTCCAAAAACAATTTGAACATCGTCATCCCTCGCGAATTTTGCGCCGCCGTGGCGAAATTCGCGTTCACGTTGGCGAACAACGCCGCCGCCGTGAGCACCGGAAGAATGCCGCCGTACGGCCCCATCGGCGCCGTCATCATCATCGCGTCCACTGCGGGCAACGTCAGATCGCTGAACCACGCGGTGCCGCCGACGTTCAATCCATTCATCGCCCCGTCCGCCGACAACCGTCGCACCGCCATCACCGCGCACACGAAGAATGGAATCTGCGTCATCGGTCCGACGACGAGCCACGCCGGATGCGCGCCGACGCCCGGCGTCTTTTCACGAATCTCTCGCACCGCCTCCATCACGTCTCGCATCCCCACTCGCTCCGCGTCTCCTCGCTTCTTTGCTTTCGCCATCGAACTCGCCGCGCTCACCGTCGCGCTCGCCTGTATCGTCTTCGCGGATATCGGCGCCGCGCACGCGCGCACGGCGACGGCGCCCACCCCCAGGGTGACCCACCACGGGGCGCCCGTGACGACGTGCGCGGTCGTCGCCGCGTCCACCGCGGCGCTCACCGGATCGAACAAGGACGCCGACGAGGACGCGACGGCCGTCGACGTCGAGGAGGCGACGCCGCGCGACGCGCGCGAGGGTGAAGACGGGGACGGGTCGAGGCGACGCGTCGACGTCGATGGCGACGACGACGACGTCGACGCGAGCGACGCGCGCGCGAACGCGGCGGGGGCGCGCGCGGTGGAGGGCGCGCGCGCTCGCGCGTCGAGCGCGGACGCGCGACGAAGCGCGGCGAGCGCGCGACGACGCGACATGTCGCACGCGAGGCGCGCTGTGCGGACGCGCGGGGACGAAGACGCGCGAAGACGGCGGGACGCGTGGAATCAATCTGCGCGCGTGGCTATCACAATGGTGCGGGGGGTGACGTCGATATGACCGCGTTCAGACGTTTCTGTCCTCGGGGGCGACGTAATCTAAACCTAATGCCTCGAAAATGTCGCGCTCGTCTCGAGCGCGAACGCGCGAGAGCGTGGCCTGCGAACGGTCGGCGTACAAGCCTTTGTCCTGAAGATTGAATCCCTTTCGTTTCGCCCACAGACGCATGGAGCGATTGAATTTATCACTGCCGGTGAAATAGAGCAGCGCCGTGGGAAAGGACTCGGAATCGTAGACTTTGATGTCGATGCGTCGGTGCGTGGGCGGTTTCTCGTCGCCCTCGGCGAGAGGTTTCGGAAGCGACGCGACGCCCATGTACTGCGTCTCCGCGACTTGCAAGTCGTCCGTCAAGATACCACTTCGTGGACTAGGGCTCCCGGCGTGAAGATCGTTCAGAATGTGCATCAAGAGCTTATTCGCGAGCGAGTAGTCTTTGCACTCGACGAGAACGTCGATGTCGCCAGACGTGGCCTTACCGCGGCGAAACGAGCCGACGCAGTAAGACCGGACTTCATCTTCCATGAATGTGTTCGCAGCCTCGCGAACAGCGGTGGCGATATACGCCACCTCTTCTCGCGGGATTCGCTCTTGGAATTCCTCATAGTACTTGAGGCCGATCTGTTGCGTCGACGTGAGCGTATCTGGCGCGGCACGTTTGCGCAAATCCGCGATGGATTTGAATCCCCGATTGAATAGGTTTCTCGCGGTCACGGGACCGACACCGTGGATTCCGGATAACTCGACGCACGATCGAACGTCCGGTCTCGCGCGTAATTCTTCCAACGCCCGAAGCTTACCGGTGTTTAAGATTTCTCCCACGTACTTTCGAATTTTACTATCCGGCTTTTTCAACATTGGCACAGCGTCGCACTGCTCGACGGAGTCTATTTCAAAGTTCAACGAGCGTAACGCGCTCGCGGCGGCGGCGTATTGCTTCGCTCGATACACGTCGCGGAGAGCGTCGTCGAATATCTGCGCCATTTCCGCGAGCAAAGCGCCAATTTTCGCGTTACACTCCACTGGCATGGCTTTCTTATTTTGAGCACCCGGTTGACACGAGAAAAACTGACGACTTCGTTCAAGTTTCTCGTGGTCGACCAAATCACTCGTCCAAACCATGCCGTATCCATCGGATCGGCGAACCGCGAGCGCCTGTTCGCGTTCCTTTCTCTCGCGCAGAGCCACCAATTTCTCGTCGACGCTCGACGTCGCCTCGCTTCCAGATCTCGCCACGCTAGGTAAAGCGGCCACGTGCTCGTGCGGCCTGAGTTCAATCGCAAGTGGAAGTAACTGCGACTTTTTGAAACTTTCGGTGATCCATTCCGGCGTCACGCGCTCGACGTCGTCCCTGTTTATTGTTTCCAAGACGTGCGTGAGCGTCGCGCCCGCGTCGCTCGACACGACGTGCGTCACGCTCGCATCGGCTTCCTCGCACACGCTCCCACCCATTCGAATCACAGCGCGACCTAATATCCCTGCGCGCTTCTTCGGCACGTTGACAAAGTACGCGCGCACACCAGTCATCAAAGATCCGGCGTCCGCGGCGACGGCTTTCGCGTCGTCCCGGTCCTCGTCTCCGTCGAGCGCGACACCGGCGAGTTCCGCCCTTTTCACCAGTTCCCTGTACGTCTTCGGCGCACCGTCGTGCGCATCACCGATGGCGCTCGCGAACATGGCGGCGTTTCTCTCACAATCTCCCGTGTTCATATCGCTCGGAGTCTTGGCCTCGTCGTTCACCGACGACGACGCCTCGCGCCTCTCCGTCCCCGTCCTCGTCGGCGTTCTCGTCGATCGTCGAGCGAGATCTCCCGCGCGAAGCGATTTCGGCGCCCCTAAATCCATCGTCTCCGTTCCGTCGTCGCCGCCTCGATCGTTCGCGGCTCCGTCCAGCGTCGAGCGTCGTCGTCGTCGACTCCTTCGCGCGTCGCCGCCGCCGTCCAACAAACCCATCACCACCGCCTCGGCGTCGCGTTCTCGCTCTCCCCCATCACCACCCGCGTCCCCATTCCTCGAACGCCTCTTTCGCGTCCGCATCCGCATCCGACGCGCGGGGACTCCTCGCGCGGTATCACGGCGTTCGATACCCGTCGTCGTCGCCGTCGTCGTCCGCCGAGACGGACAAATCTCGCACCGACGTAGTCTCGCTCCGTCCGTAGCTCAGATACGCCTCCTCGTCCTCTAATTCCTCTCCGTACCGCTCAGAATCCGTCCCCACGCCCTCCAGTCGTCCGTTCCCTCGCGCTCGCGTCTCCTCCTCGTCGCTCTCTCCCTCGCTCCCCCCCTCGCTCCCCCTTCCC
>Ga0208410_1001723_pt1 | contig 10979 bp, 14 predicted proteins | sample ETN02SmetaG_3_FD_185787 | JGI IMG/M metagenome (GOLD analysis project Ga0208410, IMG submission 185787) | Marine microbial and viral communities from oxygen minimum zone, Eastern Pacific Ocean - ETNP2014F10-02SV257 (SPAdes) (version 2) | ecosystem: Environmental > Aquatic > Marine > Oceanic ... | reverse complement strand
GATACGGTAGGCCGCCTTCCCATATCATACTCCAAGACGATACCTGGCATCTGCTACAGCAGGGTCCGATGGATGCATTTCCTCGGCCCCTGCGACGATGCCCGGTACCTCGTCGCCTCTGCCCAGTGCCTGAAGAAGCCGACAAACAGGGAATAAGAGCCGAGTGCGCTCTCCCAGATGTGGGCCGGCTTCATCGAGTAAATCCCTCGCCTTACTCATCCTCTTTTCCCGAGCCTCTTCCATTGCCTGTTTGAGTTTGATAGCTATATCTCGCTCAATCCAAGGCATTGTTTGTACCCATGGCCAATATGAGCTCTTTTCGAGAGTTTCAGAGGGTGCATCTAGCACATCATCGATCTCTGGCAGACTCGAAACACGTTCGATGTCTTCTTCGCTTTTTTGCGCGTCCGATACATCCACATTCGGAATATCTGGTATCAATGGCGGTTGAGGTGGAAGAATCTCAGTCTCTCCATCATCCGAAACAGCCTCTTCGTCATCCCCCATTTCCCCCGCATGGCCATCATCAATCGAAACTTCTTCTGCTTCCCCCTCGTACGACTCTTCCTCCATGACGTCGGTATCAATGGCAAGAAGCCGTTCAACAAGTGCCTTTTTGTTTCCTCGAGTAGGGGCACCAAGATTGGATAGCATTGATCGCAATTCCGCATTTGTGAGGGATAACAACTCATCTTCACCCATTGACGGTACAGGATCTCCTCCACTATCCTCAATTTCTTCTACAGCTCCAACTTCCTCCTCCTCACTCACGAGATCGAGAGATTCAGACACCATCGGGAGATCCTCGTCGGGGACGGCCTCAACCATCGGGAGATCCTCGTCGGGGACGGCCTCAACCATCGGGAGATCCTCGTCGGGGACGGCCTCTGCTAATGGGAGATCCTCGTCTGGAGCGTTCTCTGCTGGGGGCGATTCTTCACCCTCATCGGTAGTATTTTGCAAACCCTCTTTCTTCACATGCGATTCAACATTCGATGGTAGGACGGTCTTTGCCTCATCTGGCATATCTTCGAATTGCGTGGCGAAACTGGGAGCCGTAGACAACTCGACTTCATGCTCATCATCATATTGTGAAACTTCAATGGTCACGTCATCCATTGTGAATGTGGACTGGCTCCAGTCAACAGTGGGCCCCTCGCTCACTTCTTCTTCGGCTTCATCCATCAGTGCTGTAAAAAGGTCGCTTGCTTGTCCCTGCACATTTTGGTCAATCTGCTGATTTCCAGCACGCCCTAACTGGTAACCACACCGTTTACACGTCATTTCTTCAGCGTTGTTTGTCTGTTCACAAAGTGGACACTCGACCAGGTTCTTTGAACGCTTACCCCACCCGAAAAACATGTTCAGCGGACCGAACCTGCATTGTTACGGGTTTAACCTCTGTTCATCCTCGTTACGTTTTGCCGAGATCTGATACAAACCAAACCTTCAGACATCTGAACCATGTCACGTGGCATGTGACACAAGACCACTCGAGCCCCATTTCAATACACAGCGGGGGATTCAACCTCGCTCGCGAGGTTGTAGCCAAGCAGGAAAATTCAGCCTGGCCCATGCCCGAGGGAGTCATATTAGCAAGTGCATCAAGACGATCCGCCGCCCTAATTATCGACATGACCCTCTTATCTGCGATACTTATCGTAATCACAAGAGGAAGAATTGTGAATATTTGGAATCCTGACTTGCTGTTCAGTCTAAGTTTTCACTATTGGATTGCGATGGTCATAATCTTGACAGCCTCTACATGGTTATATTTTCGTTTGACTGGTGTGGTGTTTTCAAGATCACTCGGTCAAAGGATGTTCGCCCTCGCAATAGTGGCTGAAGATGGATCTGAAATGACAAGCGCCATGTGGGACAAAAGAAGTAGGGGGAAACTCATGTTCTTGATACCGTTGTTCAACATATACCATGCGGCCTATGAGATACAGAGAATCAGACAGAGACACACCCATCAGTCAAATTTGGATCGGAACATCGGATCAATAGTCGTAATATCAAACTCGCTTCCTCCAGCCCTTAGACGTCATTTGAGGTGAATGCGTTGCAAAATCAGATTGACTGGATCCTCTCTGGGGGTTTGTGTGTTTATCCTACAACCACCCAACCCGCCCTCGGCTGCCTACCCTCGCCTGAAAATCTCAACTCACTATTCAGCATCAAAAAAAGAAGTCACGATAAACCGGTTTCAATCGGGGCTGTTAGTTTAGAGCAGGCATCAGATTACGTCATGATTCCAACCAATCTCGAATCATTCCTATCACATTTCGAAAGAGGTGCTATTACCGTCATTCTGCCTGCGAAAAAAGAATTGGACTCGAGACTCGGCACTCAAGGGGTTGCAGTCAGAATACTTGACCATCCAATGGCCCGAGAATTAGTGAGGCAAACAGGGCCGTTATCAGCCACTAGTGCAAATATGTCTGGAACAGACCCGCTTACATCGTGCTCCGATGCTGCTTTAGAATTGGGGGGCCGCGATGCTGGAATCGATTGGATTGATGCCATCTGTCCGGGCGGTCTTCCCAGTACTTTGATATCATGGCCCCTACAGATTGGGCTGAATGCGTCTCGCGCGCCCAAGATTCTGAGAGAAGGAATAATCCCAATTAGAGAGGTAATGAGTGCATGGAAGAATCCGATTTGAAATTCTGGAAAGACGCTGGACACGTGGCACGAAGAACCGTAGAGGGAATCAAAGGAGAAATTGTAGCTGGGAAATCGTGGGACGATTTAATTGATTCAGCAGAGAGATTCATTCGACGACATGGCGGTACACCCGCATTCCCAGTCACTATTTCAGTGAATGATATCGCAGCCCACTACACCACCAATTCCATGCTCTCTAAACCCGAAGGCTTTGAGGGTGAAATGACCTTTGAGAAAGGCGATTTAGTAAAATTGGATGTGGGCGTCCACATCAAAGGCGCACTTGCGGACAACGCGCTAACCGTTGAAGTCGGCGGCGGCGGTAAGCACACAGACCAGATCCGCGCTGCGCGCGAGGCAAGAGATGCCTCTATCGAAGCGATGGTACCAGGAGGCACATGGGCACAAGTAGGCGCAGCAGCTGAACAGGTCCACACAGATGCGGGTTTCCAACCGATCACAAATCTCTGCGGTCACCAGCTAGAGCGCTGGAATTTGCACGCCGGGGTCTCCGTTCCTTCCTTCGATTGCGGGGAATCAAACCAGTCTTTCAAAGGCGGCCCAGAGGTTGATGCATTCTATGCCATTGAACCGTTCAACACCACTGGAAAAAGCGGTAAAATCGAAGACATACCTCCTGCCACCTCATCCAACATCCACCGAGTCACGGGCAACATAACCGTCCGTCGTGCAGTAGCAAAGAAGAAACTGAAGCCGCTTGGCGCCACAATGGCCAGATATATCGAAGAGAGGTATTCCACTCTCCCCTTCGCAGAGAGATGGGCTTACTCCCTCCTCGAGAAGCCATTTCCAGGAGAAGAGCAAGAATCCATCAGAAGAAAGTGGAATGCGTTGATTAAGAAACTCACAAGCATCAGATTTTTGGAATCTTACTCAGCACTAAGGTGTGCAGATAGGGGCCCAGTGGCACAGTTCGAACATACAGTATGGATGACTGAAGGCGGCCCAGAAGTACTCACAGTTGAATGAGAATATGTTTAACTCACCGTTGTGGTCATTCACAAGGGTTATCAAGGCTTGAACTTCTTCGTCAAATCGTACAGGGAACTGAGGTTCTCGCTGAGTGCATCCCATCCCCTCGCTTGTGTCTCTGCCCTGTACACTTCAATAATCGGCGGCGGGAGCCTCGACAGCACCTTTCAAAGTCACGCCGATTACTGCTATCAGGATCAGAAACATCCCAATCGTTTGTTGTGTCGAGGGGTCTTCCCCAAGCAGCAATATCCCCCAGACGATCGTCAGAACCGGCTGAAGCAGAATCGCGAATGATGTATGTGCCGCCGGAAGACGAGGAAGTGCGTAGGTGATAGCAACCCAGCCAACACATTGGCACATTACCGCTAGAAGAAGCAGCCAAGCATGGGCTGGAAAGGTTGGCTGAAATGCAATCGGCTCTATATTTAACGAATTAAGAGGCAGTAAGCCCAAGATCAGAAGACCGAATGCCCCTCCTGCAGTTGCTTCAAATTGAAGCTTTGTAGCAGGAGCCAGGGATTTGTTTGCGTATCTGTAAATGATCAGAAAGGCCGAATAGAAAAACGCGGTGAAAACGCCCGCTATAACCCCCATTTTCGGCCTTTCTCCATATGGGGAATCATCCCATACGCCTGAGATGAATAAGAGCCCTAGTACCACTATTGGAAGAGCAATCACAATCGCCTTATTGGGGCGCTCTCCTAACAACCACCAACTCAACAATGTGACGATTATCACCTGTGAGTTTCCTATGAGGGTCGCAATTCCAGTACCAACCCAGTCAATTGCACTGTGGTATGAAATGAAATCAAACGCCAGAACGATTCCTGCACCAAACGCCATCCATTTCCCTCGCCCCTTTCTTTCATCGGTCCCGCCCCACATGAGTGACATGAACCACAGGACAGGTATAGCATACAGCATTCTGAAGAACGCACCAGTCAGCGGACCTTCTCCTGAGATGGTGTATAGCATCGGTGCGAACGAGATTGCAGTCGCACCGGCCAGTGCGATTACCATCAAACTCCTGACTGAATAACCGTCCGGCATCATCGTTTATTTTGGTTCGATGTTTGAAATCCTTCTCCCTATCTTCTCGGTCGATAGTGCAATTCAAACACGCTGAGCCTTGAACACCAATGCTGCAAGACACCCGCCCACCAGTTGCGGGATGAAGTGTATCCACGAGTCTTCGACACTAAGTACGCCTGAAGCAATCATCGACACCGTCACTGCTGGGTTGAACGAGCCACCTGAGATTGATCCAACCGAAAGAGCTCCTGCGAGTACAACCAAAGCGATTGCAGCGCCATAGAATCCATTGCCCTCGGTCGTCTCCGATGTTGCCACATTCAATATCACGTATGCAAGTGCGAATGTAAACAGCAATTCCGCTGCAAACGCAGGTCCTGTTTCGAGAACAAGCTGTTCGACATTGCCCTCAGGGACAAGCACATTCGCTGCAATAAGGGCGCCTGCTGCACCAGCAGCCAATTGAGTTGCGATATATGGCCCCAGATCAGACTTTTCGCACGCTCCTCTGAGATATATTGAGAGCGTCACAGCAGGATTGTAGTGAGCCCCCGAGATGTGTCCACCTGCATATATCATTACCATGAGGGTGGACGCTATTGCAAATGGAGCAAGCGTTCCGGCAGTGCCCAGCAAGGCTGCAGTACAGACAGTAAGGGACAGGAACAGCGTTCCGATGAACTCTGTTGTTAGTTTGGCACGTGTACTGAAATCACTCATCAGCCATCGCATTGGAAGCTAGTGCTTGAAGTTCTCCGCTTTCAAAGAGCTCAAGAGCTATGTCTGATCCTCCAATCAACTTACCACCGATGAAAAGCTGAGGCATCGTTGGGAAACCAGACCAGTCCCTGAGAGCATTTCTTGCTCGTGGATCTGAAAGTACATTCACAGTAGCAAAAGGCACGCCGAGCTTTGATACGACTGAAGCAGCCCTGTTGCTAAACCCGCACTGAGGCGCTTCGGCAGTCCCCTTCATGAAGAGTACGATCTTGTTGTTATCCACTATTTCTTGCAATTCTTCTGATGTCCAATTAAAACCGGTCATGAACGACCCTCCCTTGGTCGGCGTATATGTACTCCTAGAAATTGTTTCTCTCCCTCGCCGTGAGGATCGAAAACCGTGTTGCCCGAGGCCTCTGCCTGCTTCTTGGTCATGCACTTCAAATCTAGCGCATGCACGCTTCCATTCTTGATGTAAGGCATGAAATGTGATAGGATCGGTTGCTGCCTCTCGAGAGGCAGCAAGCCATCGAAAGAGTCAGAGATAACTCTGACATGGAAATGATCTCCAGTACCATGTAGGTCGCTTACCTGAACCTCAGAGTCAGGGACAATCTTTCGAACCTCCTCTTCAATCCACTCATCACTAGGCATATACCGCTTTCAGGCCAGTTAGATTTGAACTATTGTAACGAAAATAGATTATTTTGAACGTATTTCAGAAATATTCTCCGCAATCGAGGCCTTGTCATTTATCAAGCCACTACCGATGACTGCAACATCCACTCCCCATGAGGCTACCATCGATGCGTTGTGTGCCTTGATGCCCCCGTCAATCATCAACTTCGTTCTTCTCCCTCCATCAGAGATTTGTTCATCTATCGCCGCTCTAAAAACACGTACCTTCCCTTCGACTTCCGGCATGAATGACTGCCCCCCCTTGCCTGGCACGACTGACATCACCAATACAAGATCCAACTCAGAAAGGTAGGGCAATATCGCATCGGGTTCTGTATCTGGATTCAGAACAAGCCCAACCATCGTGCCTGATTTTCTTATTTCCGAGATAAGGGCCGCAGGGTCGTTGATGGCCTCTATATGAGCAATAATCAGATCCACCCCTGCATCGGCATACTGCTTCCATGTCCTCTCAGCATTCGTGATCATGAGATGACAATCGACGAAAATGTCCGGTCCCACCCTTTCTCTTACAGATCGCACAACTGCGGGCCCGAATGTAATGGTCTCATTTACCACCCAATTCCCATCCATCACATCAAGATGAATCCAATCTATTCCCGCATCGATGGACTCTTCAAGGACCTCGCCGAGACGTGTGAAATCAGCAGTCAAGATACTCGGCGCGATCTGCATGTCCACATGCCCCTCTGAACAAACAGGTTCTCAACACTTGGGGGGGTACAGATTACGAAATACGCATATGGTCTACAGCAAGGATTCATACATAAGATAGTCAATATCTCGGTCAATGGGCCAAGTCTTGGAAGCGTCAGACTCGAATTTTCAATCCGTGATTTCAGAATCAGAATGGGTATTAGTGGACTTCTGGGCGCCTTGGTGCGGACCATGTAAGATGATTTCACCAGTCCTCCATTCCATCGCCGATGAGAGAGACATCACGATTGCGAAGGTCAACACGGACACTAATCCACTGACCCCTGGTCAGTATGGTGTGAGGGGAATTCCGTTCCTCGTTCTTTTCCACAACGGACAACCCGTCGATCAACACACAGGGGCCGCTCCCAAGCCTTACTTTGACGATTGGTTGAATCGACATATGGCGTAAATATCGAAACAACCGACTCTACGTCAGTCTTGTTTCTCCGCATGCATCTGTAAGCGACTTCTCAATGCTTCATGGAGCCACATACCATCTTCAAGTTCAATCATCAGACCTCTAGAAATCAAAGATTTCGGAGGCCGGCCCACATACCCGACTGATTCAGACAATTCTTTCCAAGGCACGGGTCTTTCCGCTCTGGAAAGAGCCAGAAGAATGGATCGATCTTCATCTGGAAGAACATCCACTATTTCTGAATCTAGAAATCGAATCCAATCACGATGGTTAATCTCACCGTACATTTCCAAGAGCTCGATCGCCAGAGGATGCCCTCCTGTACGCTCATGCAGGGCCTCTGCTGATATCTTGTCCGAGAGGCCCATACTTTCCACCCACATCTCAAGCTCATTTCGACTCAGACCTCCTAGGGCGATTTCAGCGACCCTCCCCCTTGTCATGACATCCCGCCTGTCATAGAAATCTGGAGACGATCTAGATATGACAATCATTCTCGAATGAGAGGCCTCTATAACCTGCATTAATACACCTAGGAGGCGAACCCCATCCTTGTCGAGATTGTGCACATCATCGAGAATTAGGAACAGCTTCGATTTACTACCTATGGATCCATCTTCATCAATCAACGTAGCAGTCAACCTCCTCCTCAGAAGATCGTGATCAAGAGGATTCCCTGGCGGAGGCAGAATGGAAATCAAATCATATGAGTCATCAATTTCATTCTTGTGCCCCAACCCAAGTCTGTGAAATATGCTCGTAGTTAGGCCAATTGCGGTATCCCATGGCTGACATGGATAGTACATGACGAGCATATCCTCAATTCCAGAATTACGCGTCCTGAACCAGTCAGATACCAGAGTAGTCTTTCCACAACCAGCGACCCCAGTTACCGTACAAATGCCCTCAGTACCTGAAAACCACACATCCAGAGATTTTTTTTCTTCATCCCTACCATGTATGTCTCTTGTCTTCGGGGGCTCAGTGTGGTAGGTAGAATGGGCTCCAGCCATCATCCTTATCGAACCCGGCTCGGTTGTTTTGTTTCGTATTGGCCCGAAACGAATATCTCCGTAACTGAGAGCGCCTTCATGTTGAGCGTGCATCAAAACAGATAGCAGGTCAAGATCCGCCCTCAATCGATCAGACGCCTCTGAAGCTGGTATCTCCAAGAGATCCCCATTCCGACTTCGAACGAGAACGGGCGTTTCTGAAAGCCTATCTTTCACCGCTGCGGCCATTTCCACTCCTAATGACGTGAGATACCATATTTTCTGACGTCGATTTTCACCTCTCACCAAGCGCATGCCCTGCGCAACAACGCCCGTTGCCACCAAATCTCGCATACTCCGAGAAACATTAGGCGGATGGACTGCACATGCTATCGATATCCCCCGCCTAGTAATTTCAGAAGTGACGGTATGGAGATCTACCTGGGATATGTGATTCAATAGATGCAGGAGAATCCTATCTGCCACAGCCACGTTAACACGGGCACCTTCCCCCATGAATCTGCATGAATCAGTCCTGCCATCAATGGTTCGCTCAAATTCCGCCTGATTCCAATTGGATTCAATGGATTCATGAACCCCGTCTTTGCTGAGATGGATGAGGGATGAATGATGACCCGGACTGAGATCGTCGCCGCTCTGAATGAAGCCCTTGCATGGGAACTCAGAGCCATAACCATGTATGCACATTATTCGGCTTATGTCTCTGGAATACACAGATCCCACTTAGCGACCTACTTCAACAACGAAGTCACGGAATCGATAACCCATGCAGCGACTGTCAGGGCCGCCATTGTAAAACTAGACGGGAAAGCCATCACTGAGAGGGATGCAACAGCAATCCCTCATACATCCGACTATCTCGAAATGTTGAAAGAAGCTTACAAGACTGAGAAAAATGCAAGCGAAACGTATGGAAGAATACTGCCTATGATTCAAGAAATCGGAGACTCTGAACTGTACGATGCCCTTGAAGTGATTTATTTTGATGAGCTTCGATCTGTCGAAGAACTCCGTATGATGTTGAAATGATACATCATGCAACCCGATTATGTGCCGTGTCCCCCTCCACCCCCCATGGACTCGTATGAGGAACTACTCAATCGACTCAGAGATATTGATTTGGCATCTCAGATTGGGAGTATCTTGGGCTGGGATCAAGAGGTGATTATGCCCAAAGCCGCTGCGGAAAGCAGGGCAGAGCATCTGGCATGGTTATCCAAAACAGTCCATGAGAAGATTACCGATCCCCGGGTTGGAGAGTTGATATCTGAATTAGATTCAACCTCTTTAGACCAGACCCAGGCTGCCAACCTCAGGCTTGCGACGGTTTCCTATGAGCGTGCTACGTGCCTTCCTGCAGATTTTGTCGAAGAATTCGCACGGTTAAGATCCAATGCTCATCACACATGGGCCAGAGCAAGGAAGGAAGATGATTTTTCTATATTCAGAGACGATATGGAGAAGATCCTCGACATGACACGTAGAAAAGCGGAATACTTTGGTTACAGCGAGTCCCCATACAATGCTCTTCTAGATCAATACGAGACTGGACTTACTGTTAGCCGATTGAACCCACTTTTCAACGGACTACGAGACAGCGTTGCGCCGCTCGTCAGGAAAGTCACAGAATCTGGAAAACAACCAGATATGACTTGGGTCGAACGATCAAAATGGTCAGAATTAGCACAAACCCAACTCAGTCAAAGAGTATCAGAAGCAATAGGATTCGATTTCACCGCTGGAAGGAGAGATGCGTCAGTACATCCTTTTTGTGGGGGCCCCAATCCAAGCGACGTTCGATGGACAACCCGTTATGATGAATCAGAGCCATTCGGATCTTTGTTTGGTTCGATGCATGAAACGGGCCACGGCACATATGAGCAAGGTCGTCCAAGAAATCTCGACTTCCAACCCGCAGGGAAAGCATGCGGGCTCGGCGTCCATGAAAGCCAATCTCGTTTATGGGAAAATCAAGTAGGCCGATCGATCCAATTCTGTGAATGGGTTCTTCCAATGTGGAGGGAATGCTTTCCTGGACAGATGGATGATGTTACGCCTGAGATTCTTTGGAGAAGCGTCAACACCATCCAACCAAGCTACATACGCACTGAATCAGATGAAGCAACATACAATCTTCATATTATGATTAGATATGAATTAGAGAAACTAATGGTCGAAGGCGATATAGAAGTCGATGAAATTCCAGATGCATGGGATGCAATGTATGAGGAATATCTGGGTATCAGACCACCAAATCGTACTATTGGTGTTTTACAAGACATACATTGGTGCATGGGTGCAATCGGTTACTTCCCGACATACACCCTTGGCAACCTCTATGCCGCCCAATTACTAGAAGCAGCTAGAGATGATATCCCCGATCACGATGAGAGAGTGATAAAAGGAGACTTCCATCCTCTTCTTAATTGGATGAGATCGAAAATCCACTCCAGAGGCAGCATCCTTGAGCCTGCTGAACTCATCAAAGAGGCAACAGGCAGCTATCCTTCCCCACAACCGTTTGTTGAGTACCTATCAGACAAGGTGCGACGCCTATATGATATCGAAATCTGAGAGTGAAGTGTAAAAATGAATAGTAGCGCCCGTCTTTCAGACCTGTCTTCATTGGTCAGGTCTCTGAAAGCACCCGTTACAACCATCGCACAGAACGCTAAATCCTTCATCGCCGGAGACGCTGAAGGGATAGCATCCGCTTGGTCTATCACAGATGG
>Ga0208410_1001722_pt1 | contig 10979 bp, 9 predicted proteins | sample ETN02SmetaG_3_FD_185787 | JGI IMG/M metagenome (GOLD analysis project Ga0208410, IMG submission 185787) | Marine microbial and viral communities from oxygen minimum zone, Eastern Pacific Ocean - ETNP2014F10-02SV257 (SPAdes) (version 2) | ecosystem: Environmental > Aquatic > Marine > Oceanic ... | reverse complement strand
AACGTTTTTCATTATATTAATTCTTAAATAGGGAAAGGATAATATAGAACTTAGTTTTCATTTTTATACTAGCAAAAATTTCCATGTATGTACCATTGATTTGAGAGTTTTCCATTCTTTAATTCAAAAATCCAAAATTTTTCACCTTCTAAAAGTTCTATGGTCCAATAATCTCTTGTATGTAGTTCCCAGGTTGAGTTCTGACACCACCATTCTGGAGCTATTGTATCTGGACCAAAAGCTGCAGATATATGTTTCTTCACTCCACTTAATATACAGGTTTTGGGTAATGAGCTATTTTTAAACTTTTCAACTTCAATCTTTTTTGGCGAAAATAAATATATTGGGCGTAAGGTTGATCTCGATTTCTCCCACGATCTATTACTAACTTTAGTATCAATTGGTACTATGGAAGCAACTTTCTCAGGTATATGAGTATTTTTTAGATAAATTTTTCGGATATTATTATATCCAATACGTAGTGAAATTTTTGATATTAATTCCGCATATTTTTCATTTGAATTAATGTTCTTTGTTCCTTTAAGAGGTATGGAAAAATACTTCATATCAGATTGGAGTGGATTATTTTTTTTTGATTCTTTTATTGATAAATTTAATTCTCTTACGTCTGAAAAAAATTGAATGCTATCAACTTTAATTTTTAGCAATGAGATTATAAAATCGACTTCTTTCGTTGCTGTTTTCAGCATTAAATTTATTTCTTTCTTTTCCAATTTTGATGAAATAAAGGTAACTGCAATTTCTTTTATTAAAGTATCAGTTTCTCCGAGTCTTCTAAGGGCTATTTTAATGATATTTTCAAGTTCTAGTACTAATCTATTTTTTGAGATAACTGGTTGAATGAAATCCTTACAATAAATCGGGTTATATTTTTCCTCCAAAGGTGAAATAGGCTCATTTCTAACTCCTAGAGTTCTGTCTAATTTATTGAGGAGGTCTTTGCCAAAGTATTCTAAAAGGTCGTGGCGCTTTAATTTGGATAGATGAGAAATGTTTTTAAGACCTAAAAAATATAGTTCATTTAATTCTTTATTTTTGAGGTCAAGTATATTGACAGGCAATGCTGATATGAAAGATTCTGCTTTTTCTCCCAAGATTTGGGGGGAGCAACCCTCTATAGTATACTTTGCTGTACTAGGTCTAATTTTTGAATTGAATCGATTAACTTTTGCTTCATGGGTTAGATAATTTCCTGGCAATACCTCGTGGCTTTTTTCTATTGATTTGTGGTAGTTGTTTTTAAAAATGGCTGCCAATATAGCTGCCGATGGAGAGCTTCCTATGCCAACATTAGAGGTGAAGCCCATCTTTTTTACTTCTAATATTATTTCTTTTGCCAAGTGCTCTTCTCCACCAAATAAATGGCTACAGCCAGTTATATTAAGAAGTAGCGACTTTTCTTTTTTTGTTGAAATCCAAGGAGAGAATTTTTTGAGTTTTTTTATAAAACTTTTTATTAAAAATTTCTCATCACGTGAATTTCTTTTCGTAATGGTGCATTCGCTTTGGATATTAACAGCGTCAATTAATGGCATATCTGGGTGAATGCCTAAATATGCCGCTGATTTATTTACACAGTGTACGTAATCTACGCCAGATTTTGTATATGAAACTATTACTGGCCCTTCTGAAAAGATCTTTCTTTGGACAGCAACATTTTCTGCATTCATGAATGGGAAGAATATAAATAAGAACCGTCTTTTCATTAAGGGCTATAATTTTGTTCATGTTTTGTTCTTATTAAAATTAAACTATACAAGAGTCGAGTCATATTTTTAGGGAAAGCAAATTATTCTATTTCTTTGCTCAGTCTAATAATTATGTCTACCTTAGAAATTTTTGATCCTTTTGGAGCCTGTGGCAAATTTTTTATTTGAAAATTATCTATTTTTGCATCAGTAAGCTCGCCCGTATCTTCCCAAAAGAAATGGGGGTGATCATCTACTCTGGTACAAAAAAATTTTCTATTGGCATCAACTATGACTTCGCTTAAAAGTCCAGCACTGCAGAAGCAATGCAAAGTATTATAGACAGTAGCAAGAGAAACATTTATATCACCCGCTCTGCACAAATCAAATAACTGTTCTGCGGTTATATGCTTGTGTTTACCATTTCCAACTAGGTATTCAGCTATCTTAACTCTTTGCTTTGTTGGTTTAACTCTCGCTTTACTTAGCCATTGATTGGCTATCTTGTTTGGGTCAACATTCTTATTTTCAAATTTATTAAGCATCAAATAACATCAAATTTTTTTAGATTTGTATTTTGCATGCATTAAGTCTAGTATTGCCGTGCAACGAAATCGATTTAAACGTAGAAGCATCTTCTTCCTAAATATAAAACCTACTAACATATATATACAAGAAAAAGCTGTTTTGGTAAATAGGGAAACAAAATGACTGATCGACCATCGAAGATAGACTATGATGGCTTAATAAGTTGTGCGAAAGGAGAGATGTTTGGGCCAGGAAATCCACAGTTGCCAATGCCTCCTATGCTTATGTTTGATAGGATAATAGAAATTTCAGATAATGCTGGAAAAGCTTCAAAAGGACATGTTGTCGCTGAATTTCAAATACAACCCTCACATTGGTTTTTTGAGTGTCATTTTCAAGGCGATCCAGTAATGCCAGGATGTCTTGGTTTAGACGCTTTGTGGCAGTTGACAGGTTTTAACCTAGGTTGGCGTGGAATGGTAGGTAAAGGAAGGGCTCTTGGAGTTGGAGAGGTAAAGTTCTCAGGCATGGTCACTCCAAAAACATCCCTTGTGACTTATCTTGTAGAATTTACACGAGTAATTGATAGAAGGCTTAAAATGGGTATAGCTGACGGTTCTATGCTTGCAGATGGAAAAGAGATTTATAAAGTATCTGATATGCGGGTTGGGCTATTTAGTGAATAAAGCAAAGAACAAGTTAGGAATATTCGAATGCGTCGCGTAGTAATAACAGGTATAGGAATTGTATCCTCAATAGGGGAAAATAAAGCAGAGGTTTTAAATTCACTAAAACTTGGCAAGTCGGGGATAACTTTTTCTGACGATTATGCTGAAAATGGATTTAGATCTCAAGTCCATGGTAACCCGAAAATTTCTCTTTCGGATCATATAGATAAAAGACAATTAAGATTTATGGGTGATGGGGCAGCTTATAATTATATTGCTATGGCACAAGCCATTGGTGATAGTGGTTTGGAAGAAAAAGAGGTTTCCAATGAAAGAACTGGTTTAATTGTTGGTTCTGGTGGGCCATCTACTAAAAATCTTTTTAATGCGCATACCATTGTTAAAGAAAAAGGTTCACCAAAAAGAATGGGACCTTTCATGGTAACGCGCGGAATGTCCTCAACTAACTCAGCATGCTTAGCAACACCTTTTAAAATCAAAGGTGTTAATTATTCAATTACTTCCGCATGCTCAACTTCAGCTCATTGTATAGGAAACGCATCGGAATTAATTCAGTATGGAAAACAAGATATAATTTTTGCTGGCGGTGGAGAAGAGTTGGATTGGACTCTTTCCTGCTTGTTTGATGCTATGAATGCAATGTCTAGTAAATACAATGATAATCCAGAAGTAGCTTCTCGAGCCTTTGACTCTGATAGAGATGGTTTTGTTATAGCTGGAGGTGGAGGAGTTGTGGTACTTGAGGAATTAGAGCATGCTAAGTCTAGGGGTGCAAAAATTTATGCCGAAGTAGTGGGTTATGGAGCAACATCAGATGGGTTCGATATGGTGGCTCCATCGGGAGAAGGAGCAGAGCGGGCTATGAGGTTAGCTATTTCATCCTGTAATAATAGAACGGTTGATTACATTAATGCTCATGGAACATCTACGCCAGCTGGAGATGTGACGGAAGTAGAGGCCGTTAGAAAAGTATTTTCAGAGACTAAATTTCCCCTAATAAGCTCTACAAAATCACTTACAGGCCATAGTCTTGGAGCAGCTGGAGTACACGAGGCAATTTATTCAATACTAATGATTGAGAATAATTTTATTGCGGGTAGTGCAAATGTTGCCAACCTTGATCCTGAGCTCAGGAGTGATGAAATAGCTACAAAATTAGTTGAAAATATAGAATTGGATACAGTATTATCAAATAGCTTTGGGTTTGGAGGAACAAACGCATCTTTAGCAATTGGTAGATATTTGGGATAGATTTGCAGAAGCGATGACGAATTTATTGGCGGGAAAAAAAGGGTTAGTAATTGGTGTTGCAAATGATAAGTCAATTGCTTGGGGAATTGCAAAAGTTTTGGCTGAAAATGGAGCCTCTTTAGCATTTACATATCAGGGTGATAGTTTTGGAAAAAGGGTTATTCCTCTAGCTGAAAGTTTAGGGTCAAATTTGGTATTTAATGTAGACGTCCAGCATTCCCAATCTTTAGACTTAGTGTTTTCAAAAATACAAAATGAATGGGGCAGTATGGATTTTTTAGTTCATGCAGTAGCATTTTCTGAAAAGAGTGAGCTTTCTGGAAGGCTTATTAACACATCAAGAGATAATTTCATAAAATCTATGGAAATATCCTGTTATAGTCTGATCGATTTATCTAGGCGTAGCTCAGAATTAATGGTGAAGGGTGGCACAATAATTACTTTATCTTATCTTGGCAGTCAGCGTGTTACTCCAAATTATAATGTGATGGGATTAGCAAAAGCAGCATTGGAATCTTCGGTTCGGTATTTATCGAGTGATTTGGGAAGTCAAGGGATTAGAGTAAATGGAATCAGTCCGGGTCCAATGAAAACTTTAGCAGGTGCTGCCATAAGTGGCGCCCGAAAGGTTTATAGGTTTGCAGAAGAAAATAGCCCATTGCAAACGAATGCTTCACTGGAATCTGTAGGAGGAACCGCTCTTTATTTGATAAGTGATTATGGGAAGCATACAACGGGAGAAATAATTTTTGTAGATGGCGGATACCATGTAATGGGTATGGCTAGACCTGAAAACATATGAGCGGAAAAATTTGAGGCTGATGGTTGACTGATTTTGCGATGATAAAAGAGGCACAAAGAAGGCTAGAAAAGCATTCAAATTATACACCTCTTCTTAATTCACCTTTTTTAGATAAGATTGCTGGTAAAAGAATTCACTTGAAAGCCGAATGCCTTCAAAAGACAGGAAGTTTCAAGTTTAGAGGAGCCTGGTCATTTATATCAAATCTGACTGAGGAAGAGAGAAAAGGTGGGGTGATTGCTTTCTCTTCCGGCAATCATGCTCAAGGTGTTTCGGCCGCAGCTAAGGCTTTTGGTTCCCCTTGTATAATTGTTATGCCTAAAGATGCACCAGAAGTTAAGATTAATAATACACGCAATTATGGAGCAGAAGTTGTCCTTTATGACCGAAATAAAGAAGTCAGAGAAGATATTGGATTAGATATTGCCAAAAAAAAGAATCTTAAACTAATTCACCCATATGAAGAATCATTAGTAATTGCAGGACAAGGCACAACAGGTTTAGAGATTGCGCAGCAAGTGCAATATAAAGGCATAACTAGTGCGGATGTTTTAGTATGCTGCGGTGGCGGGGGTTTAATTTCAGGAATAGCGCTAGCTTTGAATGAATTGAACCAGAATTTAAAAGCGAGGCCAGTAGAACCTGAAAATTTTGATGATACAAAAAAATCTTTAGAGCAGGGTAAAATAGTAACTAATAAAAACGTTGGCGGATCTATTTGTGATGCAATTTTGACCCCTCAACCGGGAGAAAATACCTTTAAAATTATTAAAAAATTATGCAAAGCAGGATTAGCAGTAAGTGAAGAGCAAGTTTTAAAGGCGATTGCTTTAGCATTTCTTCACTTAAAAGTGATATTGGAACCAGGTGGGGCTGTTGCCTTAGCTGCTGCATTATTTCTGCCCCATCTTATCGAAACCGAACAGGTGATTGTAGTGGGAACCGGTGGAAATATAGACAGAGAAATATTTAGGAAAGCATTAACTTTCTTGGATGTTTGATCGGTATAGTCAAAAACTGGTTTACCCAGCTCTTAATTTATTAGGAGTGTTTCTCTTAAGAATAGGGTTAACTCCTAACCTCCTTTCGTGGAGTGGAATTTTTTTTGGAGTGAGTGCTGCAGTCTCAATTTACTACTCATTCATGCTATTAGGTCTTCTTTTTATTCTTATTAATAGAATTTGTGATGGTTTGGATGGCCAAATGGCTCGTGAAACTGAAGTATCTGATTATGGAGGTTTTTTAGATATCGTTTTTGATTTCTTTTTTTATGCCATTATACCTTTAAGCTTTGGTCTTCAAAAAGAAGAAAATTTAATACCTGCTTTATTCCTGTTGGTATCATTTTTAATAAATGGTTCTAGCTTTTTAGCATATGCAGCAATTAAAGCTTCAAATACCAAAAATCAAAGAAACACAGAAAAATCACTCCATTACTCTCACGGCTTAATAGAGGGCACGGAAACAATATTGTTTTTTATATTATTCTGCCTATTCCCTGAAAAATTCTCTCTATTTTGCTATATTTTTTGTTTCTTAACATGTTTAACCTTTTTGCAAAGGTTAGTTAAAGCAAAAGCTGAATTTAAAGGATAAAATACTATAATTTAGCCATCAACTCTTATATTGGTATTTGATGGATCGTATGGGCTGTCTTCAACTATTTCACATTCCCACAAAGAGTTAAGGATTTTTACCTTTAATTTTGTTCCAATATCAGCATATTTTTTATTAACATACCCCATTCCAATACTTTTATTAAAAACAACAGAAAACCCACCTGAGGTAAGACGACCAATTTTCTTAGAATCATGATATATTGCTTCTCTACCCCAAGGGTCAGCATCTTTAGGTCCGTCTATTAAAAGCGTTACGCAAGTAACATCTGAATCTCTCTCAACTCCATCTTTTCCCAAGAAGTTTTTGCTCAAGTCTACAAATCTGGAAACTCCAGATTCAAAAGGTGTAGCATCTCGCCCTAATTCAGTTCCAAAAGCCCTATAGGATTTCTCTAATCTTAACCAATTTTGTGCCCTGGCGCCTACCAATTTAAGGTTAAAGGCATCTCCAGAATTTTTTATAAGATCAAATAAATAGTTTTGCATTTCTATTGGATGGTGAAGTTCCCAACCTAGCTCTCCAGTATAAGCGACCCTAACTGCCATAACTGGACACATTCCAATTTCTATATTTCTATAGGATAACCAAGGGAAATTTTTATTACTTAGTGCGGTCTCCACATTGGGACTCTTAATTATTGATTTTAAAAGATCTCTAGACTTTGGCCCAGCAATAGCAAATACACCCCATTGATTGGTTACGTCGTGGATATTAATGTGACCGAAATCTTTCTCCTTTTCTTGGGCATGCTTTTTCATGTAGTCATAATCATAAAGTGTCCAACCTCCAGCAGATACTAGATAGAATTCTTCGTCGGACAACGTAATTATTGTGAATTCACTACGAACCGTTCCCGTTACTGTCAAAGCATAAGATAGATTAATGCGGCCAACATTAGGTAGCTTATTAGAGGTAAACCAGTCTAAAAATCGTTTAGCCCCAGTTCCAGAAACTTTATGTTTTGAGAAGGCTGTTACATCAAGCATCCCAACAGATCGTCGTATTGAATGCGCTTCTTCAAAACTATATTTCCACCAACCACCTTTCCTAAAGCTTCTTGAATCTAGATCATTAAAATTTTTTTCAGCAAAGTAATTAGGTCTTTCCCATCCGTTGACCTGTCCAAAATGGGCCCCTAGTTCCTTCATTCTATCATAACATGGCGCCGTTCTCAAAGGACGGCAGGCCGGCCTTTCTTCATCCGGATGATGAAGAACATAAACATGTTCATATGCTTCTTCATTTTTTCCAATTGTATATTCCGTAGTTATCCAATTTCCAAACCTTTTGGGATCAAGACTTGACATGTCGATTTCAGCTTCTCCTTCAGTCATCATTTGTGCTAGGTAATGGCCAGTACCTCCAGCAGCTGTTATACCAAAGCTAAAACCTTCTGCCAGCCACATATTATGAAGACCTGGTGCAGGTCCTAGTAAAGGATTTCCATCAGGAGTATAACAAATTGGGCCATTATAATCGTCTTTCAAACCGACATTTTCTGAGGAAGGCAATCTGTGGATCATTGATAAATATTCAGTCTCAATTCTATCTAGATCTAGAGGAAATAAATCAGCTCTAAAAGATTCAGGTACATCATAAGGGAATCTAGCTGGGGCATTTTTTTCATAGGGTCCTAAAATCCAGCCACCTCGCTCCTCCCTTACGTACCATTTTGCATCTGCATCTCTTAAGACGGGGTGTTCTGGGTTATTTTCTCTAAATTTAACCAGTTCTGGATCTGGTTCTGTAACAATATATTGATGTTCTACAGGTATAGCCGTTGTTTTTATTCCTAAAAGTCGCGCAGTCCTTTGAGCGTGATTTCCAGTAGCTGTAATTACGTGTTCAGCTCTTATCTCGAATGGCTCCTTGCTTTCCACTAAGTTGCCTCCTTTTTCAACCATATTGCAGCAGCCTAAAATCCATTCACTTCCAGTCCAATCATATTTATTAACTTGGACTCTCCTATGAATATCGGCTCCATGTATACGAGCACCTTTTGCCATGGCTTGGGTAACGTCAGCAGGGTTTATATATCCGTCTGTTGGGTGATAAATTGCTCCTTCAAGATCTTCTGTTCTAAGTAAAGGCCACCTGTTTTTCATCTCACTTGGGCTTAGCCATTCATATGGTATGCCGACGGTTTCAGCCGTTGATGCATAAAGCATGTATTCGTCCATTCTCTCTTTAGTTTGTGCCATCCTGAGGTTTCCAACAATCGAAAAACCAGGATTTAATCCCGTCTCAGACTCTAATTCTTTATAAAACTTTACTGAATAATCATGTATGTGACTGGTGGCATACGACATATTAAAAAGAGGAAGTAATCCTGCGGCATGCCACGTAGATCCGGAAGTTAGCTCATCTCTTTCTAATAGTGCCACATTTTTCCAACCAGCTTTAGCTAAATGATAAACTATACCAGCACCGACTGCACCTCCGCCAACGACTACTGCTCTATAATGACTTTTCATTAATTTCTCCTAAAACGAAAATTTTAATTTTTCTATCAAAGGTATATTATTTTATCAATTGGGCAAGATTTAACCCATTCTAAAGTTAAACAAAATTTATTTATTCTCCCAATTGCTATTATTTAAATCATCAGCTAACTATATGCGAATTTTATAAGTGATGGTTGGTTTGCTGAAAGAGAAAAAGAAAGTTTATTTAAAAACCTATGGTTGTCAGATGAATGTTTATGACAGCGATAGAATTATTGAACAATTAGCTCAAAAAGGGTTTGAGGCTACTCCTAGAGAATTTGATGCGGATTTAATTGTACTAAATACATGTCATATAAGGGAAAAAGCGGCTGAGAAGGTATATTCTGAGCTTGGGAAATATAGTAATTTAAAAAGTAAGAAACCAAAATTAAAGATTGGTGTGGCGGGCTGTGTCGCTCAAGCCGAAGGAAATGAAATTATAAAAAGGCAGCCACTGGTAGACTTTGTTGTAGGACCGCAAACTTACCACACAATTCCTACCCTTCTTGAAAAGCTTACTAATGGGCAAAAGGTTGTGGATATTGAGTTTTCTACTCAAGAAAAGTTTGAGAATCTCAAATCAACAGAGGGAAAGGAATATAAGCCGTCACAATTTCTAACTGTTCAGGAAGGCTGTGATAAATTTTGTTCCTTTTGTGTGGTGCCTTACACAAGAGGTGTTGAAGTCTCTAGGCCCCTTAGTGAAATTTTAAGCGAGGCTAAAACCTTAACTGAGTATGGGGCTATCGAAATCACTCTTTTAGGGCAAAATGTCAACGCTTATAATGGGTTGGATGACTCAAAAAAGAGGAGGGACCTTTCTTACCTTATACATAAATTATCTGAGATTGACGGTTTAAAAAGAATAAGATTTGTTACTTCTCATCCAGTTGATATGACAGATAGTTTGATACAAACATTTAGATCTAATGAGAAATTAATGCCTTACCTTCATTTGCCTATTCAAAGTGGCAGTGACGATATTTTAAAAAAAATGAATAGGCGTCACAATGTGTCTGACTATTTAAATATTATAGAAAAGGTTAGGGAGGCAAGGCCAGACATAGCTATATCTGGTGATTTTATTGTGGGATTTCCAGGAGAATCGGATTGCGATTTTGAAAGCACACTGGAAGTATGCCACAATGTTGGTTACGCAAGTGCATTTAGTTTTAAATATTCTCCAAGGCCAGGAACTACTGCTTTTGAAAAAAAGGAAGTTCCGGAATATATAAAAAAAGAACGGCTGACTGCCCTTCAGGATGTCATTAGGCAGCATCAGTCTTCTTTCCAGAAAAATTTGGTAGGCAAAACACTATCCGTTTTAGTAGAAAAGAAAGGAAGAATTGAAGGTCAGGTTGTCGGAAAATCTCCATATCTCCAACCAGTTTTCTTTTCTGGTGCAAGTGCTTTAATAGGGAAAATAGTAGATATTAATATTACTGGATCTGAGTCAAATTCATTATCAGGAAACCTTTTTGAATAAAGTAAAAGTGATAAAGCTATTGAAATCTTCTTATTAATTTCTATTATAGTTATATCTTAATGTGTATGGACACTTTATAAATTTGATAACAGAAAAATTAGCCCCTACGCCCCACCAAAATATTAGTACAGATGAAACTTTGGAGTTCAAGGTTGAGGATAATGACATTCTTGCAAAACTTTGTGGGCCACTAGAATCTCATATTGCACACTTAGAGATTGCATTCGATACACAACTAATTCGGCGTGGGAATACTATATTTATTTCTAATGCTACAAAGCAAAAAACTATTATAAGTGAAATATTAAAGTTTTTACATTGTGAGATCGTAAGTGGGAAAAGAATTGAAATTTCTGATGTTGATATTGCAATAAAATATTTTTCAAGCAATGGAGTTCAAAGGAGCAA
>Ga0208410_1001720_pt1 | contig 10987 bp, 10 predicted proteins | sample ETN02SmetaG_3_FD_185787 | JGI IMG/M metagenome (GOLD analysis project Ga0208410, IMG submission 185787) | Marine microbial and viral communities from oxygen minimum zone, Eastern Pacific Ocean - ETNP2014F10-02SV257 (SPAdes) (version 2) | ecosystem: Environmental > Aquatic > Marine > Oceanic ... | reverse complement strand
AATAACCCTTCTATTCTAGAGACTTATAGTGGTATGTAGCATGTAGTACAATGCTGACCTTATGAAGCCTCTTAACGGTATTAAAGTAATAGACTTAACCCATATGTTAGCTGGTCCCTATGCAGGAATGGTTATAGCTGATTTAGGTGCGGAAGTAGTTAAAGTTGAACCATTAGCTCCTGGTGAAATGACACGAGGTTTGCTTCAATCTGATCCAAATTATTCTTTTAAAGACTTTGGTGCTTACTTCCTAACTCTAAATAGAAATAAAAAAAGTGTTTCTCTAGATCTTAAATCAGAAGAAGGATTAAATATATTCCATGATCTAGTTAAATCAGCAGATGTTGTTCTCAATAATTTTAGTGCAGGAGTAGTAAAAAAGTTAAAAATAGACTTTGATTCATTAAAAAGCATAAATCCTCGAATTATCACATGTTCAATTACTGGATTTGGTGAAACTGGACCCCACTCTTCCAGACCAGCATATGATCAGATAGTTCAAGCCTATAGCGGAGGTATGTCAGTAACTGGACCTGATGCCACAACTCCAACTAGAGCAGGAATACCTATAGGAGATTTAGGTTCTGGTCTTTATAGTGTAATTGGAATTTTGTCTGCCCTCCTCTCTCGTGAGCAAACTAACAAAGGTCAACATATCGACATGTCTCTTTTAGATGTACAAATCTCACTTTTAACTTACATGGCTACCATGCAAACGTTATCAAATATTGATCCAGAACCAATTGGAAATGCTCATTTTGTACACGTTCCCTACAACAGCTTTACTACACAAAATGGTTTTGTTGTCATAGCAGTTATTACAGATGCTTTCTGGGAAGCTCTTTTAGATGTTGTGAATGTTGATAGCCTTAGAGACCCGAAATTTAGTAAGTCAGTTGATAGATTAAAAAATCAAGAATTTATTGAAGCTGAATTGAACAAAATCCTTTCAACCAAACCCTCAGAGTTTTGGATACAAGCTCTCAATGATGCAAAGGTTCCGTGTGGACCTATAAATACTTTCAGTCAAGCTTTGTCAGATGAACAAGTAATTCATAGAAATATGGTTGTAGAGGTAGAGCACCCTGATGGTGGAACAGTAAAAATGCCTGGAAATCCAGTAAAACTATCCTATACCAACGAAGACTCTTACACCCCCCCACCTCATTTAGGTGTTAACACTAGGGAAATCTTAAGAGACTGGGCTGGGTATGATGAAAATAAGATTCAAAGCTTAATTAATCAAAATATAGTTCAATCAGTAGACTAGTATAAATTTATCTAAGATATAACTTACTATTGCTATAAGAATAGTAATTAAAGCTAAAAAAAGCAGTAATCTGGTAAATTTAAATTCTTTTTCTTTCATCTTTTACTTTAGAAATTCTTCTAACTAGTAGAAAATGTATTATATATGGCAAAACAAGATTTAATAGAAATGGATGGTGAGGTTGTTGAAACCCTTCCAAATACTACTTTTAGAGTAAAACTCGAGAATGATCACATAGTTACTGCACACATATCAGGAAGAATGAGAAAACATTACATAAGAATTCTTACTGGAGATAAGGTTAAAGTAGAAATAACCCCATATGATCTATCTAAAGGAAGAATAATCTTTAGAGAAAGATAGGCCCTATAAATTATAAAGTTTTATCATTATTGCTGTAAGCAAGGCAAATTTATGCTGATCAGCCTCTGGAGTCCACGCCTTATCCCATGCGCTATGCATTGCAATAACTGTTTGAGTAGGTGGATCTATCCATATCATTTGACCAAATATGCCTTGAGCGTAATAAGATTTATAAGGAGGTCCACTTAACCACCATTGGTAACCATAATATCTATATCCTTTAGAAGCTTTTGTGGAATCTATCATCCATTTTTTTGGGAGGACTTCTATGCCATTTTTTAACTTACCTTGGTTCAAGGCAAAAATGCCTACTCTTATATAATCTTTTAACGTTGCATAAATACAACAACCACCTAACTCGTCTAAGAACTTAGCATCCAAACCCCAATGCGCGTCAGACTCCATTCCGAAAGGTTTCCATATTTTATTTTCTAAGTAGGTTGATAAGTTGCTTCCAACTGCTGAACGAACTATTCCTCCAATAAGATTGCTTTCGGCAGTGTTGTAATTAAACTTCTTACCAGGTTTATTTGTTATCTCTAGTTTAGATAAATATTTATAAAGATCTGAGGAGTTTAAACCAGCAGCTAAGTTAACATCTGAGTAAGGATCATCATAATCTTCGTTCCATTCAATTCCAGAAGACATTTGAAGAATATGTTTAATTGAGACCTTTTCGTAATTACTTCCAGACAATTCAGGTAGATATTTAGTTACTGGATCCTTAATACTTGTAATAAAACCATCTTGTATAGCTGCACCGAGTAGCATAGACGTAACTGATTTCGTTACTGAAAAGGAAATCCATTTAGAGTCTTTATCATTACCAAAGCTATAGTTTTCATAAAGTATATTGCCCCGCCTTACTATCATCATCCCTGCTACATTAAATTTATTAATATAGTCTTCTAAAGTGTAAGTTTTACCTTTGTATTGATAGGTAATTTGAGAAAAATCTAATAATAAGTAATTTAAAGGATAAGGTTTCGAGCTTTTATTGATAGCCCTTGACGGAATAAAGTTATAACCATTCTTAAATCCACTAATTTTCTGTTGTTTGTCCCAAAAAAGAATAGACTCTTCAGGGTTAGTTTGACTTACAACAGGTTCTTCAGAAAAAGAATTTAAAGAAAGGAAGGAAAGTAAGAAAAATAAAGAAAATTTATTCAATTTTTTACCTTCTCTTTTTTCTTTATATTCTCTTTAAACTCAATTGAGATTTCACCTTCTTTAAGCTCAACATAAGCGGTTCCGCCTACTTTAGATAATTTACCAAATAATATTTCTTCAGCTAACATTTTTTTAATAGAATCCTGTATTAGTCTTTCCATTGGTCTTGCGCCCATATTTTTATCATATCCATTTTCTATTAACCAATCTCTAACTTCATCTGAAACTTCTAATTGAACTTTTTGATGATCTAATTGAACTTGTAATTCAACTAAGAATTTATCTACAACAGTCCTTATGACCTCAACTGGCAAAGGATTAAATTGAATTATGCCATCAAGTCTGTTTCTAAATTCAGGTGAAAATGTTTTTTTGATCATTTCAGTAGCGTCACTAGAATGATCTTGAGATTGAAAACCCATACTTGCCCTACTCATATCTTGGGCGCCTGCATTAGTAGTCATAATTACTACTGTGTTCCTAAAATCAGCCTTTCTTCCATTATTATCCGTTAATGTTCCATGGTCCATTACTTGCAAAAGGATATTAAAAACTTCAGGATGTGCTTTCTCTATCTCGTCAAGCAAGATAACTGAGTGAGGATGCTTAGTAACTGATTCTGTTAACAGCCCACCCTGATCATAGCCTACGTAACCAGGAGGTGCGCCGATCAATCTTGAAACAGTATGCCTTTCCATATATTCAGACATATCAAATCTCACAAATTCTATACCCATGATTTTAGCTAATTGTTTACTTACCTCTGTTTTACCAACCCCTGTAGGGCCCGAGAATAGGAAAGACCCAACAGGCTTTTCTTCAACTCTTAATCCTGCTCTAGCTAACTTTATAGACGATGATAGACTTTCTACCGCTTGGTCTTGGCCAAAAATTACTCGTTTTAAGTTCTCTTCTAATTTCTCTAAAGATTTTTTATCAGAAGAAGAAACTGTTTTTTCAGGAATTCTAGCGATAGAAGCTACTATTTTTTCAATATCTATCTCCGAAATAGTCTTTTTTCTTTTAGATTTAGAAACTAATTTCTGTCTAGCACCAGCTTCGTCTACAACATCTATAGCTTTGTCAGGAAGATATCTATCGTTTATATGTTTTGAAGCCAATGAAGCTGCTGCTTTTAAGGCTCCTTCAGTGTATTTGATCTCATGATGTTCTTCAAAACGCGTCTTTAAACCTTTCAAGATATTAATTGTTTCATCTACAGATGGTTCAGGAACCTCTATTTTTTGGAATCTTCTGGATAAGGCTCTATCCTTTTCGAATATTCCTCTAAATTCTTTATAAGTAGTCGAACCTACAAATTGCAGACTTCTCTTAGCAAGTGCTGGTTTTAATAAGTTAGATGCGTCCATGACGCCTCCAGATGTTGCACCTGCACCAATAACCGTATGAATTTCATCAATAAACAGAATAGCGGATTCGTCACTTTCAAGTTCTTGCAGAACTGCTTTTAGTCTTTCTTCAAAATCTCCTCGATATTTTGTACCGGCAAGTAAAGATCCCATATCTAAAGAATAAATAACGCAATCTTTAATTAAGTCAGGCACTTTCTTTTCAGTTATAAGTTTTGCAAGTCCTTCCGCTATAGCTGTTTTACCCACACCTGACTCTCCTACAAGCAAAGGGTTGTTTTTGCTTCTTCTGGCAAGGATTTGAGTAAGTCTTTCAACCTCATCAGCTCTTCCTATCAAAGGATCAATTCTTCCTTCTAAAGCTTCTTTATTAAGATTCAGAGTGTATTTCTCTAGAGCAGTGTTAGAGTCTGGTTCATTACTTTCAATTTGAGAGTCCTCACCTTCAACACTTATCTTTTCAGAATTTCCATGGCTTAAAAAGCTAACAGCATCTAATCTAGTTAAACCTTGTTCTTCCAGCAAATAAACGCTTTGAGATTCTTTTTCACTAAATATTGCTACTAAAACATTGCTTCCTTTTACTTCAGTCTTGCCTGAAGATTGAACATGAAATACCGCTCTTTGTAATACTCTTTGAAAACCTAATGTTGGCTGAATATCTGTTACTTCTTCTTTTTCAATTTTTGGTGTTGTTGAACCAATAAATTCTTCTAGATCAGTACGCAATTGATCAATATTAACTCGGTTTGAATTCAAAAGGTCCTGAGAATCAGAGTTTTCAAGTAGCGCTAAAAGTAAATGTTCGACAGTTACAAATTCATGTTTTTGCTTATGTGCTAACTGAAAAGCATTATTTAGATTTTGTTCTAGTTCATTATCAATCATCTTCTTCTACTTGCTCTATATCACTTAATAGAGGGTGACCATTTTCTTTAGCAAAATTATTAACCTGTGCACTCTTAGTCTCCGCTACCTCTTTGGTAAAGATACCACAAACTCCCTTACCATGTGTATGTACTGCTAACATAATTTGTTGTGCCTTGTCTCCTTCAAACCCAAAAAATATTTGAAGTACATACACAACAAATTCCATAGGAGTGTAATCATCATTAAGAAGAATAACTCTATATAGAGGAGGTTTTTTTACTTTTGGTTTTTCTAGGGTTGCAACGGTAGAAGTGTTGCCCTGATCTTCACTTTGCTTTGAATCTTTATTATTTTCTATATAGGACATTAATCCATATTTTGAATAATAGCCTCTCCAAATTCCGAACACTTTAAGAGGCTTGCACCTGTCATTAATCTTTCAAAGTCATAAGTAACTGTTTTTTGGCTAATTGTTTTGGCTAAACCTTCGATAATCAAATCTGCTGCTTCTGTCCACCCCATATATCTAAGCATCATTTCTGCTGATAAGATTAAAGAACCAGGATTTACCTTATCTAAACCAGTATATTTAGGAGCTGTTCCATGTGTTGCTTCAAATAAAGCTACTTTATCTCCAAGATTTGCTCCAGGTGCTATTCCTATACCTCCAACTTCAGCTGCCAAAGCATCTGATATATAGTCTCCATTTAAATTAAGTGTAGCTATAACGCTATATTCATCGGGTCTAGTTAATATCTGTTGAAGAAATGCATCTGCAATTACATCTTTTATAATTATTTCATTTCCTGTTTCTGGATTCTTAAGTGAATGCCAAGGGCCTCCATCTAATTCTACTGCGCCGTACTCAGAGGCAGCGAACTGATAACCCCAGTCTTTAAATGATCCTTCAGTAAACTTCATAATATTACCTTTATGAACAAAGGTCACAGAGTCCCTATCATTAGCTATAGCGTATTGAATAGCTTTATCAACTAACCTTTCAGTGCCTTCTTTAGAAACTGGCTTTACTCCTATACCGCAATCTTCAGGAAATCTAATTTTTGTAACGCCCATCTCTTTGGTTAGGAATTCAATAACTTTTTTAGCATCGTCCGAACCTGCTTCCCATTCTATTCCTGCGTATATGTCTTCAGAATTTTCGCGGAAAATAACCATATCTGTTTTTTCTGGATTGGTCACTGGACTTGGTACTCCATCAAAATATCTTACAGGTCTTTGGCACACATATAGATCCAATTCTTGCCTTAAAGCAACATTAAGAGATCTTATACCGCCTCCAACAGGGGTTGTTAAAGGTCCTTTTATGCCAACTAAGTAAGTTTCTAAAGCTTTTAAGGTTTCAGGTGGCAGCCAATTGTCTTCACCATAAACTACTGTGGACTTCTCCCCACAATATATCTCCATCCATTCAATTTTTCTTTTACCTTCATAGGATTTTTCTACTGCTCTATCTACAACTTGTATCATTGCCGGAGTGATATCAGAACCGATACCATCTCCTTCTATAAAGGGAATAATTGGGTTGTCTGGGATATTTAATTTACCTGATTTATCAACAGTAATTTTTGAACCGTTTTTAGGTTCACTGATATGTTCGAATTTCATAATTGCTCTGTATAATTCCTTTTTGTGGGCAGCATTATATATTAAAAGGAAAATAAGGTTAATTTAAGCTTATATGAATAATTCTAAGGTCTTGATAGGTATGTCAGGTGGTGTAGATTCATCTGTCTCAGCCTTTATTCTTAAGGAAAAAGGATATGAGGTGCATGGTCTATTCATGAAAAACTGGGATGACGATGACGGATCCCCCTATTGCAGCATAAAAGAAGATTTTATGGACGCTGCTTTTGTTGCTGATCAACTGAATATCCCTCTTTATGAGATTAATTTTGCTAAAGAGTATAAAGAAAGAGTATTTTCTTACTTTTTAGCAGAATTAGAGGAAGGCAGAACACCGAATCCTGATATTTTATGTAATAAAGAAATTAAATTTAAAGAGTTTTACGAGCATGCTATATCACAAAACTTTGATTACATTGCTACAGGCCATTATGCACAAACAGATCATTCCAAATTATTAAAAGCTTTTGATACAAATAAAGATCAAACGTACTTTCTTCATGCAATTGATAAGGAGGTATTATCAAAAACTCTTTTTCCTATTGGCAACATAGATAAAGACCTTGTAAGAAAAATAGCTAGGGATAATTCTTTAGTTACCAGTGAGAAAAAAGACAGTACTGGTATTTGTTTTATAGGAGAGCGCCCTTTTCCAGAATTTATTTCAAATTATGTTGAAGAGAATATTGGAAAAATTATAGATGAAGATGGCAATGAACTAGGCGAACATAAAGGACTTCAATACTATACGTTAGGACAAAGGCAAGGTATTGGTATAGGGGGCAAAAAAGGATCAAACAATGATCCGTGGTATGTAGCCAGTAAAAATATTAAAACAAATACGCTTACTGTTGTTCAGGGTAACAATCACCCTCTGCTCTTCTCAAAGGAACTGATAACTAGAAATAAGTTTTTATTAAGTGATGATATCGGTAAAGAGTTTAAGGGTACGGCTAAAGTTAGATATCGACAAGAAGACCAGGAATGTGACGTTAAAATCGATGGGAATAAAATCTTAGTGAGATTTGCAGAACCTCAAAGAGCGGTAACGCCAGGGCAGTCTGTAGTTATTTATCATGAAAATGAGTGTTTAGGCGGCGGAGAAATAGAATCAATTAATTAGTTTTATCTTTTCTGTTCTTTTTAATTTCTTTATCTCAAATTCTCTTTTTAAAGAATCACTTTTTGTCTTATAAACTTCTTTATAAATTAATTTAACTGGTAATCTAGCTTTTGTATATTTGGCTCCCTTGCCAGAATTATGTGCAATTATTCTTTTCTGTAAATCATTGGTAATACCTGTATAGAGCGAATTATCCTTGCACTCCAATATGTAGACATACCAACTCAAAATTAATAGAAACTAGACGTAGACCAAATAAGAATAATCAAAAAAACAGCTATAGAACAAAGCCAAGCCCTAATTCTATCTTCTTGTTGCATTTTTTAGGCTGAAGCGCTTTCTCGAGAATGAATTTTATTATAAAGATTAACTACGTTCTTATTATCATCGTTTAACGGCTGCCCAACAGTCGTTCCAAAATTTAAGAAGCAATAAAACATAATATCAGCTAAAGAAAATCTATCTCCGCAAATATATTCTTTATCTTTAATTTGTCCATCTAGCCAAGTTATTCTTTCTTGAGCTAAAGTTTTTAAGTCATCAGCTGCTTGCGGAATAAGCCTTAATCTATCTTTAAAGAAATCGTGACCTTCGGAAAATCTGAAACCATTAGTTAAGGGTTCTACTATTTGTAAATCTATTCTTCTTGTCCACATTCTTGTCTCTGCTCTAGCTTCCGAGGTCTTGCCCATAAGATCCGTGTAACCTTGTTGTTCGTCTAGGTAATCACAAATAACAGTTATTTCAGATACAAAATTACCATTATCAAGTTCTAAGGTTGGCATCTGACCTGAGGGATTTCTCGTTAAATGATCTACTTGCCTATTTTCTCCAGCCATTAAATCTACATCGACTGTTTCAAGTTCTAATCCAAGCTCATGGATGAACATTCTTACTACATGTGGATTAGGTCCTATTGAGTTGTAAAGTTTCATAATTTCTAAGGTTTTTTTACTACATTACCATCTTTCATAACAAAATCTACCGATTCTAAATAAGCGATATCTTCTAGGGGGTTACCAGATACTGCAATTATATCTGCAAGCTTACCAGCTGATATAGAGCCTAGATTTTGTTGTTCTCCTAACAAGATTGAGGCGTGTAAAGTAGCTGAAAGGATAGCTTCCTTTGCGCTCATGCCAGCACCAACCATTAATTTAAATTCTTTAGCATTATCCCCATGCGGAGTAACACCTGTATCAGTACCAAATGCAATCTTTATTCCAGCTTGATAAGCTTTAGAAAATGTTGAAATTAATTGTGGCCCTATTTCAAGTGCTTTTACTTGGACAAAGGGAGGGTAATAATCTTCAATCAATGCTTTTTCCGCAACCCAAGCTCCTGCTAACAATGTGGGTACGTAATAAGTGCCTTCTTTTCTCATAAGAGTCATGCCTTCTGCATCCATAAGTGTGCCGTGTTCTATTGAGTCAACTCCTGCCTTAACGGCACGGATAATGCCCTCTGAACCATGGGCATGAGCAGCAACTTTAAAACCATAATCTTTAGCCGCATCTACGATTGATCTTATTTCTTCTTCTGTCATTTGAGGGTTCTGTCCATTCTTAGCATTGCTAAGAACTCCCCCAGTGGCGGTAATCTTAATTAAGTCAGCCCCTTCTTTATACCTATGTCTAACTGCTTTATATGCATCGTCAGAACTATTGATAATTCCATCAGCCGGTCCAGGATCTGAAGACAACTCATTATTTAAAGAGTTAGTACCGTCAGCATGTCCGCCTGTAGATGCTATTGATTTACCAGCTGTAAAAATTCTAGGGCCTGGCACGGTTCCTTTAATAATCTCATTTCTTAGTGCAACAGTAACTGCATCAGAATCTCCTAAGTTTCTAACAGTTGTAAACCCTGCTAAAAGAGTCTTCTTTGCATTATTAACTGATCTAATGGCATAGTCTGCTGGATTTAAACTAGTGCTCTCAATATATCTATTAGTGCTACTTTGATTTGAAGTTAAATGAACATGCATATCAATTAACCCAGGAAGAACAGTGTAGCCACTTAAATCTATATATTCGTCATCAGGTTCAGGCTCTATATAACCAGTAACTACTTCAGTTATTTTATTGTCTATTACATATATAGACATCTCATTCATAGGGTTATCATTACTGCCATCTATCAAGTATCCAGCATGAATCACTGTTTTTGCAGTGACGTTAAAGCTAAGCAATAGACTTAACCAAATTAATAAAACATTTTTCATAACATGTAGTTTGCGACTAGTTTAATTACAAGGCAAGCATTTGTAGACATAAGTTATAATATTTATATGAAGAATGATTCTTTGTTATCTATTTCCCCTCTTGATGGGCGATATAATGCTGTAAATAGTGAATTAAGATATGTAACGAGTGAATACGGTTTAATTAAATATAGACTCTTTATCGAAATTGAATGGTTCAAGCACCTTGCCAATACCTCAACAATCAAAGAACTTCCTAAATTATCTAATAAGAATATCCTCTATCTTGATGATTTAATTAAGAATTTTTCATTGAAAGATGCAAAACGTGTTAAAACAATAGAAAAACGAACTAATCATGATGTAAAAGCTATTGAGTATTACTTAAAAGAGAAATTTTCTAATATTAAATCCTTAGACAAATACTCTGAATTTATTCATTTTGCCTGCACATCAGAAGATATAAACAATTTGTCTTATTCATTAATGATTAAGGATGCTTCAAAAATTATTTCTTTAAATATTGAAGACCTCATTAAGGTACTTAAACAAAAAGCTCTTAAATATTCGAATACTCCTATGTTATCAAGAACTCATGGTCAAACAGCTTCTCCTACTACCATGGGAAAAGAATTTGCTAATTTTGTTCATCGCATTAGTTCCATTAACAAGTCCATTAAAGGTGCTTCTTTAAAAGGCAAGATTAACGGAGCCGTGGGAAACTTTAATGCACATACAGTTGCCTACCCTGATGTGAATTGGGAAATAGTCTCTAGAAAATTTATTAAAGGATTAGGCTTAGAAGTAAACACTCATACCACCCAAGTAGAGCCAAAAGATTCTATAGCTGAGTTATTCTCTAATTACGTTAGGCTAAATAATGTACTTATTGATTTTAGTAGAGATATATGGGGATATATATCTTTAGGTTACTTCAAACAAAAACTTAAAAAAGGTGAAATTGGATCATCTAC
>Ga0208410_1001718_pt1 | contig 10992 bp, 8 predicted proteins | sample ETN02SmetaG_3_FD_185787 | JGI IMG/M metagenome (GOLD analysis project Ga0208410, IMG submission 185787) | Marine microbial and viral communities from oxygen minimum zone, Eastern Pacific Ocean - ETNP2014F10-02SV257 (SPAdes) (version 2) | ecosystem: Environmental > Aquatic > Marine > Oceanic ... | reverse complement strand
CTTTCATTCTAAAGGTTTTAAATTCTAATAAAATAGGCTTAGGGTCCTTTCTAATAGATTTAGATACTTTAGAGATTATTCTATACACATCAATTATATTATTGCCATCAATTATATGAGATTCAATTCCATATGAAACACCTCTGTCTGCTAAATCTTCAATAGCATATTGTTCACTTGTAGGCGTTGAGAGTCCATAGCCATTATTTTCTATGGCAAAAATAACAGGTAACTTCCAAACAGAAGCTAAATTAAGAGCTTCATGAAAATCACCCTGGCTAGTACCTCCATCTCCTGTAAATACAGTAGAGATTTTGCCAGAATTCTTTAATTTCTCAGATAAGGCTATCCCACACGCTACTCCCATTTGAGGACCTAAATGGGATATCATTCCAACTATATTGTATTCAATACTACCAAAGTGAAAACTTCTATCTCTTCCTTTAGTAAAACCCTCCTCTTTTCCTTGCCACTGAGCAAACAGTTTTTTTAACGGAATATTTCTTGATGTAAAAACACTTAGGTTTCTATGCATTGGAAGAATAAATTCATCTTTATTTAAAGCCAATGTTACGCCTGTTGAGATTGCTTCTTGACCTATTCCGCTAAACCATTTTGAAATTTTACCTTGTCTTAATAGGGTAATCATTTTCTCTTCAATCATCCTTGACTTAAGCATATTCTGATAAAGATCAACCAGTACTGATTTATTTATATCTGTAATATCAAATTTCATAATGACCAATCAATTTTACTTTTACCAATTGAATTAAGATAATTATTACATTCACTAAAATGTTTATTACCAAACCAGTACCCCCTATTGGCACTTAATGGAGAAGGATGCCCTGATTCTAATACTTTGTGTTTTTGTATATCTATCAATTTCTTTTTCTGCTTAGCAAATGATCCCCATAATAAAAATACGGTATTATTTGTTTGATTAGATATAACTTCTATAACCTTATCAGTAAATATTTCCCAACCTTTATTCTGATGACTCCCAGCTAAATCCTGCCTAACTGTTAGTGTTGCGTTCAGGAGCATTACCCCCTGTTCTGCCCATTTCCTAAGGTCACCTTCGTTGTTTTTAAATTTAAACCCTAAATCAACTTCAATTTCCTTAAAGATATTGATAAGTGATGGTGGATGAGGAATACCTTTATTGACTGAAAAACAAAGTCCATTTGCTTGACCTGCTCCATGATATGGATCTTGTCCTATAATTACAACCTTTAAATCACTGATTGGACAAAAGTCAAATGCATTGAAAATCTTAGATCCTTTAGGATAACAAGTAGTATTTGAGTAATCCTCTTTTACAAAAGCTATTAGTTTTTTAAAATATTCTGAATTAAACTCTGAATCAAGTATTTTTTTCCAAGATTCATTAATTTTTACTGACATGCTCAGGATTCTTTAATTTCCCTACTGATTTAGCAACAATCATTGAAACAGCTGCATCTCCTGTAACATTTACTATAGTTCTACACATATCAAGAGGTCTATCTACAGCTATTATTAGTGCAAGTCCAGCTTCAGGAATACCAGCCTGACCAAGAACGATTACAAGCATAATTATTCCTGCACTAGGAACAGCTGCAGCTCCAATTGAAGCAAGAGTAGCTGTAACTATTATACCTAGTTGAGCCCCAATACTTAAGTCTAAACCAAACGCCTGAGCAATAAAAACTGCTGCAACAGCTTGATATACACTTGTTCCATCCATGTTGACGGTCGCACCAATTGGAAGAACAAAGCTTGAAATCTCTTTATCTACTCCAAGTTTATTTTCAGCACAATCCATTGTTACAGGAAGAGTTGCTGCACTTGAGCTTGTTGAAAATCCTAAAAGTTGTGCTGCAGCAATACCTCTCATAAAAAAACCTGGACTAGTATTCGTAATTAGTTTAACTAAAATACCATACACAAAAATCATTATAATTAGTCCAATTATTAGAGTAATTGAATACATTCCAAGCGCTATAAATAAATCAATACTAGGAGACTCAACAACTAAGGTTGCTAAAAGTGCAAACACACCATACGGAGCACTTTCCATAATTAAATCAATTAGTTTTAAAATAATTGAATTGAAACTGTCAAAAAAATCTTTAACAGGTTTTGCATGTTTTGGGTCAATCAAGATAATTCCTATTCCAAAGAAGATAGCAAAAAAGATAACCTGTAGCATATTTCTATTATTTGTAGCGGCATCAAATATATTTGCTGGCACAACATCAACAAGTGGTTGAAGTGGACCACTCTCAGATTGTTCTTGTGCTTGTTCCTTCTTCTGCATTGTTTCCGCTTCATATTCTTGAACAAGATCAATTCTTGTTTCTTCAGTTACACTTGTTCCTGGTTGAACTATATTAACTAGTACTAAACCTATAATAACAGCTGTAACTGTTGTGCATATGTATATCCCTAGAGTTCTAGTTCCTATTGTTGAAAGCTTTGAGATATCCTTTAAATCAGATATACCCTTAACAAGAGATGCCAGAATTAATGGCATTGCTATTAATTTTAAAAGATTTATAAAAATAGTCCCAAAAGGTTTAATCCAATCTTTGATAAACTCAGATCCGAAAGATGTTTGAGACATAAGGAGTCCAAAGATCACTCCTCCTACCATACCTATAATAATTTTCCAATGTAGTTTCATAGTTAAATTTTTGAGAGTTTACTTAGTAAATAAAAATCAGCTATTACAATTGCTGACATTGCTTCAACAATTGGGACAGCTCTTGGAACAACACACGGATCATGTCTTCCTTTTCCTTTAATCTTTATTGATTTCCCTTTACTATTAATAGTCTCTTGATCTTTCATTATTGTTGATACGGGTTTAAAAGCAACATTAAAGTATATGTCCATTCCATTTGAAATTCCACCTTGAATTCCTCCAGATAAATTTGTCTTAGTTTTTCCATCTTTTGTAAATATATCATTATGCTCGCTCCCTTTCATTTTTGAACCTTTAAAACCACTACCAAATTCAAAACCTTTAACTGCATTAATTGAAAGCATTGCTCTTCCAAGTTCAGAATGGAGTTTGTTAAAAACAGGTTCTCCTAGACCTATTGGTACGTTTTTTATAATACATGAAACTACACCTCCTACAGTATCTCCAGATTTTCTTGTTTTCTTGATTAAGTCCTCCATCTTTTTAGCAATTTTTGAGTCGGGACATCTAACAATTGATTTCTCAGTATTACTGAAGTTTATTTTAGAGAAATTTAAATCCATTGATATGTCACCAACCGACGAGACAAAAGCATTAATTTTTACTGGACTTATTAATTGTTTCGCTATTGATCCAGCAACAACTCTAACAACAGTTTCTCTTGCTGAACTTCTACCTCCCCCTCTATAATCTCTAAAACCATATTTTTTATCATAAACAAAATCAGCATGAGAAGGTCTATACGAATTCACTATATGCTTATAATCTTTAGATTTATGATCTTTGTTTTTAATTATAAAACCAATTGGAGTACCTGTTGTTTTATCTTTAAAGATTCCAGAAAGAAACTCAACTGAATCTGCTTCTTTTCTTTGAGTAACAATTTCTGATTGACCAGGTCTCCTTCTATTTAAATCATCATTAACTTTTTTTAAATTAATCTTTAATCCTGCTGGACATCCATCAATAATACCTCCCAAAGCAGGACCATGTGATTCTCCAAAAGTTGTTAATGTAAATATATTTCCAAAAGAATTTCCAGCCATAATAACATCAAAGATAAGATGTTTAAACTATAATATTCTACCAGGGTTCAATATATTTTTGGGGTCTATTGTCTTCTTTATTAATCTCATTAATTCAATCTCTTCTTTATTCCTAGTATTTTTGAGATATTCTTTTTTATCAATACCAATTCCATGCTCAGCAGATATAGATCCATTAACTGATTCAATATTTGAATAAATAACGTCATTAACTTCTTTAGTTATAGAATCTTCATTTGAGTCTTTCCCGATAATGAAATGGATATTACCATCTGCTACATGGCCAAAAGGAAATATTGTCTTCACGTTTTTATTTTTTAAAAGCTGATTGGTTATTTTGTCTATTATACTCCCTATAGACGAGGTTGGTATACTTATATCAAAATGTTGATCATATTTTCTTTCATCAGCAAGAACAGAAACATCCTCTCTTATCCCCCATATATTAGTTTGTTCTTTGTCGTTTTTACCTATAACAGCATCTTCAATATATCCTTTATCTAAGGATTCACTTATTATATTTTCTAGTTTTATAGAATCACTCTCATAATCAGAACCAGTACTTTCAATAAAAACATAATATTTATATGTATCTGGAAGGTATTTATTGTAGTTTGTCTTCTCACTTACCATAGTCTTATATGTACTATTCCATAATAATTCAAAACCAGAAAGATTACCTGCTAACTTTTTTTCTAAATGCTTTAACAACTTAATCACATTATCATAACTGCTTAATGCTGATAGGGCTGTTAATCTTGATGACGGAAGTTCATAAAGTCTTAGGATTACCTTAGTTACAATTCCTAATGTACCCTCACTTCCAATAAAAATCTGTTTTAAATCATAACCAGAGTTATCTTTAATTAGCTTTTTAAGTGAACTAATTACTGTTCCATCTGGTAATACTGCCTCAGTTCCTAAGACAAGATGTCTTGTCATACCATACTTAAAAACCCTTAATCCACCAGCATTAGTTGAAACAGCACCTCCAATTTGAGCTGAACCTCTTGCACCAAAGTTTAAAGGAAGTAAGAGATCTTTTTCTCTACATGCATTAATTAAATCCTCTAATATAACACCTGATTCACATGTGATAGTTTTACTCTCTGTATCTATCTCAATTATTTCATTCATCTTTTCTAATGAAATAACAATTTGAGAATTATTACTTTTTGTAGCACCTACAAGATTTGTTAATCCTCCATGAATTACTACTTCTTGATCATTTTCATAACATATCTTCATAACCTCAGAGACTTGCCTTGTATTTCTAGGAAGAACAACACAAATTGACTCAAGAGAAATATCAGTTTTCCAAATATGATAAAATCTTGATTTTAAATCATCTCCCGTTATAATAGATGACTTATCGACAATATTGGTGATTTTTTTTATTATATCCATTTTAGATTATCAAAAGTTAATTAAATATATTAAAAATGAATTTTTAAATTTGCAATGTCAATCTATAATTTATAGAATAATGAGAATCAAGTTTATATTAACAACCCTATTAATCATCTCTTGTAATTCAAGTAATGATTTCACAATTAACGGGACTATTGATGCAGATGATGGATCTAAGATTTATATTCTTCAGGCTGATCAAAACAACCAGCCTTTTATAAAGGATTCAACAATTATAAAAAACTCTAAGTTTAAATTTTCTGGTGAAGCCGCAACTCCTGAGATAAGTTATTTTCAGATTGAAGGAATAAATGGATACGTTTTATCTATTATAGAATCAGGTAAAATTAATGCCAAGATCTTTAAAGACAGTGTCTCGACATCTTTGGTAACAGGTACTAAATCTAATAATGATTTTAATAAGTATAGAGATCAAACTAAATCACTAGTTGAAAATATTAATCAAATTGCTTATGATCAGCAAGAAGCAATATTTAATAATGATTTAGAGTTAGCATCTAAATTAAGAAAGGATCTTACTAGAAAAGAACAAGAAGTAATGCTTTATGAATGGGATTTTATAATAAATAATAAAGACTCTTATATGTCAGCTCTACTACTAGAGGTTTTTATGGTTGAAAATAAAGTAAATAAAGATAGTATTATAGAGGTATTTAACACATTCAGTAATAGAATTAAAATAAGTAATGTGGGTAAAAATATTTCAGATCTATTAAGACAATACGAAGATCCTATTAATGTTGGAGAATTAGCACCAGATTTCACAGCTCCTTCTTTAGATGGAGGAAATATTACATTAAGTGAAAATTTAGGTAAAGTTACATTGATTGACTTTTGGGCAGCTTGGTGCAGACCATGTAGAATAGAAAACCCTAATCTAGTAAGACTCTATAAAAATTACAATTCTTCTGGACTTCAAATAATTGGTGTTTCTTTAGATAGGACAAAAGAACAATGGGAACAGGCAGTTTCAGATGACAACCTTCCTTGGATACAGGTTTCAAATCTTAACTTTTGGAATGATCCTATAGCTAGACAATATAGTATAAGGGCAATACCTCAATCTTTTTTATTAGATGAAAACGGCTATGTTATAGCAAAAAATTTAAGAGGTCTAAGCTTAGAACAAAAAGTTGAATCAGCCTTGTCTATAAATAAGTAAAAATTGCATTTATTATCATTCTTAATTTTATATCCATTTATGAAAATCATATCCATTCTACCATTCAGATTGGTATACATACTATCTGATTTTCTATATATTATACTGTATAAGATTTTAAAATATAGGGTTGAATTAGTTAGAGGTAATATAGGCTTAGCCTTTCCTGAATATTCATCAACTAAAAGATTAACGATTGAATCAGAATTTTATAGACATTTCTGTGATATAATGCTAGAGTCTATAAAAGCATCTTCAATGACAAAAAAGCAGTTTTTAAAAAGATATAAATTAATTAATGGAGATTTAGTTTTTAATTTATTAAAGAAAGAGAAAGGCGTAATATTATTAATGGCCCACTACTCAAACTTTGAGTGGACAATGTCATTGGGAAACTATCTTAATGCTAATAAAGTTGTAGGAATATATACACCTCTTACAAACAAATATTTTGAAAGATTTTATAAGAAAGTAAGACAGAATCACAAAGGATATTTATTATCTAGATATAAAACTCATGAGTTTATAGAATCTGAACATCAGAAAGGTAATATTAATATCTATGGTTTTAATTCAGATCAATCTCCAAGGCCAACTAAAAAAACATACTGGACAAAATATTTAAATGTCAATGTTCCATTTTTTACTGGTGGTGAAAGAATAGCTAATAAGTATAATTATCCTGTAGTTTTTGCTTCAGCTAAAAGAATTAAGAGAGGTTATTATACGTTTGAAATTTTTCCTGTAGTTAAAGAAAATTCTGACCCTTATAATATAACTGATCAGTTCGTTGATTTTCTTCAAAATAAGATAAAAGAAAGTCCTTCAGAGTATTTTTGGACACATAATAGGTTTAAGTATAAAGACTTGTATACTAAATTTAACTCAGGGAATTAACTAAATCAAAAAATTTATTTGCTAATTCATCAGCTTCCTTTTTAGATTTTGATTCTGTAAAAATCCTTATTATAGGTTCAGTATTAGATTTTCTAAGATGTACCCAGCTAGAATCAAACTCAATAAAAACTCCGTCAATAAGTATTGGATTGTATTTTGAATATTTATCAGAAATACTTGAAAGTATTGAATCAACATCTAAATTAACATCCAATTTAATCTTTAATTTACTCATAAAATATAAGGAATAACGGCTTTTAATTTCAGAAACCTTTTCTTTAGTGGTAGTTAATAAAGAAAGAAATAAAGCAGTTCCGATAAGAGCATCTCTTCCATAGTGAAGATCAGGGTATATAATACCACCCCCTCCTTCTCCACCAACTACAGCATTGACTTCTTTCATTTTTTTTACAACATTCATTTCTCCTACAGCTGTATGAAAATACTCACATCCATGTTTTATAGTTATATCCTTCATTGCATTTGATGATGATAAAGTTGAAACCGTACTACCTTTTTTGTTTGATAACACATAATCAGAACATACAACTTGAGTATATTCCTCTCCAAAAATGACTCCATTTTCATCAAAAAAGACTAATCTGTCTACATCTGGATCAACTGCTATTCCAAAATCAGCTTTTTCTATTTTAACTTGTTCAGATAATTGAGTTAAATTTTCAACTAATGGCTCTGGAGTATGTGAAAATTTTCCCAAAATTTCACCATTTATTAATTTGTATTCTATAGACAGTTTATCTAATAATAATGGGATTGCTATTGCACCTCCAGAATTAATTCCATCTACTACAATCTTTATATCCATTGATCTTATTTTTTCAACAGGAATTATATCTAACTTTAATATTTCATCAACATGATCTTCTATTAAATTTTTATAAGTTTTTATTGAACCTAGATTCATAGTATTCTGATATTCAAAATCTGTAGTATTAGAGTATTCAATAACTTTATTCATATCTTCTCTGGATAAGAATTCCCCATCTTCATTAAAAAATTTTAAACCATTATATTCCTCAGGATTATGGCTTGCAGTAATCATTATACCGCCATTAGATTTATTTGTTAAAACACCCCAACATAAAGTTGGTGTAGTTGATAAACCTGCATCAATAACATCTATACCCATTAATGATATAGTTCGGTTAACTATTGTATGGAAGTTTTCACCTGAAGCTCTTCCATCTCTACCAGTTGTAACTATCAATTCTTTAGTATTATATTTCTCTTTTAAGAATTTACAAAATGCTGATACTGAGGTAACTATATCAAATGGTGTTAAATTTTCTTTTGGTGGACCCCCTACTGTACCTCTAAATCCCGAAATATTTTTTATTAAGGTCATATTAATTGTAAATATATAAATTGTAAATTACAGAGAAATTCGTTTATGAGAAGTATTTTAATTCTTATTCTTTCCTTTTTAATAATCTCTTGTGACAAAGGTTATAATCCTACGGTGGTATCTGCTAGAAAAGAAGCATCTGAAATTGGTGTTGAGATTATGAAAAATGGTGGAAATGCATATGATGCAATGATAGCTGTTCATCTAGCACTTGCTGTGGTCCATCCTACTGCTGGGAATATTGGAGGTGGTGGATTCTTTGTCTATTCTAATTCAGATGGTACTAGTGGATCGCTGGATTTTAGAGAAATGGCACCTGGAAAAGCATATAAAGACATGTATTTAGATAAAAATGGCAATGTTATTCCAGACATGAGTACATTAGGAGGAGCTGCTGTTGGAGTTCCTGGCTCGATTTCTGCTATTTTTGAAATACATTCAAAATTTGGATCACTTCCTATAGAAGATTTATTTGAACCTGCTATTAAACTTGCAAAAGAAGGATTTATAGTTACTGAAAAACAATCATCATCATTAACTGGAAAGCTTGATGATTTTATTCTAATTAATGGTAATAATTCTCTCTACTCTAAAAGATATTATAAAGGAGATACAATCAAGAATGAAGAATTTGCTAAAACACTATCTAAAATAGCTAATAATGGACCAAAAGCATTCTATCAAGGAGAAATTGCTGAAATGATTGTTAGTGAAGTTATAGAGTCTGGCGGAATAATGACAATGGAAGATCTTAATAACTATAAATCAATATGGAGAGATCCTGTAAAATTTAAATATAAAGAACTTGATATAATTTCAATGTCTTTACCTTCAAGTGGGGGGATTTTGCTAGGTCAGATGCTTAAAGCAATTGAGGATTATGATATATCGAGTTTTGGTCACAACTCACTTAAAGCTATTCAGCTAATGACTGAAGTTGAGAGAAGAGCTTATGCAGATAGGAGTCATTTTATGGGAGACCCTGACTTTATGAATTTACCTGTATATGAGCTGATTGACAAAAATTACGTTCAAGAAAGAATGAATAACTTTTCCTGGGAAAAAGCTACCCCATCATCAGAAATCAAACATGGAGATATAGTTTTAAATGAAAGTGATGAAACAACACACTATTCTATAATTGATAAGGATGGTAATGCAGTGTCAGTTACGACAACATTAAATAATAGTTATGGTTCAAAAGTATATGTTGAAGGTGCTGGTTTTTTCTTAAATAATGAAATGGATGATTTTAGCTCTAAACCAGGACATCCAAATTTTTACGGTCTAATTGGCAGTGAGGCAAATTCAATACAACCAAAAAAGAGAATGCTTAGCTCAATGACCCCAACAATTGTTTTAAAGAATAACAAGCCATCATTAATTGTTGGTACTCCTGGAGGTTCAACTATTATTACATCTGTATTTCAAACTATATTAAATGTTTATGAATTTGATATGAATATTCAAGATGCAGTTAATGCTCCTAGATTTCATCATCAATGGCTTCCAGATGTAATTATAATTGAAAAAAATAGTGCAGATAATACGATTGATTCTTTATTAAGAGAAAAGAATTACAATGTTATTCCACTCCCCTTTGAGTATGATATGTCTGGAATGTCCCCGAGATCTTCTATAGGTGCTGTAGATGCAATTTTCATAGATGACAAAGGAAATGTCTCAGGAGGAGCTGATTCTAGAGGAGATGACTTTGCTGCGACATTAAAATAGATTATTTTTGCAAAAATCTATGATAGTTTGAGTAATTCGATTCAAATAGAGGGTGCAAAAGTCCATAATCTTAAAAACCTTCATTTAAATATTCCAAGAGATGAATTAGTTGTTATAACTGGTTTATCTGGAAGTGGAAAATCATCTTTGGCTTTTGATACTATTTATGCTGAAGGACAAAGAAGATATATGGAGACATTCTCAGCATATATAAGACAGTTTGTAGGGAACTTTGAAAGACCAGAAGTTGATAAAATTGAAGGCTTATCTCCAGTAATTGCAATTGAACAAAAAACGACTACTAAAAACCCAAGATCAACCGTTGGGACTATAACTGATATATATGATTTTATTAGATTATTGTTTGCAAGAATAGGTGTGGCTTACAGTTATAAGTCAAATAAAAAAATGATTAAGAATAGTGATGATCAAATCATAAAATTAATCTGTAAGAATTATATGAAACAAAGGATTATAATCCTCTCTCCTATTATTAGATCAAGAAAAGGTCATTACAGAGACCTTTTTGAAAACTTTACAAAACAAGGATTCTCAAAAGTAATCGTTGATGGTGAAATTTTAGATATTAAACAAGGAATGAAATTAGATCGTTATAAGGTACATGATATTAGTTTAGTAATAGATAATCTTTTTGTTGACGATGATT
>Ga0208410_1001717_pt1 | contig 10999 bp, 10 predicted proteins | sample ETN02SmetaG_3_FD_185787 | JGI IMG/M metagenome (GOLD analysis project Ga0208410, IMG submission 185787) | Marine microbial and viral communities from oxygen minimum zone, Eastern Pacific Ocean - ETNP2014F10-02SV257 (SPAdes) (version 2) | ecosystem: Environmental > Aquatic > Marine > Oceanic ... | reverse complement strand
AGAAGTAGATGCTCTAGTAAGAAATCTAGTTGATGCATTAAACGGCCATATACCGTCAAATATGTTACTTTACGGAGTTCCCGGTTCAGGAAAAACTGTGGTTACAAGATTTGTACTTAGTCAATTACTTGAGAAAGGAAAAGAAATGGGACACCCTGTTCAAACATATGAGATAAATTGTAGAAATGTAGATACAAAATATAGAGTAGTGCAAACATTAGCTAGTCAATTGAAACAGAGAGGGGACTATCCCATACCATTTACTGGATGGCCTACAGATAGAGTACTTGAAACACTAATTGAAAGAATGGATAGGGCGGGCGGAGTACATATTTTAGTTTTAGATGAGATTGATAACTTGGTTGCTAAGGCAGGTTCAGGTTTACTTTACAGCCTAACAAATATGAATACACTACTGAGAAATGCTAGATGTTGTATTATAGGAATTAGTAATGACCTAAATTTTACTCAAGAACTTGATCCTAGAGTTAGTTCAAGATTAAGTCAAGAAGATGTTGTATTCCATCCTTACGGCGCTCAAGAAATTCAAGATATTCTTCAAGAGAGAGTAAAGATGGGTTTGAAAAATAATTCACTAGAGGGAGGAGTAATCCCTCTGTGTTCTGCCCTAGCTGCACAAGAACACGGAGATGCAAGAAGAGCTTTGGATTTATTGAGGATATCTGTACAAAAAGCAGAACAAAGATCTCAAAATAAAGTCGATCCTAAACACGTTCGTCTAGCTCAATCACAACTTGAACATGACCAAGTCACTCCAGTCCTACGAACTTTACCTTTACACCAAAAATTAGTATTGTTTTGTATAATAATTAATGAAGAAAATGGGTTAAGAAATATATCGACTGGAGAAATAGTTAGGACTTATTCGGAAGCATGTATGAAAATCAATATTGAAGCACTAACGCCAAGAAGAATTTCTACTTTACTAAATGAATTAGATACACTAGGTTTGATTATGGCAAGAAACGTAAGTAAAGGCAGAGGTGGAAGAAGTAAACAAGTAAATTCTGCAATACCGAAAGGCATTGATTCAATTAAGACTTTGAGTAAAAATGAGCCTCTAATAGAAGAAGCAGCACAAGGAAAGTACATGTTACAAGGCAGACTGTGACTTCAGTCGATAAATGAAAGCGTTAAACCAAAAGGGTAAGTCGCCGGTGTGATAAACATGGCTCAGACAGACTGGAATGAGGCTCTAACAAAGCCAAGCAATATGATTTCAACTGCAGCATTAATGCTAGGATCATGGATTATTCTATTATCTCTAATCAACATGTTTGGAGGCGGAGCAGGCCAAGAAGGAAACAAGGTTGCTTGGATAGGATTCATCGGAATGGGAGGGGATGCTTTTGTCCCTTATGATGATGGATTTATTCTTGATGATGCAATTTTTGCTATTGTCGGATTAATTTTATTTTTTACAGGAATAAGGAATAACGATGTTTTGAGTTGGATAAAAAACAATAAGGGCATGGATATACTAAATAATCTAATTAGTGGAAAGAATGGGAAAGAGATTGTTTCAAGTTGGCTTGTAGTAATTGGTATCTCTTTCTACATCATTTGGAGCATTCAAAACAACACATGGGTAGATCCAGGCGTATACTCCGTTATGATTTCAATGGTAGCATTTGGTATTGCCTTGAACATAAATTCAAAAGTAGAAAATTAATTATCTTTCTTTTCACAAAGTGATAATATCTTTTGACATCTCGTTTTAGAATCTAATCCTGTAATTCTTAATACGACTCCCTTACTTGGTTGACCATATATTATAGCTGATTTTATCGGAGCAAGGATATGTAAAAATAATGGAGTCAAATCTTCTTCACCATTCACAAGAATAAGTGTAGTTTGATTCTTTTCTATCCAATTATTGATAGCTTCTTTACAGGATTCAAATAAAGACTTTGTTAGAATACCAGGTGGATTTGTACATCGAATAATATTATCATAAAGAGACTGATTGATTTCTCTATAACCATCCCATTTCATTCTCTTTGTTTTCTCATCAATTATACCTATAGATGATTGAAATCCTACATTTTGTAATGCTCTAACGGTCACATCACCTACACCGATAATTGGTGAATGAAAGTCTTCAAGAAAATCCAATGCATTGGTAATAGCTATCGAATGATCATCTTCGGGACCTGGAAATAATTTACCAAAAGGATCTTTTAACATGGATTCTACCTCTTTTGTCAAGTAGAGGTTTGAACTAATATCTGTATCTCTTATCCAAAACTCACCATCTCTATCTATCTCACCTTCTCTAATTCTTGAACTAGAGATAATGCCTCCGTCTTTAGATAAAGCATGCGGGACTAGGATTATCGATAATGGTATCAATCCGCTCTCAATACGTTTTTCATTAATTATTTGACAAGTTGAAAGTGTTTCACTAGTACAAAAAATCTTACTAGCTTTTTCATGACAAATGGCAATACCAAAATCGTCGAATAATTCATGAAAAGTGACCCTAGAGGATTGATCATCAGAAAGACTTTCTTTTATCAATTCACATCTTTCTTTCCATGTAGAAATTCTTGGGTCTTTTTGTCGAGCAATTGTATCTGACAAAACCCATATCTCAAGAATATCGCAATTTGATAAACAAGAATTAATCAATTTCTGATGACCAATATGGAAAAATTCGAAAGTTCCACCAACAAGTCCGATACTACTCATTAATCGGGCAGAGATATACATATGACTTGATAACTGCGGAGAAAAAGTGTGCCCCAGGGTGTAACGGAACCTTTCACCGTACTTTCATACTCTGGTTCCTGACCCCACCCTAGGACGTATGTTGGATTATGGGGTAGTCCCTAGAATCATCCCTTTCGGTCAACAGGGGACCTTACATAATCCATACCGTCTGTATTGCGCCAGAGGTCATCCTTAGAGGAATAATCTCTTCAATTATTCACAAATCGTCACTCTGGTCTTCGACAGACGGAGACCCAAATCTGTGGTACCGAGTTTCATCCTATCACCTCCGGCTGGGGGTTTTGTCAACTCGGTGTTGCCAGTTGGGCAGATATTCTAAGAGATATTCATTCAATAACTCATCGATTGGGAAAAAATGGTTAGCCGTAATTAAAAAGTAACATTATAGATTAATTGAATCGATATTCTCATGGAAACCGGTTTTTCTTGAAAGTAATCTTTCACCTATAATTGGATCACCATCAAATATAATTTGAGAAGAAAAATCTGGCCACTTTTCTATAGGCTGGGCTAACCAACCAGAAAGTGAATGCGTTCTTCCAGTTAATGGAGGGGTACTATCTATTGAGGACTCAATTGCATCTAATAAATCCAATAATGAATCTGCTGAATTTGGTAATTCATCTCTTCCTCTACGGCCTCTAAGCCGGCGAACGAGTAGGGGATAGATTTCTAGATTGATTCCAGGATGAGAAAGATTTTCTAATCCGGGGGCATTTGATAATTCTCCAATAGGTCTCAACACTAAGGCGGGCCAAGGATGTGGATGAGAAAATAACCACTCATTAGATTCTTCATTGCTAAGCATTTTCAATAGTATATCTGATGATATGGGGGCCCACCAATCATAAGGAAGTCTTTCTATTATAAAATTTAATTCTTGTTTTGAAAGTTCTCGACCATCTATAGAATAATTAACTAATGATGCCCAAATCTTCAAATCGTGATCTTTAGGGAGACTTTGAGCTTTGAATATTATTTTTTCAAGGACCTTGTTGAAGTCAGTATTTGGATTACGCCCTGAACTAAATAACCAAGATACGCCTTGAAGAGCAGACAAGGATTTCTTTGGCGGTGAAGAAATCCACGCTTCTAATGACCATTGAATTAAATCATCGTGAAGATCTTCAGGAATCCAGGCAGCATTAGTCAGAAATTGTGCAGCAACCCAAGACGTACCAGGAGATGCCTCTATGAAATCGACTGCAGGACGTGTTCTAATTGTAGTTTGATTATCTTCTCTTATTTTTTGTCCTAATCTTTCAGCAAAATAACCAAGAATCTCTTCATTTGCCTGATCGGCAAGTTCTGCAATTCTATCTAGAGGTATATGGTCGATATCAAATAATATTAACCATTCAATTGGTAATCGCTCTCTTAATCGCTGCCATCTTGGCCATCTAGTTGCCTTGGGAGAAGCAATCCAAGCAGCTAAAGGATATCTTGCTTCCATCTGATTAGCCCATTGCTCATTACCACTTGGGAATTGAGAAATTGCAGATTTTATCATTGAAATATATCCAGATTCTAGTTCTTCAGATTCAGAGTCGTAAGACTTTTCCAAACCAACTAATTTCCAAGGATTAATTTCTAAAGAGAGTGAATCATCATTATTTTCTACAATAGTCGGTAAACTATCAATTAATTTAAGAGAGATTATTTCTTCATTAGAGGTTTTCAGCCTCAACCAAGGAAGTGGTCTAAGACTATCGTTATAGAGAAGATTTGAAGATTGTGTTATAGAGCATATCTTATCTTTAATTAAAATTCTTAATTTGGGATGAATTAGGATAGAAGAAATTTTAGATTCTGGGAAATTATCGTCGATTTCTAATATAAGTGGCGGGCGATTATCATCTAAAATAACCCAACTCATTAACGATTCGAGAGCAAAATTTCCTAGACCTCTGGTATCTAAATTTCTAATGTTAGATTCTTCAATGGTGAAAGATTGGTTCCCCCAGTCTCTTCTAAATTTTCTCCATGTAGAATCATCTGTTCTAACTTTCCGAGTAGACATTATTCTGTCTTTAAGAGACTGTACTCTTCTTTTTAATTCGGTCTCGGGAAGTCTGGGGTGTGCCTTTTGGATCCATATGTCTAGAGAAGATAATGGGTAAGGGTCCCCCATTAAGTCGAGACCTCCTAAATTTGCAATAACTAAAGAATTTATACTAGTAGTCCTAATTAACATAGTCCTAGAAAGACTGTCAGAGAGTATAGCAACTATTGGAACTTTAGGTCTTATTTCTTGACTTAATTTGTGGCATTCTCCTAAAATCCAATCTCCACGATGAAAAGTGTTCTCGTTCAGAGGTGGTTTTTGTCTTGATTTGGGCATATCATACCAAGTACCTAGAGTCATTGCCAATTGACTCATTTCATTTATCAAAGTGGCTCTAATAATTCCAATTACAGAAGATTGAGTTGAATATGTATCAATTTTACCTGGATCTACTGAAATAGGTGGAGTCTGGATTACTTTCATACTCTGCAAATCAAACCATCTAGGATCTTTTTCTTTGAATACTGCCCAATTCCAACGAACCCCTTCATTTCCTATGGAGTCATCAGAATTATTTTCATGATCTGGAGGCCTGTCGGGAATAAGAATCATTGGGGACTTTGGAATTGAAGAAATTCCCATTAGAAGATTACTACCATCTTTATCTAAAATACAAAATTTACCTGGCATAGAGGGGAGAGGGAGTGCATCTAGAGCTCTCGATTTCTCATCCGATCTGATTCTATTCCAACCCAATTCAGTTAGATGTAGGTATGCACCTCTACTACCTGCGACTAGATCACTTGAGACCAGCCCCTCATTTCTCAATTTTCTTAACTCGGCAGAAGCATGAGGGACCTGTAGGCCAATATCTCTAGCTAAAACTGAAACAGTTGCTCCACCTTCTGATAATCTATTTAGCAACCTGCGGCGGTATCTACTACGAATTTTGGTAGGTGTGGAAATGAAACTGGGGATATGGCCAAATTCGGAACCTTCTGACACCAATGACCATCTCCGTAATCAACCACTTCAAAACTATGTATTAAATTATCTATTTTAGTTACATTTTGTTACACATTTCTAGTGGAAAAATAACTAGTTCCATTTTAACACTAAAAAATAACATAAAAATTACCGATATTAGTGCAACTATATGTAACTAAATTGAACAATAAGTTGCAGAAGCGTTATATTACCCCCCGTCGCCCTACCTATATCGAACCGGCAGTCGAAGCCGGTAGAATGAGAAGTGAGAGTCATGGATACAAAAATAATTCGTGATTTGGTTAAAAAACATCTTTCGGAAAAACCCCGAAATACGATTGAAATCAAAAACTGGTTATCGGAAAATATTCATCTAGAAGGCAATTATGACCTTGCAGCTATCTTAGAGTCAGATCCAAAAATCATCAGAATTGGGAGAATTATGAAAAGTGGAGTCATTGGGAAAGAATCCCCTTTATCGGAATGGGCTACCGATGAATGGGTATTACATCATGAAAGAAAACAGCCAAAAATTAATGGAGATTAAAATATGAGAACAACTAGATTAAGACAAAAAATTAAAAAATTCCTTGACACTAAAGGTGAAGCAAATACTACTGAAATATTAGAACATGTCAACTCAACTATGAGGCATGGAACAACCCCACAACAATTAGGAAATGTATTATCAAAAGATAAAGACATTATGAAGATTGCAACTACAAAGCGTGGCGGTGCACTTTCCGGACGTTATGAAATATGCGTATGGCAATTACGACCAGGGACTCAAGAAAGGCAAGAATAAATAAAATAATTTATTTATTTTCTAGTTCTGAATCCCAATCTCCGGTTCTCGCTAGACTGTTCATCTTTGAACGATGTAGAAATACTGATTGGCTGCCTTCATAATCTCCAGTAGCCCATGTTTTCAAAGCATTAGCTAATAATGCCCTACCGAATGAATATGACAGCTGCCAAGGATGAATAATATCCATTTCATTCATCAAATTTAAGTGGGCAGTTGCATCTTCATCGGACTGCCCCCCAGAAAGAAATACAATTCCTGGAAGGTTATGAGGGACATTTTTTGTCAAGCAATCAACAGTCATTTGAGCCACTTCTTCACGAGTTATTTGTTCGGAACAAGAATTTCCTGCAATTATCATATTAGGCTTAAGTAAAGCACCAGGGAGATGAACTCCTTGGATTCGGCACTCTTCAAAAGTAGCAGACAAAATCAATGAAGTTATATCATAACAGGTCTGAGCATCATGATCTCCAGCCATAATAACTTCTGGCTCAATAATTGGGACTAAACCTTGCTCTTGACATATTGATGCATATCTGGCTAATGCATGAGCATTTGTTGAGATACACGCTTCTGATGGTTTTCCATCTCCAATTTCGATTACTGCGCGCCATTTAGCAAATCTTGCACCCATTGAGAAATACTCTTCGCACCTGTCTCTTAATCCATCAAGCCCTTCAGTGATTTTTTCACCTTCATGATTTGCTAAATCTTTAGCTCCAGTATCTACCTTAATACCTGGATGTACGCCTAAAGAAGCCAAAGCATCAGGGATATTTCTGCCATCGGGCATTTTTTGTCTTATAGTTTCATCAAACAATATAACTCCACTAATGTATTTTTCATAGCCATTTGTTGAAAAAAGATTTGCTCTGTAGGCATTTCTTGTATCGGGCGAAGCAGAAACTCCTACTGCTTCGAGTCTATTTGACATAGTTCCATTACTTTCATCCGCAGCAAGAATTCCTTTACCTGCCGCAACTAGTTCACGTGCTGTTTTTTCAAGTAGTTGAGTATCCATATACTAACCTCATGCCAACGTGAGGGTTATAGGAAATGAAGGCATCGCTTTAGCATTCCAGAAACAATCAACTATCGTGAGAACCTTGGACAAATTTATGAATTCCATTAGATACATCGATAACTTCTGATTCAACATAATATTTTCCATTTTCTAAAGATACCCCTTTTGTACGTCCTGAACAAACTCCGGTCCCTATAAACAATGCATCATCAGAGGCACATAAGTCATCTCTCTCCCACAATCTCTCAATATCTCCATCAATCATTTCCTCAGCCCTAGATCTATGACCTTCATTTTTGAAAACCAAACGTCCTTGGAAAGGTGCATTCATACCTCTTAAGGCCGTGGCAGTAATTACTCCCTCGGGTGCAGCTCCAATACCCATCAACAGATCAATTTCGGATTCGGGGTCTGCTGCATTCAGAGCAGCAGCGATATCGCCATCACCAATTAAAACAACATTAACAGATAAATCATTTAATTCCTTAATTAATTTTTTATGACGTGGGCGATCCATTACAACAACATTAAGAGAATTAATAGGTTTATCTAAAGCACTTGAAGTGGCCTCAATATTATAAGAAGTTGAGGCATCTAAAGAAATCTCGCCCATTAAATCTGCTGAACCTGAGATCTTATTCATATAGCAATCAGGTGCATGTAATAGAGTCCCCCTTGGAGCTGCTGCCAGTACAGCCATGGCATTAGGTAAATTGTAAGCTACATGATTAGTACATTCTAGAGGATCTACTGCAATATCGATTGCAGGTGCATTAGTATCTCCTTGTAATGAACCCAAGGGTTCACCAATCCACAACATTGGGGCGTCGTCCCTCTCTCCTTCTCCAATTGCAACACGGCCATCAAACGGCACAGTATCAAATACTGCCCTCATAGCTTCTACCGCGGCACCATCGGCCGCTTTACCATCCCCCTTACCTATCCATTTTGATGCAGCAATTGCAGCCGATTCGGTGGCTTGAAGAAAGTATTTCTCTAATTCGGCTGTTGTCATATCACTTCGGAGTAGTAATCAGCATTCAATTATGTTGGTCTCCTTTGCTCTTTTTTATAACTTGAACATTATTAATTCTAGATTCGGGATATTGCCCTTCTGAATCTTTCTCAATAGATTTCAACATATCCCATGCGCATAGTAGTCCTGCATTAACTCCGCATAATGCTTCCATCTCAACTCCAGTCATCCAATGAGTTCGAACTGTAACCGTACATCTAAGATTATGGCCTTCAATGTTCCATTCTACAGAACAACCTTCAATTGGGATAGTATGACAATGAGGCAAAATTCGTGGAGTTTCTTTAACCGCCTGAATTGAGGCAATAGTTGAAATTTCTCTGACATCACCTTTTTTTGAACGCCCTTTAACTGCATTAATACCCGAAGATGATAATTCCAAAACTCCTGTTGCGATCGCCTCACGGAAAACTACGTCTTTACTACCAACATCAACGATAGCAGACCATGAATCTTTTAATTCATCAACGCTCATGTAATCTTCGGAGTTAGTACTCATTATTCAGATAAACGGAAGTAAAATCTGGGATAAAAAATCATCCAAGACCTTGTTTCCAAATTTCACCATCGGATCTTACTTCTTTTTTCCATAATGGTGCTTGCAATTTAAGTTGATTAATTAACCAAGAACAAGCTTCGAAGCCGGCCGCTCTATGTTTCGAACCGACATGAATACATACTATAGGCTCGGATGGTTCAACTATGCCAATTCTATGAGCAACTAAAACCGATTTTACACTAAATTTATCTATCGAAGTTTTGGCAATATCTGATAGAATATGATTTAATTTATTTTCCCAAGCATCAAATTCAAGTCTCTTGACTTTAATTCCATTATCATCACCTCTTGTCAATCCTACAAATGAAACTACACTTCCACATCCTTCGATATTCAATAAGGAACGAAGAAAGTTTGGATCAAGTTCGCTCTCTTCTATTCTAATGATTACTTCCTCTTTTGACATCTGAGTAACCCGCTTCTGAACGGTTCGAGTACAAATTATCGGATGAACTCTTTGATTGTAAATGACCAAACCTTTCAAACAACATACCTCATACGCAAATGCGTGAAGGACAGGGTCGACATATTAGGGGCGGGGCTATCTGGCCTAGCTGCAGCGACAATACTTGCCAAGGCAGGTAAAGAAGTTCATGTTCACGAGATACGTAAAAATAGCGGTGCAAGATTTGATGGTGATTTTCAAGGAATTGAGAATTGGACAAGTGAAATAGACTTTTTTGATGAAATGAGATCTTGGGGTCTAGATCCTGAAGAATTCAAATCAAATGCATTTGACATTATTGATTTGATTCATCCCGACGATGTCATTACAAATCCAATAACTAAAGGTACGGCTTTTAGAGTTGTAGAGAGGGGAACAGACGAACATTGTATAGATCAAGGGTTCAAACGGATGGCAATTTCAGCTGGTGCTAAAATAAACTATGGGGTTAAAGTTAGTCCTGATGACTGCGATATCATAGCAGCTGGTCCAAAAGACTCTAGTGCACTTGCTTTTGGAGAAATCTTCCATACGGATCATCCGAACCATGTAGCCTTCCAATTGAATGATAAATTGGCACCAGGCGCCTATTCATACCTGATAATAATTGATGGAGTAGGACTGATCTGTACATGTTTATGGAGAAAACAAAAGAAGTCCGGCAGATATCTTAACGAAACCATAGCTTGGTATGAGTCAAACTACGAATTGAATAGGATACCTATCAAAAGAGTTGGAGGCAAGGGGGACTTCAGTTTACCAAAAAAATATATTCATGAAGATAAGATATATGTTGGAGAAGCAGGAGGTTTGCAGGATTTCATGTGGGGTTTTGGTATGAGGTATGCAATTACTAGTGGAGTTCTAGCAGCACAATCGATTCTGAATCAATGTAACTATGAGGTTGAAGTAAGGAAAAGACTTGTTCCTTTAATCAAAATAAGTGCAATAAATAGATTCTTAATGAATAGAGTTGGAGATAGAGGATTTAAATTTATAGCAAAATATTGGATGAGAGATCAAGAAAAGAAGGGAGATGGATTGAGTTTTATGAAGTGGGTATATCAACCAGGTATTTTCAGAAAATCACTTTGGCCTCTTGTTAAATTGTCTATGTTGAGAAAAAAGAAATTGAAAGATGGACGGGTAGTCCATAGGATGCCATTTAGAGAATCTTTGAAGAGGGATTTATGGGAACCCAGCCATAAAGCTAACCACATAGCTGAACAATGGAATGAAGTTAGAAAAGGTGGTGCGAACCTCTCATTCAGTGAATCTGATGCTTAAAATTAGCATTACTCTGATTCCGTTTCTTTCATTAACGAATTGTCTGTGCGACAGACATGACTTCATGGCCAGACCTTGAGCCTATGCCCAACAA
>Ga0208410_1001714_pt1 | contig 11011 bp, 3 predicted proteins | sample ETN02SmetaG_3_FD_185787 | JGI IMG/M metagenome (GOLD analysis project Ga0208410, IMG submission 185787) | Marine microbial and viral communities from oxygen minimum zone, Eastern Pacific Ocean - ETNP2014F10-02SV257 (SPAdes) (version 2) | ecosystem: Environmental > Aquatic > Marine > Oceanic ... | reverse complement strand
TATACATACTCCAGGACAAGGTTTACAATATGGTAGTGATACTAACAAAAATTACCCTACTGATACTAATTCTCTATTTTCCCATTATGGATATTTTGTAGAAGTAGTTGCTGGGCATTCATCGACATGCGCATTAAATACGGAAGGTGATGTATACTGTTGGGGCTGGGAGGCATATGGTCAATTAGGCAATGGAGATAATGATGTAAGCGATGCTGGTGGGCAAGACCGAGAGATTATTACACCGAGATTAGTTCTGCTCCCTGAAAATACATCTGCAATTTCCATTTCTTCTTCAGAGGAACAACACAAATGTGCAATATTGAATAATTCTGAAACTGTATGTTGGGGACAAAATAATTACGGACAATTAGGGGCTGGATGGACTTGTAATGCGGATCAAGATAGCTGCACAGAAATTAGCGAATTCAATGTTATAAGTGGTACTTCATTTCCTCAAGTTGTAGACTTTCCCGAAAATAAATCTGCTATTTCTGTTGCTGCTGGTGACCAATTTACTTGTGCAATTACGGACGACCATTCAATTTACTGTTGGGGTAGAAATGACTGGGCACAACTCGGACAAGGAAATTATAATTCTCTAAGTTCCCCTGGATTAGTCGAATTACCAGGAGATAGAGAAGCAGTTGCAATTGCTCTTGCGGAAAGTAGTGCTTGTGCAATTTCAATGGATCAAAACGTCTATTGTTGGGGTCAGGGGTCAGAAGGACAACTTGGTAATGGCAATAATCAGACTAAAACTACTCCAACCTTAGTTATACTGGAAGAAGGCGATAATCCAGTATCCATAACCGCAGGTGGTGCTTTTTATTGTTTAATTTTAGACACCGGACAATCTAAATGTTGGGGGAATAATTGGCATGGGGGATTAGGAGATGGAGAGCCTTTGGATCAATGGGGAAATGGAATATATCAACCATATCCTTTCAATGTAACAGGCAACCACTCATTTTCTGGCATAGAATCGGGACTTCAGAACACATGCGCAATCAAGACTAATGGTTCTGCATATTGCTGGGGAAGGCCATATGCCGGAGCCATAGGAGATGGATCATTGTGGATGACAACACAGAAAAATTGGCCATCTAGAGTTGGTACTACTACGAACCCACTCTTTACAGATGCTTCTGAATTAGACCATGATAATGATGGAATAATTACTATTTTTGATTCCAACCCATACATGTGTAGTTCTGGTTTTTATCAAGTAGAAAATATATGTATTGAAGTCCCTGCAGGATCATATTCTGTAAATGGTATCCAATATTTGTGTGATATTGGAACTTATCAACCTCAATCTGGACAAGATTCCTGTTTAGAAGCCGATCCGGGCCATTATGTTAATGTGATAAATTCTTCATATCAAGACGAATGTCTTGCAGGAACACATCAACCAAATTCAGCACAAGGTGAATGTATAGGAAATTCTCCCGGATATTATTCTTTAAATGGTGCTGATCAACAAATTGGTTGCCCTACTGGTTCTTATCAACCATCTGCTAATAGTACAGATTGTATACCCACAGATCCTGGATATTTTACCAACTCTATTGGCTCTAGTTCTCAAACCGCCTGTCCGGCCGGTTCTTATCAACCATATTCAAGTCAAATTACTTGTATTCAAGCAAGTATGGGTTATTTTGTAGCTTCCTCAGGTTCAAACAGTCAAGAAATGTGTACTTTAGGAAACTATTCAGATTCTTTAGGACAATCTGAATGTACATTAGCTTCTCCCGGATATTACGTCTCTGTAGATGGTTCAAGCAGCCAAGAGGCATGCGAATCAGGAACATATCAAACCCTACAAGGACAAACAGATTGTATGTATGCATCTGCAGGTTATTATGTCCCTTCTAATGGCTCTTCACAACAAATTTCTTGCCCTGAAGGCAGTTTTCAGCCTGCAGGCGGAAGTAGTTCATGTATTCTAGCAGACCCAGGATTTTATGTTTCTGATTTAGGTGCAACAGAGCAATTACAATGTCAACAAGGAACTTTTTCTTCTGAAGAGGGTCAAGAAGCATGCACTCCTGCAGCACCAGGATTTTTTGTAGATACTGATGGTGCAACTGCGCCATCGCCTTGTCCTGCTGGTCAATACCAAGATTCTGAAGGATCTGGATCTTGTGTAGATTCTCCGCCAGGATATGTAACAAGTGCAGATGGTTCTTCTACAACATCTCCTTGTCAACCGGGAACATATGCAGTGGCTGGCCAATCTTCATGCGTGGATGCAGATCCTGGAAATTTTGTATCCGATTCAGCACAATCATCTCAACAACTTTGTGAACAAGGAACATACCAACCTGAATCAGGACAATCTTCTTGTTTACTTTCACAACCTGGAAATTATGTTGATAAATATGGGGCAACTGAACAAACTCCTTGTGATGAAGGAACATATCAAACAGGTCAAAATAAATTAGGATGCATGAATGCAGATCCTGGAAATTTTGTTCCTTCTACAGGAAGATCATATCAGAATAGTTGTGAAAAAGGACAATATCAACCAGAAGCAGGCCAATCTGAATGTTTAATGGCAGATCCAGGAAATTTTGTACCTTCATCAGGCGCAGACAAACAATTCCCTTGCTCACCCGGTAGTTATCAACCAGCATCAGGTCAATCTAATTGTGAAATGGCCTCTGAAGATCATTTCGTAGGAGAATCAGGAGCAACTGAACAAACACCATGTTCTTCGGGTGATGTACAACCTAATACAGGAGCCTTGAAATGCCTCAAAGGCCCAAGTACATTTGGTGACTATTTACCAATTCTAATAATTCCTTTACTCATTGTTGCTTCTGCTTTATTTTACAAATATAGAAAGAAGACAGATGGAGTTGCAACTAAAAAGGGTAGAAATGATAAATGGGGAGAGAAAACAATAGATTATGTTCCTAAGACCATAGGAAGAAAGAGGAAATAACAAATTAAAATTATTTTATTTGGTGCTAACTATGCGCGACTACCCTGGAGAAAGAATAGATTTTCGTAGTGATACAGTTACTAGACCTGTTCAGGCAATGAGAGACGCCATGTCAACCGCAGAAGTAGGCGATGATGTTCTCGGTGACGATCCTACGGTTATTGAACTACAGAATCGTATTGCAAGTATGTTAGGAAAAGAAGCAGCAATATTTGTTCCTTCAGGAACTATGTCAAATGCAATTGCAATCAAAACTCATACAAATCCTGGTGATGAAATAATTGCACATGAGAAAAGTCATATTTACCGATATGAAGGAGGAGGATATGCTATGCTATCGGGTTGTTCCGTAGCCCTTGTTGGAGGCGCACATGGCATCATGTCTGCAGATTCTGTCAAAAAAGCAATTAGGAAAGTAGAAGGTAGTCAAGCACATTATCCGAATGGATCATTAGTTTGTGTAGAAAATCCTCCTATGTATGGAGGGACATTTTATTCCCAGGAAGAATTGGATGAGATTTGCGATGTTGCACATGCCAATAATTGCAAAGCTCATTTGGATGGAGCTAGAATTTTTAATGCCGCTATAGCAAGTGGAACAGATGTTGCACGAATGGTAGAGAAATTTGATACTGTATCAGTATGCCTTTCTAAAGGCCTAGGAGCACCAATTGGCTCAGTTTTAGTTGGTGATAAAAATACAATCAATGAAGCACATAGGTGGAGAAAAATGTTTGGCGGAGGAATGCGTCAAGTAGGAATTATAGCAGCAGCAGGATTATATGTTCTTGACAATAATATTGAAAGAATTAAAGAAGACCATTTACGCGCCAAATATTTGGCTGAAAAAATAAATTCAATGAAAAATTATTCTGTAAATTTAGAAATTACTAAGACAAATATAATTTTCATTAAATGCAATGAAGATAGTAATGATGTAGTTAAAAAATTGTCCAATGAAGGAATAGATGTTTCATCTATTGACGAATCTACTATACGCATAGTAATTCATCTGCATATTACAGATGAAGATATAGAAAATACTATCATTGCGTTTTCTAATACACATTGAGACGAAAGTATTCAAAATATATCTTCTCCTCATCGTATTATGAGGGTCATTATATCGTTCTTGATGATTGCATTTATATTGACTCCAGTTGTATCTATTGCCACAGATTCATCGAGTATAGAAACATGGGAAAATGCAAGATATAAGCAAAATTCAGGTACACTCGGAGGGATTTCAATATCTTTATCCAATGATTCCTCAGTTCATGATTCTACGATGAATATTGAAGATTTTCCAACCATCATCGAGACTTACACTGCAACCTGGTGTGAAAACTGTGTGATGGTTGAACAAAAAAGAAATGAAGCCATAGGTAATAATAGTGCAACAGTGATACATTATCACAGACACTATTATGAAACCCAAGATCCATTTGGAGATAATAGTACAGAAAATAGATGGGAATTAAATTATGGTGCATCTTCAATAAACTATCTTGGTGCTTCAAGATTAGCCCCTACAACGGTCATCGATGGTGAACGAATGCATCCCGGCCATCGTCCAAAATCCAGTACTTTGGAGAATGATTTTATCACTTCCATCTCTGTAGGATCTACTGCACCCCTTTATGGGAATATTAGTCTATCAGTAACTAAAAATGATTTCTCAACTCAAGATGCTGAAAAATCTTCTATATTTTCTTGGTCTACATCTACTTTGATGCCTATTTGCGCTGATGATTGCCGAAATGATGTTTCAACATCAGCATGGCTATTGTTCGTTGAAGATGTGGCATATTTTCCAGAGGGATCTAATGATTTAGAGTACTATCACAATGTCCTACATCATGTGATTTTACTTGATGAATTAGATGGTTCAATGAATTACTCCTACCCCTCTGCATGGGATGATGATGATATGAATGTAATATTAATTGTAGATTGGGTTGAAGAAAATAATAGTAATAATTTCTTTCCAGGACCTTCCATGGTTTTAACCATATTTTGCCTTTTAATTTCTTCACTGGTTTACTCAAAAAAGAACTAATTATGCCACTTCTAATCGAAACTATTAGTTGGGTTCAATAACCCCCTCCTTTATGGCGTATGCTCGGTGATGTGATGTTGTTAAGAGAGAATTACTCTGTTACTAACGAACTGGTCTCTGAAGGCAACCTTTCTGAGTGGTTAAAAGAGCATATCAAATGGCAAGCAATTAGTCCAAATTCTATACCTGAAGAAAGGAAAAATAAGATAATGATAATTTATCCTTCCGAAGAATCAAGAACACAGTCTTTATCTGAATTAAGTCTTGAAGGTTTTGCATTTGATAGGAAACTTCATCATACAATAAATTCATTATTAATTTCATTATTAGCAGATTTCAGATTTCCAAGATTATTACCTGTAAAAGAAGAGTTTAGTATTATTTTACACGAAGAATGTAGAAAAGCAGCTAAAAAACTATCATTTCCTATAATAAATCCTATTCCTGAAATGGAGTGGGGTAGAGGAAAAACAACTGCATTAGCCACATTACATGAATATCTTTCGAATGAAAATAATGCTGAATCATGGAATGGGCCAGGTCTGAATTCTTTTAGGAAAATACTGAAGAACCTTGAGCAAAAAACAGGAAGGACACATCCAGATATGGCAATAAAAAGAATTATTGATAGATTATCGACTTCCGATAAACCATTTTCTTTGATTGATGTTGAAGGAATAATAATGTTAAATCATCCTCCTGGGATGTCTAAATCTCATCAAGAATTATTATTGTCCATATCTAATCACTGTCCCATTCACCAATTAGTGTATCCTGGAAATTTTAGACTTGGATATCATGGTTTTTCATTAATCGATAAACATCCCATAAATTCCTCTAATGAGTTACCTAAATGGATTCCTTTCCATGATATTGAGATTAAAAAACAACAGTCTAATGTTTCAAGATACATCCTTCAAAGAGAAGATCATTCTTTTGATTCTGCTATTGCTCTTACACACCAATTTCTCAAAAAAGATTCTAAGTCAACCGTCATAATTGTTGACCCTTCTTTAGATTCAAATATTTCTAGATGGAAAGGATTGGTTGAAAATATTGGTTTATCGATGAAAGAAAATAATAAATCAATCACCAGCGATTCCTACGGGCATTGGCTTAAACAGTTAATTATATTAGGTCATGGTGCAAATAGTTTCTCTTTAGAATCCTTAAGGACTATGGCTCTCCAAGAAATCATATCTCCTTTTGAATCAAACATAAATCACCCAACGAACTCTGAAATTATGCCGATTCCAGATTTACAATTGTTGACTAATTTAGCTAGGAGTGAGCATATCTTAGGTGGCCCAGGGGCTCTCAGGAGATGGTTAGAATCTCTTTCCAGACCTTCAAATTCTGAACTTGATGTGATTAAGAAGGAGTCAACACAGTGGTGGCTGTTGAATCTTGCTAAATCCCTCCAACCACTACTCAGAGAAGAAGATATTTTAGCCTTGAAGGAAAAAAACCTGCTTATAGGATGCCATTCAAAAATTTTATTACCATTGAACGAATCAAGTATTGATGGCGATAAATGGATATTAGATCGATTCAAATCATCCAATAAGTCGATATCTTCTGAGTATATGGGCGATTCTGTAGGCAAGTCTCTTGTTATCCAAACACTTCTAACATCCCACCAAGAATTAAGAAATATGCAATTCAATTTGAAACATAACTATCCAAAGAGTGGGACAGATTGGGTTGAAGAATATCTAACTTTGATTAATTCTGTTTCACTACCAGATAACCAACTAAAAAGCGGTTCTAGATTAAGAATACTTACTCCTGATCAAGCAATTGGTTGTTCGGCTGATTTGATCATTTTAGCAAATTTATCTAGTTCATCATGGGATATGAGAGTTTCTAAGTTACCATTTATGGGAGAAGAAGAAAGACATAAATTGAATTTATTGAGGCCGGATGGCCCGATTAGAAAAGCTAGACATTTCCTAAATCACTTATTATTTGCTGGAAAAGAGACTATAATTCTAGATCCAAGTTTAGATGACTCAGCCCCTCCTACAGCTCCAATCAGAGAATGGATCTTATCGAATGAAAACATAGAAGAATTAACATTAGAACTCAATCCAACTAGTCCAAGAGATATTCGCCAGTTAGATGGTGATAAATTGATAAAAGGTATTGAGACGCAAAAATCACCAATTAATCCTAGTTCAATATCTATTCCTCTTGATGTTCAATTACAACGTGAGCGAGAAAGAAGACAACCGGAAATAGTAGATGATAATAACTACTTATCCTTTGAATCACGAGATCATATTTTTTATCTTGATTATTCCGATTTATCTAGAAAAACTCCTAATGGAAAAACAATACCTAGAGAATTTTCTTCATGGCCAGTAATCGGAGGCATTACTAAAGAGGGAAAAAGAACTCCTACTATAGACCCTAGGCCATTCACTCCGGTATCGACAGGAGTTAATGTCAGTGATTCACGACATGGCCATGGAACTGGAGCAGAACAAAAGGTAACAATCTGGTCAGCTAGTAGATTACATGATTGGTTAAAATGCCCAAGAAGTGGTTGGTTGAATAGAGGACTCAGGGCTAACCAAGAAGAATTACAATCTGAAGATTTAGATTTACGAACTCATGGCAACCTTCTTCATTTTATACACCATGATATTTTATGCCACATATTGAATATGAAAATAGGTGAAGAGTTTGATAGTATTAATAATAAAAGAGAAAATATCAGTGTTGGAAACTCATGCCTATCAAAAAATGAAGTTATGAAAGTAGCATTAGAATCACTAGATTCAAGAGCACCTTGGTTAGATCGTACAGATGCGGTTTCTATCCATAGACTTCAGGTTCTTACTGGAATGAACAGAGATCAGTATAATGATTGGCTTGCAAATCCTATCCCTGTAGAACCCAAAGGAAGAATCGGAACAATAGTAGAGGCCGAATTTAGTATATCAGATGGAATGCCAATAGGCATTGAATGGGATATCGATGATTATAATAAGAATGGGATAGAGATTGATATCCCATCAGAGATAACAAGTCCAGATATGCAAAAATTACCTCCAATAAAAGTAAGAGGTCAAATAGATAGAGTCGATCAAGTACCCTTTGATAAAGATGGGAAAATATGGTTAAATAAAGATGGAGATAATAGTATAGCTCCTCTAAAATTAACTGATAGTGATTGGAAACCAAAAAGATTGATAATTATAAGAGATTTGAAAACTTCAGAATCTAAATCATCAAAACAGAGACACAATGTTGGACTTTTAGAAGAATTACAATTAGCCATTTATGCCAGAGCATGGGAAATTTCACACCCCGGAGATCTTGTAGTTGGTGTTGGAATATCTCTGTTTAGTCATAACACATCTCATAATCTAGAAACATCCAATGTCTTTCCACATATCAATAAATTAAACATTGGTATTATTTCAAGAATAACAGAAGACTTATACAGATTTCCAAATGAAGATAATAACCCCGGTAGTGATCAATTTAGAGCATGGCTAACTCACCGACTGTCAGTTTCTTTGGGAGTTGCTAATAATGCTACATTAGGAAAGGTACATCCTACTCCTTCAAAGGAAGTTTGTACTTATTGTTCAGTGAAACAAATATGTGATGTTAAGATGGAGGGCGATTTTTGATGCGTCTAAATACAGCTCAACGTTTAGCTTTGAATCTTGATTCACATATTGTGGTCGATGCAGGTGCAGGAACTGGCAAAACAAGCACTATTATTGATAGAGTAATAGAACATTATCTCACAGAAGATCAACGTGCAACTAGAATTTTACCTATGCCAGAAAGACCATCGAAATTAGACGGTGGCCTATTGGTTTCTCCTTCATCAGAAACCATTGATCTCCGTAAATGGCAAGGACTTCTTCCTGGCGAGGTTGTTTTACTTACATTTACCAATAGAGCAGCAGATGAAATGCGTGATAGATTAAGGAAACGTATTTCAAAATTAAAACCAGGGCCAACAAGTGACGATGGAATAACTAGAACAGATCCTAGAATCCGCCATCAGGGATTCAATGAACAACTTTTGACACTCCTGGAAGATGCTCCAATTGGAACTATAGACGCATTTTTCAATCAATTAATATCTCCATATAGGGGCTATTTAGGAGATTTTAATAGTAAAGATATAATTTCTGATACTAATCGAATACTTTTAGTAGAATCTGCAATTAATACTCTTTGGAGACTCCCAAACTCAATTAATTTAATCGGAGAGGCAGTTGATGCAGGAATACCTTCAGAGATAGCTTCACAAGTACTAGATGCTAGAGATAGTATTTCTAGACATTATTCAAGTAGAAGAATTGCAACAAACATCCTTAGAAGTTTAGTCTATAAATCAATATTCATCGAGGAAAGCACAAGACTGATCACTAATAAAGATGGAAAAGTCAATCCAGAATCACTTAAAGAAAGAATTATTCTGTCTATAGATCAAGAAGATTTAACAAATTTTTCAAGAGAATTGTTTGCTTTGGTGACGAAATACTGTAACTTCATTAAAGAAAACATTACTGTTCTAGCACCAGAAGGAGTGTTTTCCGATACAAGAATAGCATGTCTTGATTCTCTTTGTGAGTCACAACCTCCCACTGATAAGTGGAAACAATTAGTTCGACTTGGTCATTTGTTACTCTGTATTACTTCTGATGCATCAATAATGAGTGATAAACCATCTATTTTTCCAAATTCTAAGTTACCTTCAGATACATGGGAAAGTGGAATTAGAAATTATTCTGAAATTAAAAATAAAACAACTAAAGAAATGGTTAAAACTGGTCTGAAAGACCTATCTTCTCAGATCAAAAATCTATGGTATGAAAAGATTGGAAAACTTATTCTACACTTCACTCAAGTTACACTAGTGCTTGATAATTCTAACCCTCCTATGACTTCTGCGGATTGGCAACATCCTTTACAACCACTTCAATTCCCTCTTCCTAGCAGATTATCAAATGATTCAAAAATTAATAAATTTCATTTTACATTACAGGCAGAAGTAGATAATCTAGATAATTTAAAATTAGTACATGATGGCTTTTTAGGAATTTTAAAAAATCTGAAGAAAAATGAAGAGACACATGACTATGATGATGTCCAAAGATTAACTGGAGATCTACTACTTGCAAATTGTCCAAACGTCTGTCGAACCTTTTATCCACAATCAATACAAGATGCTTTGAATTCTCTAAACAAGGAAACATGGCGTGATGATCATATAAATGAAGCATTTTCTATATTAGAAAAATTAGAAAAAAATCCAAAAATAGCCGGTAATTATCCAGAAAAATTATCTACAATTCGTTTAGACTTAACCCAACGTTATGATCTATTGAAAAAAATTAGACGACGTTATCGCGCTTTCATCATAGATGAAGCACAAGACAACTCTCCTTTACAATGGCGACTTCTTTCTAGATTATGGGGGGAGAGAGCTATTCAAGATGACGATCCTGAAGTACCAAATACGCCATGGCAACCAACCATTTGCTATGTCGGTGATGTAAAGCAAAGTATCTACGCATTTAGACAAGCAGAAGTTACAGGATTTCTGGAGTATTCGAGAATCTTAAGGGATATTAATGAACATGAATTTTCTAGTGTAAAGGAATTAACCCGTAAACCACCTTTACGTAAGTCAGATTCAAGCCGAGATCCAAGAAATTCTTACAATTTGAATATAGTAAAGGGCATTGAAGTAACTGAAGAAGGAGGTCGAAATTTAATACCATGGATACCATTTGATTTATCCGACCCTCATCTTCCTATACCAACTTCGCAAGAGGTAGAATATAGAAAACAAGGACTAATTAGTTTACAGATTAATTACAGAACTGATGGAGGTTTACTAAATGTAATGAATGAATGGTGGCAAGACATCTTCAATGAAAAACATAGACACTTCCCTAATGGTAATTTCTACGCAAAACCACAGCGTCTATTTCCAAGTAGGGACAAAATAAATGCCCAAGGGTCAT
>Ga0208410_1001713_pt1 | contig 11013 bp, 12 predicted proteins | sample ETN02SmetaG_3_FD_185787 | JGI IMG/M metagenome (GOLD analysis project Ga0208410, IMG submission 185787) | Marine microbial and viral communities from oxygen minimum zone, Eastern Pacific Ocean - ETNP2014F10-02SV257 (SPAdes) (version 2) | ecosystem: Environmental > Aquatic > Marine > Oceanic ... | reverse complement strand
CCGATTTACCCATGGCTCCACCAAATAATAGGATGCAGGCTCCTGTTAAAGCGGAAATGGTCCATGTATTGAATAAATTAAACTCAGTTTGAGTCAGGCTCTGTGTTTCAGAAAATGCAATTTGGTAGTCCAACGAACCCGTAATAGAGAATATTATGCCAATTCCAAGTATCAAGGATAAGTCCCCTACTCTGTTTACTAGAAACGCTTTTAGGTTGGCTTTGATTGCAGATTCTTTGGTATACCAAAATCCAATCAGCAGGTAAGACATGACCCCAACTGCTTCCCAACCAAAGAATAATTGTAGAAAGTTATTAGACATGACTAAGCTCAACATCGAAAAAGTAAAAAGACTGATGTACGCAAAGAAACGATGATAACCAGGATCATCGCGCATATAACCAATGGTATAAATATGAACCATGAGAGACACAAAGGTAACCACTACCATCATACTGGCAGTCAAATTATCGATAAGAAGTCCTATATGAAATGTAAAGGCTCCAATATCTATCCAGGTATATAGATTCTGATTAAAAACGGTAGATGTTTGGTATAAATCCAGTGCCAACATGCAAGAAAAAGTAAAAGAAATCGTTACTCCCAATATAGTGGATGCATTGACAAAGATCTTTCCCATGGATTTGCCAAGAAATGCAGCGACAATGCCTCCAGCGAGTGGGGACAATAATGCAATTAGACTGTATTTTAAGATCATGTTTAGTTTCTCAGTTTATTCAGCTCACTGACCGAAATTGATTTTTTATTGCGGTATAAAGCAACCAGAATAGCCAGTCCAATTGCAGCTTCTGCTGCTGCAACGGTCAAAATAAAGAAGACAAAGACTTGACCTGATAGATCGTTTAAGAAATGTGAAAAAGCTATGAAATTAAAATTTACCGATATCAGTAATAATTCGGTGCACATCATGACAATAATGATGTTTTTCCGGTTGATTATAATTCCAGTAATGCCAATTGAAAAAACAATGGCTGACAATGTCAAATAGGATTGCAACGTAAGCATCAGTTGCCCCCTCTTTTGATATCAACCATCCTGACTCTTTGCTTTGGATCGGCGGATATTTGTTCTCTGGCAATTTGTTTTTTTACATTTTTCCTTGAACGGAGCGTCAGCGAAATGGAGACAATAATAGCCAAAAGAAGTATAAAGCCAGCTATTTCAAACGAAAGGACATATTTTGTAAATAATTCCGTTCCAAGTAGAAGAGTATTGTCAGAAGATAATTCTGAATTCGAAAGCGATGCCACACCTGAAAACTGTTCAGACTGAATCCAGAATAAGGCAATAAGTTCTGCGGCTACAACGAGTCCAAGAAAGATGGCAATAGGCGCTATTTTGGTGAACCCTGATTTTTCTTCTTCAATATTGATATTCAGCATCATGATGACGAATAAGAATAAAACCATAACAGCGCCAACATAGACAAGTACAAGCACGATCGCCAGAAACTCAGCTTCTAGCAACAACCACAATAGGCCAGTGGTGATGAATGCCAATATCAGGGATACAGCTGAATAGACTGGGTTCTTAAAGAGGATCACACCCAATGAGGCACAAATAAGAACTGAGGCAAATGAATAGAATATTATTTCCAATAACATCATCTATACCTTGAGTCTTTTTTCTTATTTTCAATGGTTTGTTTCCTATGTTGATCGCCAGTAGCAAGGAGCATCTCTTTTGTTTGAATCCTTTCATGGTTCTCTGTCATGTGATATTCAAATATATTTGTCTCCACGATAGAGTCGACAGGGCAAGCTTCTTCACAGAAGCCACAGTAGATGCATTTGAACGCATCAATATCAAATTTAACGGTTCTTCTTGTTCCGTCTGCCCTTTCTTCTGATTCAATGCTGATTGCTTGAGCCGGACAAACCGCTGAACACAATTTACAAGCAATGCATCGCTCTTCACCATTATCGTATCTCATGAGTGCAAGTTTGCCTCTGAATCTCGGAGACAGTGGGGTCTTAACCTCAGGGTATTGGACAGTGACCTTACGTCTAAACAATGCTTTTAGAGTGACAGTGAAACCTTTCATGAAGTCAATTAACGAGAGTTTCTTTAAGAGTTGGATGAGATTCATGCAATGCTCCAAGGGCCAACTTGCATGACATACATCACGCATTCAACTCCAATCCAGGCGATCGTAATAGGTATAAGAACTTTCCACCCAAGAGACATCAATTGATCATATCTATATCTCGGAAATGATGCCCTTAGCCAAACAAAAATAAAGAGAAAGAAGAGCGTCTTAATCAGCAACCAGAAAATACTCGGTTCAAGTAGAAAAGCAAAAAAAGTATTTTCCAGAATGGTCAGACCGGTAAAAAAGCTTTCCCAACCACCAAGAAATAAGATTGACGTCAAAACCGATATCAGTGCCATATTGATGTATTCTGCAAGGAAGAATATTGCAAAACCAATTCCTGAGTATTCAACATGAAAACCAGCAACAATTTCTGCTTCGCCTTCTGCGAGATCAAAGGGGTGTCTATTGGTTTCAGCGATTCCTGAAATAAAGTAAACAATAAATAATGGAAAAAGTGGTATCCAGAACCAGTTCAAAATTCCACCCGATTGAGCAGCAACAATTTCTCCGAGTTTTAAACTGCCTCCAGCCATCAGTACGCCGACCAATGCAAACCCCATTGCGATTTCGTATGCCACCATTTGAGCAGCGGCTCTCATTGATCCGAGAAAAGCATATTTTGAATTAGAGGCCCAGCCAGCAAGAATGACACCATAGACACCAAATGAAGTGAGTGCTAATAAATAAAGCAACCCTGCGTTGATGTCTGCAATAATAAAGTCAGGGCTAAACGGGATTACGGCCCATGCTGCCAATGCTGGAATAAGAAGAAGTATCGGTGAAAGTAAAAAAAAGAATTTATCAGCTTTGGAAGGGATGATCACTTCTTTGAGCAATAATTTAATGGTATCTGCAATTGATTGAAGGCTTCCCATGGGGCCAACCCTGTTTGGCCCAACTCTGGAATGCATATAACCAATAACTTTCCTTTCGAATAATACTAAAAAAACCACTGTCAGAATCAGACATATGGTGACAATTGCTATTTGCAATAGTGACCATATTAAGTTGATCCATTGAGGATCAAGAAAGGATAACAGTGAATATATAAATTCCTTCATTTCTTCCCTAATACTTCTTTGGTATTTTGTAACGGCTTAGATCTTCTTAGGACGTTATCAACGTTATACATATTAAAACGAACTTCTTTTTTGGAAGCTTTGATTGATTGAACGTTTTCTGGGATTTTTGAAATTTTTTCTTCAGTACTTTTAATAATATCTATTCCTTTATGAACAGAATCATTAATTTCATCAATCGATAGAGATTGAATGCCTATACCCTGATACAGTGACATGAGTAATTCAATGTTTGTAAATTGATCGACATCCAATGACAAAGTATTGATAAAAGATTGATTTCTAAGCTCAATGTTAACCATAGACCCATTGTTTTCGTAATGAGTGTTTATTGGAATGATGACATCTGCATTCACATCAAAATGTTCATTTGCATAAGGCGTAAAGACAATAAGATCTTTTGCCGACTGCATGCATTTAATTAATTCTGTTTGGTGAATCGTATCCTCGGGTTCAATGCCATACATGATCAAAAGGTCATGTTTCATTTGAACGATTTCTAAAAAATTTAGAGTATGATTTTCTTGATTATTAACTACTCCATGAATGGATGCACCAATCATATTGGAGCCTTCAGATATTTCACAAAGATTGGTTTGGCAAATCGTGGATAGAATATGGGCATAAGAACGTATCATTTGATACTGTGAATCTGAGTACGCATCCATACCAATGATAATGAGGCTCTTATCCTGACACATGGATGCTGCTATTAATTCATGTGTTGTCGATGGTTCACCTATGGTGTCCAAATGATCAGCAATATTGTTAGGTAAAGGATTCTTAGTTAGTTTTATGGCAGCCTTCAATACCAAGCCCATATCATTGACCCATTCTTCGGTTGTGATTTGTTGATCAATTTGAAAATGATACTCTGATTCATAAGAGTTAATCGCATGAACCAATGCACCATTATCAGCCGATTTCTTTACCCTATGAGCAAGTATCGGCGTTTCCCTTCTTAGGTCAGAGCCTAAGATTAAGGTGTTTTTCATTGCATCAACATCTGATAATTTAATATTCATGTGAGGTATGAATTCACGAGGTGAATCGCTACAGAAGTTTCTTTGCTTGAGTCTGTAATCGATGGCATGGATCCCTAACTGGTGACAAAGATCCATTAACAAATATTGCTCTTCTGAAGAGAGATTGGGTGAAATCAAGACACCTATCGATTGATCCTTGTTTGAGCATGACTGGATTAATTCAATAGAACGATCGATTGCTTCAGATAATTTAACATCTTTAAGATTGTGCCCTTCTTTCAGCTTTGCACTTTTTGCTCGATCCTCAGAGTAAATACCATCAAAGCCAAAGCGATCCCTATCGGCAATCCATGTTTCATTAATTTCTGGATTATTTTTTGGGACAATTCTACGAATGATGTCATTCTTTTTGTGAATCATAATATTTGTACCCACACAATCATGCGGCGATATACTTTCAATCTGATCCAGTTCCCAGGTTCGATCGGTGTATCTATAAGGTTTATTGTTAAGTGCACCCACAGGGCATAAATCAATGATGTTACCAGAGAGTTCGTGATCCACAGTACTGGAAACATATGTACTGATATTGGAATCCTCTCCTCTGCCGATGGTACCTAGTTCCTGAATGCCTGCAATTTCTGTACCAAAACGAACACATCTGGTGCACATAATGCATCGCGTCATGTCTGTTGAAACAAGTGGTCCTAGATCATCATTCTTTTTTGTTTGTTTTGGTATATCAAATCTAGAATTATTTTTACCGTAAGTATATGCAAGATCTTGAAGTTCGCATTCACCTCCTTGATCACAGATTGGACAATCAAGAGGATGATTGATTAGCAAGAATTCCATGGTTGATTCTTGGGCAGTTTTTGCAGATTTTGATTTTGTATGAACAACCATTCCATCGCTAACTGGTGTAGCACATGCGGGCAATGCGTTTCTTGAGTTTTCTACGTCAACAAGACACATTCGGCAATTTGCAGCTATGGATAGTTTTTCGTGATAGCAGAATCGAGGAACATAGTTACCAGTTTGATCTGTCAACTCAATGAGCATCTGTCCAGGAATAGCTTCGTGCTCAACGCCGTCAACAGTAACTTTAATTTTATCTTTTTTTTCAGCCATTATGCCGCCGCAGATTTGCCCTTGTTGGCGATCATGTATTCAAATTCATGATGATAGTGTTTTAGAAAACTTTGCACTGGCCATGCAGAAGCATCACCAAATGCACAGATAGTGTTACCCTCGATTCTACCTGCGACGTCTACTAACAAAGCAAGATCATCCGCTCTTCCCTTTCCATTCGTGATTCGATCCAAAATACGATAAAGCCAACCCGTTCCTTCTCTACATGGAGTGCACTGACCGCAGCTCTCAGCGAAGTAAAATCTTGATATTCTCTTTAACAGTTCAACCATGCATGTGCCTTCAGCAATCACAACCATTGCACCTGTGCCCAACGCAGAGCCAACATCTTGGAGTGATTCGTAATCCATGGTGCAGTTTTCTATAATATTTGCCGGAAGGACTTTTGTTGATGATCCGCCGGGAATTACAGCCTTGAGTTTTTTTTCATCCAGGATTCCACCTGCTACATCGATTAATTCATTAAAGGGTAGCCCAAGCGATAGTTCATAATTACCTGGCTTATTTACATGTCCTGAGATTGAGAAAACAAGTGTGCCAGGAGATTTCTCAGTGCCATGTTCAGAATACCATTTTGGCCCCATTTCAAGTATTTTCGGAATAGTTGCCAGTGTTTGAGTATTGTTTACGGTTGTGGGTTTTCCATACAGTCCATAATTAGCCGGGAATGGAGGTTTAAACCTAGGCTTGCCTTGTTTGCCCTCTAGCGATTCAAGCAAGCCTGTTTCTTCTCCACAAATGTAGGCACCTGCGCCAAGAAAATTATAAAGATCAAAATCAACGCCAGATTCTAATATGTTTTGACCCAGCAACCCTGCTTGATAGGCTTCTTCAACAGCAGATTCAATTCGAGGGTAGCATTCAAGCATAAATTCTCCCCTGACATAGTTATAGCCAACGCTTGCTCCAATCGCATAACCAGCAATAGCCATCCCCTCAACGAGGGCATGAGGATTATATTTAAGAATGTCTCTGTCGTGACAAGTACCCGGTTCGCTTTCGTCTGAGTTACAAACAATATAACTTTGGTCATCGGACTTAGGCATGAAACTCCATTTTAGGCCTGTTGGGAACCCAGCACCTCCTCTGCCTCTTAGTCCAGAATCCTTTACTTGCTCTATGACCCAATCACTGCTTTTGCTTGATTGATCAGTAAGTATCTCTTTCCAAATAGAATACCCACCTTGCTTTATATACTCTTCCATGGTCCATGAGTTTGAATCATTGACGTTTGAATAAATGACTTGATTTATTTTGCTCATGATTTACTGGTTAGCTTGTTAATTACTTCATCAACTTTCTCTATATCTAGATTTTCGATATAAATGTGATCGACCATCATCATTGGTGCACCTGTGCATGCGGCAAGACACTCTTCCTCTTTCTTCAAAAAGATATTTCCATCTGCAGTTGATTCACCAACTTTGATGCTTAACTTATTCTCAATATGATTGAGTATTTCATCAGAGCCTCTAAGCATGCATGAAATATTTGTACATACTGAAATTTCATGTTTACCAACTTTTTTTGTTTGAAACATTGAATAGAATGAGGCCACTTCATAGACATGAATTTTTGGAACATCTAAATAATCAGCTACTGCATCCATGAGTTCAGTGTTTAAGAAACCATTGTTTTGGTGTTGAGCAGCATGAAGGGATCCAATTATTGCAGAGCGTTGTTTGCCCTTTGGAAACTTACTCAACCAATGATCCATTTCTTTTTTTGTTTCAGCTGTGAGTAATTGATCCATTTCTTATCTATCTATCTCACCAAAAACAATGTCTAGAGTTCCTATAATTGATACCACATCTGCCAACATGTGGCCTTTAGACATTTCATCAATGGCTGCCAAGTGAGCAAAGCTTGGTGCTCTTACTTTTAGTCGATATGGTTTATTGGCACCATCAGAGAGCAAGAAAACGCCGAATTCACCCTTGGGATGTTCAATGGCTTTATAGGTGTTTCCTTCAGGAACCGAGTATCCTTCTGTGAAGTGCTTAAAATGATATATCAAAGACTCCATATCATGTTTCATGGATTCTCTTTTGGGAGCTCTGTATTTATGATCTTCAATCATTACTGGGCCTTTATTTTCTCTGAGCCACTTAATGCATTGCTGAATAATGAGATTGGATTGCCTCATTTCTTCGATTCTGACTAGATAACGATCATAACAGTCACCATTCACGCCAATCGGGATGAGAAAATCTAATTCATCATATACTTCATAACTTTGGTTTCTTCTGAGATCCCATTCAATACCTGACCCTCTTAACATAGGACCGGTAAAACCCAATTGCATAGCCCTCTCAGGATTGACAACTCCGATATCAACGGTCCTTTGCTTCCAAATTCGATTATCTGTGAGTAAAGTTTCATATTCGTCTACTAGGGATGGGAATCGTTCTGTGAAATCTTCGATAAAGTCCAGCAATGTACCTTCACGATTGTAGTTGAGTTTTTTTACCTTTTTTTCTGAGATAAATTTATTTGCTTCGTATCGCGGCATTTCTTCAGGTAAGTCTCGATAGACGCCGCCTGGTCTATAGTAGGTGGCATGCATTCTGGCTCCAGATACGGCTTCATAGGCATCATAGAGGTCTTCTCTTTCTCTAAAACAGTATAGGAACAAGGCCATGGCACCAATATCGAGACCGTGAGCTCCCAACCATAATAAATGATTCATTATTCTTGTGATCTCATCAAACATCACACGAATGTATTGGGCTCTCTTGGGTGGTTCAATTTCCAAGAGGCTTTCAATTGCTAAAACATAGGAATGTTCACAACACATCATTGAGACATAATCCATTCTGTCCATGTATCCTATGGAATGATTGTACGGCTTTATTTCAGCCAGTTTTTCAGTGCCTCTATGTAAAAGACCAATATGAGGATCGAGATTTGTAATGACTTCCCCATCCATCTCCATGATTAATCTCAGAACTCCATGGGCTGCAGGATGTTGTGGTCCAAAATTCAGTTTAAGGTTGCTTTCAGTCATCTTGATCTCTTATGACCCTTGGTACGCTTGGGCGTGTCGTAATGGAAACAGGCTGGTAAACGACCTCACCTTTTTCTTCATCATATACAACTTCAAGATTTCCATTAGTAGGGAAATCTTTTCTAAAAGGATGACCGATAAAGCCGTAATCGGTGAGTATTCTTCTAAGGTCTGGATGGCCCTCAAAATGTATGCCCATGAGATCAAAGGCCTCCCTTTCAAACCAGTCCGCACTGCTCCAAATATCTACAACTGATGGAACAGTTGGGGGATTTGATTCTGATGCAAACACTTTTACTGTAAGTCTCTGGTTAGTTGAAACAGAGAGCAATTGATAGAACACAGCAAATCTGTCTTCAAATGTATCATCTATTTCAGGAATGATTGTGGGCTTTACAGCACGAGAGTAACCTGTATTTGTAGCTGTATTTGTTTTCCAATCGACATCCCCGAACGTGAGGTAATCAACAGCAATAACGTCTAAGAGTAGTTCAAAAGATTGATCATCTTTTAGAGCATGAGCAATTTCAATTAACTGATCGTTTTTAACCTTGATTTCAGGATTGGATTGGTTCATCGAAGCTTCAATATCAAAAACAGCAAGTTTCGTCACTATAGACTCGAGGTTAGTTTTGCTATCCATTGGCTATCGATTCTTCGTTTTTAATTTTTTCTTGAAGCTCTATGATCCCATTGATCAATGCTTCAGATGTTGGAGGACAACCTGGCACGTAGATGTCTACGGGTATAATTTGGTCGCATCCTCTGACCACTGAATACGAATGGTGGTAGTATCCACCGCCATTTGCACAGGATCCCATTGAGATAACCCATTTGGGCTCAGCCATTTGGTCGTAAACTTTTCTAATTGCTGGGGCCATTTTATTAACCAATGTACCCGCAACAATCATTACATCTGATTGACGAGGACTGGGTCTAAAGATGACTCCAAAACGATCTGTATCGTACCTAGCAGCACCTGCATGCATCATTTCAATTGCACAACATGCCAAACCAAAAGTCACAGGCCACATTGAACCAGTTCTTGCCCAGTTAACAAGTTTGTCCACCGATGTGACAATAAATCCAGCACCCTGTTGATCAATTAAGTCGTTATCTGTGTTTAGTCCCAATCCAATGCCCCTTTGTTCCACTCGTATACAAACCCTATAACCAAAACAAAAAGAAAAATAACCATCGATATCAAGCCCACATGTCCAATCTGATCTAAGGCGATAGCCCAAGGAAATAGGAACGCAATCTCTAGATCAAAGATAATGAAAAGAATTGCGACTAAGTAATACCTCACATCAAATGGAATTCGTGCGTCTTCAAATTCTTCAAAGCCGCATTCATATGGAGATAATTTAGCTTTCGTCTTAGCGCCCTTACCAAAGAGGAAACCCAAGCCGAGCATCAATAGACCAAGAGCTCCGGCTATGATTATAAATATTGCGATTGGCAGATAGTTTTCAAGCATCTCTATAGAAACTCTAAATGTGTCTTAAAACGCGATGAATTGTATCATTTTTTAGACTTAATCACTCAAAAAATCGTGATTATCCAAGATTTAGATTCTCTGCCGATGGCCGGACTCGAACCGGCACAGCTTGCGCCACTGCCCCCTCAAGACAGCGTGTCTACCAGATTCCACCACATCGGCTAGAGATTAATTATTCTTGTGGTATTTGAGGCAAGTTGTCAGATGATTCATCGGGAACTGCAGCCGGTGATTCAACTTGGTCCAGAACACTCTCAGAAACAACCGTTCCTTTGTTTAAGTATGCAAGTGTCAGACTTGTAATAAAAAAAACAGTGGCGAGCAATGCCGTTGTTCTGGAAAGAAAATTTGATGATCCTTTGGCTCCAAAGAGTGTTCCAGATGCTCCTGCACCAAATGCTGAACCCATATCAGCACCCTTTCCTTTTTGCAAAAGAATGAGCACTACAATTAGAATCGCAGTGATTACATGAAAGCTTAGTAATAGTGAGCTTGTGTTAGCCATTTCTTATTTCCTCGGCAATATTATATATATTTATGAATTCAGAAGCATCAAGGGATGCTCCGCCTATTAATCCTCCGTGTATATGTTCCATCTGAAGCAATTCTTTTGCATTAGAGCCTTTCATGCTTCCGCCATATAGTATTGGAATTATCCTAGAATGAGAGATATCGTCAATTATTGACTGGATAAATGCATGCACTTCATTTGCCATTTCGGGTGTCGCGGTTAGACCAGTGCCGATTGCCCATATTGGTTCGTAAGCTATAAGAACACTGGTACCTGAAGAGAGCATATCGCTGTCGAGTACACTTTTTACCTGATTGTCTATTACACCAAAGGTTTGATCAGATTCTCTTTGTTCAATTGATTCTCCCACACATAGTATTGGGCTTATATTGTTTTCTATGGCGTTTAGAAGTTTTATTTTTATATCCTCATTGTTTTCATGATGGTATTCACGCCTTTCTGAGTGACCAATAATTGTATATTTTATTGCATTATCATTAAGCATTTGGCCTGAACATTCTCCTGTAAATGCTCCTTGATCATGAGATGAAATATTTTGTGCACCGATTTGAATAAATCCAGGTGCATACTTCTTAACAGTTTCCAAGTATATATCCGGTGGGCAAATAATCATTTCATTGCTATTTTCTGACTCGGGTGA